>Ga0209350_1000669_pt1 | contig 17444 bp, 14 predicted proteins | sample GraSoi013_2_20cm_2_FD_185822 | JGI IMG/M metagenome (GOLD analysis project Ga0209350, IMG submission 185822) | Grasslands soil microbial communities from the Angelo Coastal Reserve, California, USA - Sample 09_27_2013_2_20cm (SPAdes) (version 2) | ecosystem: Environmental > Terrestrial > Soil >...
TGGTACTCGAGTTTGAGCCGGGGGATGTTCGCCGTGAGAAAGCGGCTGCCGTCGCGCGCGCGGGTGAGCCGCTGATGCACCCAGCGCGCCTCGAGCCGGAGCGCGGGCGTGGGCCGCAGGGCGGCGACCGTCGTCACGGCGACCTGCCGGCCCTCCGAGGCCTCGGGAAAGATTGGCGCCGCGGAATAGGCCACCACCACGCTGCCTGACACGGCCCGGTTCGGTGTGTTCACGCTGAACGCGCCGCCGGGGAGGTGATACAGGTCGTGCGGCACGACGAAGGGCACGGCGCCGACCGTGTAGCCCGTGTAGTCCGTGGGCTCGAAGCCGAAATGATCCAGGCTGAGCGTGACCTGCGCCTGCCACCCGCCGCGCAGGTTCGCGATCCAAAAGTTCTCGAGGGTGTCTTCGATGGTCCCGTGCAACCGGCCGAAGTCATGGTACCGCCAGATCGGTGCGAAATGGACGATCGCCGTCAGTTGCTCGACCAGCGCGCCCGGGCGGCCGTACCAGCTGAAACGGTTGTAGGTCCGGCCGGCGACGACGTCGGTGCGATTCACGAACCCGCTCGTGTCTTGGAAGCTCCGCTCGATGCCGAGTAGCTCGAAATGGTTGCCGTAGGCGCGACCGGTGCGGTCGCCGAAGGTGACGGTCCAGAGCTTCCCCGCACGACCGCCGCCCGGGTCCCGGGTCCAGGAGCTCGCGACCTGCACCTCCGAGAACCAGATCTTGCGCCACACGATGTGCGCGTCCAGGCCCAGCACGCGGTTGTAGTCGTCGCCGTCGATGCGGTCGGTGTAGGCCAGGCCCAGCGTGGAGGTCGGTCCCAGGTCGCGTCGCAGCCGCAGCATGTTGTACACGGGGTGCGCGCCCGTGGCCGACTGGTCGCTATTGTCCACCGCGCCGAGGTAAGCGATCCCCGTGCCACCGACTTTGCCGGCGAGCTTGGCGCCGAACACGGGCTGCACGATGCGGCGCGTGTAAATCAGGCTGTTGGGCGTGTCGAACTGCTCGAGTCCCTCGAGGAAGAACGGTCGCTTCTCGGGATAGAAGAGGGCGAACCGCTGGTTCAAGGTCACCTGGCCGACGTCCGCCTCGACCTGGGAGAAATCCGGGTTCGCCGTGGCGGTGGCCCCGAGGTTCTGGGTGAGGCCCCACCGCAGGTTGCCCGCGACTTCGGGCGTGCCGCGATAGTCGTAGCCCGGCGTGGTCGGCGCCCCGTCCACCTTGGTGGTGAACTCGGGCGTGAGGTCGAGCACCAGGCCGCGCCGCAGGGCCGCCAGGCCGACCAGACGGCCCGACTGAATGAGAAAGCTCGCATTGGCGCGCACCGCCGGGGTCCAGGTTTCTTCGTAGCCCGAGTGCTGCACCGAGCGTACGATCTGAATGCCCCAATCCTGTGGGTCGGCGCTCTGGTAGCGCAGACTCTTGAAGGGAATCCGCACCTCGACCTCGTAGCCCCGCTCGGTCACCCGGCCGCGTGATTCGTAGACGTAGTCGGGGTTCAGGTCGATGGTCGCGTCGAACCTGCCGCCCGCGCTCGGGCCCCCGGCGGCGCCAGCCGCGACGCCGTCACTCCACACGCCGTCTTCCTGCACGCCCAAGGGATTCACGGCGAACATCGTAGCCCGGCGGTGGTCGAGATAGGTATCGAGCAGGATCGCGACGTGGTCGTCCGCGTCGATGTTGTCGCGGTCGGCCAGCGTGGCGCGCACCACGGTGCCGTGGCGCTCGAACGCGCGAATGCCGAAGTAAATCGCGTCGGGCGCGTACCACACCAGCACCTCGGTCGAGTCCTCGGCGGGGCGCCCGTCCACCGGGCGGTACTGCGAGAACCCCGTCAGCCGGGCGGCGCGGCGCCACATCGGCTCGTCCAGCACGCCGTCGATCTTCGCCTCGGCCTCGAAGCGCGGCACCCGCGCGTCGAGCCGCTTCGCGAGGCCGTTGTAGACGAGGCCGGAGTCGGGGGCGATGCTCTGGAGCACCAGGACAAGGGCGAGCATGGCGTGAAACTAAGTGCGGAATGCGGAGTGCGGAATGCGGAATGAATGGGCTGCCTTCGAACCGCCGCCTCCGAATCGTCAGCCGGTCTTGCCACTCCGCACTCCGAATTCCGCACTCCGCACTCTATTCGTATCTCAATGCCACGATCGGATCCAGGCTCGCCGCCCGGCGGGCCGGCCAGATGCCGAAGAACAGCCCTACCGCGGCGCTGAACACGAAGGCGAGGAGGATGGCGAGCGGGGAAATCAGCGTATTCCAGTGCGCGAGGCGCGACAGTACGATGGCGCCTCCCGAGCCGAGGATCACGCCGATCATGCCGCCCAGCAGGCACAACACCAGCGCTTCGACCAGGAACTGGAACAGGATGTTGAACCGCGTGGCCCCGAGCGCTTTGCGGACGCCGATCTCGCGCGTGCGCTCGGTGACCGACACGAGCATGATGTTCATGATCCCGATGCCGCCCACGAGCAGGCTCACCGCGGCGATCCCGGCCAGCAGGTACTTGAACGTGTCGGTGGTCTGCTGCAGCGTCGCGAGGATGTCGGTCTGGTTGCGGATCTGGAAGTCGTTGTCCTGGCCGGGCCGGATCTTGTGCTGGCGCCGCAGCACGCGCTCGATCTCGATCATGGCGAGGTTCATCGATTCGAGGTCGTTCGCTTGCACGGTGACCGACCGCAGCCGGTCGGTGCCGATGACGCGGTAGCGGGCTGTCTGCAGCGGGATGAGGATCTGTTCATCCGGGTTGAAGAACGAGCCCTGCGAGCCTTTCTCGGACAGCGCGCCCACGATCTCGAAGGTGATGCCCCGGATCAGGATCTGCTGCCCGATCATCGCGTCGCGGTTGGAATTGAGCAGCGTGGGGACGGCGGCGCCGATCACCGCCACGCGCCGCCGGGCCGCATCGTCGCCCGCGGTGTACATGCGGCCAGCCGTGATCGTGTAGTTGTGTACGGTGACGTAGTTGGGCGTGGTGCCTACGACGTTCACGTTGATGTTCTGGTCGCCCTTCTGCACCTGCAGGTTGTTGCTAAGCTCGGGCACCACCGCGCTCACGTAGCGCGCGTTGTTCGCGAGCGCCGTGTCGTCATCCATGGTGAGGCTCACGCGGTTGCCGCTGGCGACGCCCCGCATGAAGCTCTGGCCGGGGTACACGCTCAACAGCGTCGGCCCGAGCGCCTGAATGCGGTCCTGCACGGATTTCTGCGCGCCCGAGCCGAGGGCGATCATCGTGATCACCGCGCCCACGCCGATAATGATGCCCAGCATGGTGAGCAGCGAGCGCAGCTTGTTGGCCCGCAGCGCTTCGAGCGCGACCTTGACGATCTCGCCCAAGAGCATCGCTACCTCGGCGTCCCGCTCGTGAGCACGAGCACGGTGTCCTTCTCGGCCAGGCCCGACAGCACCTCGATATAATCCTGATCGGTGAGTCCGCTGGCGATCGACACGGGCACGATCTTGCCACCCCGCAGCGCGAACACGATGTAGCCGGGGCCCGTCGTCGCGGCCGGCGGCTGCGGCGACGGCGCGGCGGGCCGGCCGCGCCGCCGCACCTCGGCGGCGTGCAGCTTGCCGCCGTCCCGCAACGTGTCGGCGCTGGCGCTCGGCGCGTCCGCCGGCGCCGCCAGCTGGCGTGCGACCGCCAGCGAATCGAGGCCGAGCACGCTCGCCGCGGACGCGACGTCCTTGCGCGTGCGCAGCGCGGCGTTCGGCACGGCGAGCACGCCCTGGCGCTGCCCGATGTGAATCTCGACTTCGGTGTTCATGCCGGGCTTGAGCACGTGCTCGGGGTTGGGGATGTTCACCTCGACCGGGAACATGGTGACGTTCTGGCTCACCTGCGCCTGCGGCTCGATCTTCAGGACCATGCCGTCGAAGGTGCGGTGGGGGAAGGCGTCCACGCTGATCGTCACCGGCAGCGCCGGCTGTACCTTGCCGACGTCCGTTTCGTCCACCAGCGCCGAGACCTGCACGGTGTCGAGGTTCGCCATCTTGAGGATGACGGTGCCGCCCCCCACGTCGTTGGTCGGGCTCGAGATCACTGTGCCGAGTACGGCATCCAACTCGAGCACGGTGCCATAGATGGGAGCGCGGACGTGCGTGTCCTGCATGGCGTCCTTGGCGGTCTGGAGATTCGCCTGCGCCGTGGCGACCGCGGCCTGCGCCGTAGCCCCGGCGAGCCGGGCCGAGTCGAGCCCCGCCTGGGTGATCGACTGGCTCTGGAACAGGGCCTCGCTCCGCTTGAGTTGTGCCGTGGCGGTCTCGAGCTGTGCCTGCGCCACGCCGAGGTTCGCCTCGGCCTGCGTCAGGTTGCTCTGCGGAATCCGCGGGTCGATCCTGGCCAGGAGCTGGCCCTGCTTCACCTCGTCCCCGGTCTGCACCGGCTCCTCGAGGATCTCCCCCGACGCCTTGGACTTGACGCTCAACGTGAGAATCGGTTGGATCACGCCCGAAGCCGTCGCCGAGACGACGATGTCGCGGTGCTCCACGGGGATCTTCTGGTAGGGCGGGGCGGTCTCCGCCTTGCCGCAAGCAGAGACGCCGCCGAGCAGCGCTAGCAGGGCGGCCTTCACCGCGACCCGCCGCTCTGCTGCCGCAGTCCGGGCAGCCCGCCGCCGGTCACGTTCTGGAACCGCTGCTTGAACTGTTGTTGCGCCTGCACCAGCGACGCGCTGGGCAGCACCAGCACCGTGTCGCGCTCGGTCAGCCCGCTCGTCACCTCGACGTAGTCCTGGTCGGTGAGCCCCGTCTTGATGGGCGCCACCACGAGGTTGCCATCCCGCAGCGCGAACACGACGTAGTTCTGGTTGTTCCGGGTCTGACGCTGCTGGCGGAACTTGGGTCTCGGCGCCCGGCCGAACACATTACCGAGCATTCCCCGGTCGGCCGCCGTCGGCTCGGCGCCGCTGCGCATGCGCTTCAGCACCGCCTGGAACTGCTCGGGCGTCACACCCGGCGGCAGGGTGACGGTCCGCCCGTTGGGGAGCGTGACGGTCTGCGCGCCGCCGGCCTCGCCAGCCGCGGCCGTATCGGACCCGGCGCGCCGGCCCGTGTCGGCGGATTGAGCGGCGGCGAGCTGCTGCGCCACCGTGAGCGAATCGAGTCCGAGCAGGCCGGCCGCGGAGCCGACGTCGCGCGACGTCCGCAGCGCGGCATTGGGCACCGCCAGCACACCCTGTCGCCGCCCCGTGGGGATTCTTACCTCGGTGTTCATTCCGGGCCGGAGTAGGTGCCCCGGGTTGGGCACCGCGATGACCACCGGGAACATGGTGGTGTTTTGCACGACCTGCCCCTGCGGCAGGATCTTGAGGACGGTGCCCTGGAACGGACGGTTGGGAAACGCGTCGACGTTGAGCGTGGCCGGCATCCCCGGCTGCACCCGGGCGATATCCGTCTCGGCCACGAGCGCCGAGTCCTGCACGCTGTCGAGGCTCGCCATCTTGAGAATGACCGTGCCGCCGCCCAGCGTCGGGCTCGAGATCACGGTCCCGCGCACGGCGTTGAGCTCGAGCACGGTGCCGGTAATCGGGGCCCGCACCTGCGTGTCCTCCATCGCGTCCTTGGCGGTCTGCAGGTTCGCCTCGGCGTCGACGGCCGCCGCCTTGGCCGTGGCGAAAGCGAGCTTGGTCCGCTCGTAATCGGTTTCGGCGAGCGACCCGCTCTTGAACAGCGCCTCGCTGCGGGTCAGCTGCGCCTTGGCGTTGTCGAGCTGTGCGTGGGCCTTTGCGACGTTTGCCTGTGCCTGCACGAGGTTGTTCTGCGGCAGGCGCGGGTCGATGGTGGTAAGCAGCTGTCCTTTTTTCACTTCGTCGCCGGTCGCGACCGGCTGACTGATGATCTCGCCCCAGGCCTTCGACTTCACGCTGAACAGCAATATCGGCCGGATCAGGCCCTGGCTGATCACCGTGACGACGACGTCGCGGCGCTCGACCGGCACTTTCTCATAGAGGGGCGCGGTCTCTGCTTTCTCGCAGGCAAGGGCGAGCACCGCCACCGCGGCGACTGCGAAGCAGCGGCTCACGTCACCCGCTCCATCTTCTCGTCGCGCGCGATCAGGCCGTCGCGCAGGTGGATCTGGCGCAGCGCGTGCGCCGCGATGTCGGACTCGTGCGTGACCAGCACGATGGTCTGGCCGGTATCGTGCAGCTGCTCGAACAACTTCATGATCTCTTCGCCGGTCGCGGAGTCGAGATTGCCCGTGGGCTCGTCGGCGAGCAGGATGGAGGGATCGTTCACGAGCGCGCGCGCGATCGCGACGCGCTGCCGCTGCCCCCCCGACAGCTCGTTGGGGCGGTGCTCCATGCGGTCGCCCAAGCCGACGTGGTCGAGCGCTTGCGCGGCCTTTTCGCGCCGCGGGCGCGCGGGCAGCCCCGCGTAGATCAGCGGCAGCTCCACGTTGTGGAGGGCGCTCGCCCGGGGGAGCAAGTTGAACGTCTGGAACACGAACCCGATCTCTTTGTTGCGAATCCGGGCCAGCTCATCGTCCGACAAATCGCTCACCTTCTGGCTGTTGAGCCAGTATTCCCCCGCGGTCGGCGTGTCGAGGCAGCCGATCAGGTTCATGAGCGTCGACTTGCCGGAGCCCGAGGGGCCCATGACCGCCACGAACTCGTTGCGCTTGATCTGGATGTTCACGCCGCGCAGCGCGTGCACGATCTCGCCCCCCATGTCGTAGTCACGCGTCAGCTTGTGCGTGAGGATCACCACGTCGGGCAGCGGCGTGTCGCCGGTGCGGAACGGTGTCAGCTCGACGCTCGTCATAGTGCGTGCCCCACGATGGCCTCGAGCTGGGCGCGGGCGATGAGATAGTTGTAGCGGGCCTGCACCTGGCTCACGGCGGCCTGGGTGAGGTTCGCTTGGGCGGTGAGCAGGTCGAGCAGCGTGCCCGCACCGAGCCGGTAGCGCTCCTGCTGGACGCGGACGGCTTCGGTGGCGGCGGCGACGTCGGCGCCGGCGATGGCGATCTGGGCCCAGGCGGTGAACAGGGCGGCGAGCTGCTGGGTGTACTGGGCATTCACTTGCCGGCGCGCGTCGGCGGCTTGTGCCACGGCGACATCATGCGCGACGTTTGCCGCGACCTGCGACTGCTCGCGCCCGAAGCCGTTGAAGAGCGCCCACGACAGACCGAAGCGCCACGAGAACGTCTCGAAATAGTTGCCGAACAACGGCAGCTCAGGAGAGGAGACGCCGGTGCGGCTGTTGCTGTAAGAGAGCGTCACGGTCGGCCAGTATAGCGAGCGGGCGCTCCATACCTGGGCCCCGGTGGCGCCCACCTGCGCTTCGGCCTGTCTGATGAGCGGCGCAGTCTGGAGCGCCGAAGTGCGCAGCATGGTCGTGTCCGGGAGCGGGGGAAACGCCGAGTCGGAGACGGCGCGCACGAGCTGATCCACGCCGACCTGGCGCCCGAGGTTGGCCTGGGCAGTGGCCAGGTTGGCCTGAGCCTGGAGCAATGAGAGCAGAGCGTTGCCGAGATCGACCGTGGCCGTGAGCGTGTCGGAGCGCGTGGCGGCGCCCGCCTGGAACTTGTTCACCGCGGTCTGCCGCTCCGCTTTGGCGCGCTCTACCTGGGCCTCGGAGACGCGCACCAGCTCCTCATTGGCGAGCGCGGTGAAGAAGACCTGAGCGGTCGTCGCGGTCACCTGATAGCGCTGATTCACGAAACCGGCGGCCGCGGCATCCTGCGTAGCCGACGCAGCCCGCAGGTTGGCAAATCGGCTGAACCCGTCGAACAGAACGAGGCTGGCGGACAGGCCGCCCGTGTAGGCGTAACCGGGTGGGAGGCGCAGGGTGCTGGCAGGATCGAAGCGTTCGCCGCTGCTGCGGGTTGCCGAGGCGTCGGTGGTGATGCTCGGCAGGAACGCTCCCCACGCGCTGCGCCCGCTTGCGCCGGCGTTGCGCTGCTCACCCCGCGCCTGCACCATGGCGGGCTGGACGTCGAGCGCCCGCCGCACCGCCTCCTGGAGCGTGACTTGGAGCGGGGCCTGCGGCACGACGGGCGGCTGCTGGGCCGCCAGCCCTGTCGCGACGATCGCCGACACGACTGCCGTGACGATCCCTTTCTCCACGCCCGTCATTTCGTCCGTCCGCCCGAATCGCTCTTGGCCCGCTCCCTTTGATGCCGATGCCGGGCAATAAGGTCGCGGTAGATAGCCTGCTGCTCGGGGGTGAGCTGGCGCGACACCTCGGAATCCATGCCCGCGCGCAGCGTGTCGAACCGGGGTCGCACCGTCTCCCACGCCTCGCTCATGCGCGTGTAGTGGCGCTGCAGGATGGTATGCACCGAGTCGCGCTGCAGGGGCGTGAGACGCAGGTCGCGGTCCAGCTCGCCCATCAGGCGCTCGACGCCGTGGGCCCGCTCGGGCGACGCGGCGGAAGCGTAGCGCACCCACATCGCCCGGCCGCCGATGCCGACGACGACTCCCGCCCCGAACGTCGCGGCGAGCAGCGCCACAGCCCATGTGGTCGAACGGTTCAACATGGCGGCCCTTCCTCTAGTTACCGATGACGGAGGCGAGCACGATCTCGACTTCTCCGGGGTGCGCCGGGGGCGCCAGCAACGCGTCGTACACCGACGGCCGCGGGGCGGGCGCCGCGGTGGCGCGGCCCACCAGGTAGCCGGCGAGGAGCGCCACGAGGACGGCCGCGGCGACGCCGGGGCGCGCCCACCGGGCCAGCACCGCATCCCACGACGGGATACGCGCCTCGGCCGCGCGCGCCAGCACGCGCGCGACGAACGCGGCCGCGTCACCCGGGTCGAGCGCCCGTCGCAGCGACTCGCCGACCAGCGGGTCGGGTCGATGATCGAAGGGCAGCGGCTCCTTCATGCTTCCTCCTTCCAGTCCGCGAGCAGCGCGCGCAGCCGGCGCCGCGCGTGAAACACTTCCGATCGCACGGTCCCCTCCGGGATGCCGAGCACCCCTGCGATCTCGGCGTGCGAGTAACCCTCCACGTCGAACAGCACCACGGCAACGCGCCGCCGCTCGGGCAGCTCGGCCAGCGCCTGCCGCAGCCGCTCGCCCAGCGCCCGCCGCTCCGCCGTCGTGTCGGGTCGGGGACCGCCGGCCGTGAGCCCAGCATCGAGCGGCTCCACGCGCCGCACCGTGCGACGGCGGCGGCGATCGGTGGCCGCGTTGGCGACGATGCGCAGCAGCCAGGGACCGAACGGACGCCGCGGGTCGTACTGGTCGAGCTTCACGAGCGCCGACAGCATGGCGTCCTGCGCTGCGTCATCCGCATCTTCGGCGTTGCCCAGCACCGCCCTGGCTACGCGACGCGCCACGCCGGCGTAGCGCTCCACCAGCACGCCGAAGGCCGAGCGGTCCCCCGCGGCCGCCCGGAGCACCAGGTCCGCCTCGTCCTGCTGAGCTATACGCGCAGCCTGCTGGGGGGGTTGGGGGTCAGCCATCGTCCGCGTCCCGGGTGCGGCGCCGCTCGAAGGCATACCAACCGAACGCCAGCGCCAGGGCGAACGCTCCGGCGGCGAGCACGCCGGCCATGACACGAGGGAAGCCGAGGAGCAGGATGCCGACGCCGGAGCAGGCGAGCGCGGCGGTCGACGCGATGGCGCGACGCAGCCCGCCCGCCACACGCCGCAACGCCACTACCGCGACCGCGCCGAGCTCGTAGCCCGAGCGCTTGTGCGGCACGTTGCCGGCGGGTCCGCTCGGCGTCGCCGGCGCGTCCACCAGCCGGGGCGGCAACCGCCGGCGGGCCTGCAGCACGATCTCGCGGCTGGAGGCGAGATCGCGGCGGAATTGGTTCGCGAGCTCGCCCGTCAGCGCCTCGCATTCGGCTGCGAGGTCGAGCTCGTAGTTCGTGAGCAGGCTCGACACGTTTAGGTTGCTCGAGCCGACGCGGGCCCAGCGGCGATCCACCAGCATGGTCTTCGCGTGGATCATCGGACCCGCGTACTCGAACACGCGCACGCCGGCGCGCAGCAGGTCGCGATAGCCGACCCGCGTGAAATTGCGCAGGATGGGGAGGTCGCTCGCGCCGGGCACGAGCAGCCGCACGTCTACCCCACTCCGCGCCGCGTCGATCAGACTGGCGTACAGCGGCGCCGGCGCGATCAGGTAGGCGTCGGTGATCCACAACCGCTCGGCGGCGCTCGCGGCGAGCAGCTCCACGGTGCGGTATACGCGGGCCCGGCCCGGCATGCCCTCCACCACGCGCACGATGGAGCTGCCGCACGGCGCCGGATCGGGCGCGAGCTCCTCGGGCGGGAGCGCCGGCCCGGCGCGGCTCCAGATGCGGGCGAAGGCGCCGTCCAGCGCCGCGGCCGCCGGCCCGGAGACGGCCACCATGGTGTCGCGCCACGGCCGGCGCCCGCGGGAGGGATCCCCCGCCCACTCGTCGCCGATGCACAGACCACCGACCATCGCCCACTCTCCGTCGGTGGCGAGCAGCTTGCGGTGGTCGCGCTGCGGCAGCTCGAAGGGGCGCGGCGCGAACAGGGGATGAAACGCCCGCACCTCGGCGCCCGCCCGCCGCAGCCCGCGCCAGTAACGATGCGACGTGCCGATCGAGCCGAGCGCGTCGTACAGGACGCGCACGCGCACGCCCGCACCCGCGCGCTCGGCGAGCGCGTCGGCGAAGCGACGGCCCGTCGCGTCGTCGCGGATGATGTAGTTCTCGAAGTGGATGGTGGCACGTGCCGCGGCGATCGCCGCCACCATGGCATCGAGCGCGCCCGGGCTGTCGGGGTAATGCTCCAGACGGTTCCCACCGATCGGCCGGGCCCCGGCTGCGCGGTCGATCGCCCGGCTCAGCTCGGTCGGCGGCGCGGGCGCGACCCGATCGATCTGATTCTGGGTCGCCGCCACTCTGGGGGAGGGGAAGGCGCTCACCCCACCGGCGCGGCCGCGGCGCCCAGCCCGAGCGCGCCTTCCACCGGACGCAGCGCCTGGATGACGAAGGCGATGTGCTCGTCCAGCGGCACGCCCAGCTCCTCCGCTCCCACGCGCACCTCGTCGCGGTTCACGCCCTTCGCGAACGCCTTGTCTTTGAGCTTTTTCTTCACCGACGATACCTCGAGATCCGCGAAGCTCCTGGACGGCCGCACCAGCGCGCATGCCACCAGGAACCCGCACAGCTCGTCCACCGCGAACAACGTCTTCGCAAGGGGCGTGTCGCGCGGCACGCCGGTGTAGTTGCCATGTCCGAGAATCGCGCGGCACATCGCCTCGGGCACGCCCTGCTCACGCAGCAGGCGCACGCCCCACGACGGGTGGCCCTCGCTGGGCGAGTGCTCTGGGTTGGGGAACTTTTCGTAGTCGAAATCGTGCAGCAGCCCCACGATCCCCCACGTCTCGGGGTCCTCGCCGCGTTGCCCGGCGTAGGCGCGCATCGCCGCCTCGACGGCCAGCATGTGCTGGCGTAAAGAGGCGGACTTCGTGTGCTCGTGCATCAACTGTAAGGCTTCGGTACGGTTCATCAGTCGTCCTGTTTCACTGACCCCGGGCGCCAGCCCGGGGTTACCGGTCACCCGGGGCATGGCCCCGGGGTTAACCTACCCCGACAGCCGTCGTATCCACGTTCCACCGTTCCGCCCACAACTCTGCCATGAGCAGTGGCCAGAGCTTGCGGGCGTGGTTCCGTCTCCCCGACCGGTGCTCGGCCAAGAGCCGCGCCGTCGGGGCGCCCGGGAACAGCCGCGGTGCGGTGAGATGGTGCTCGGCGAGCGCCGCCAGGCCCGTGGTGAGCCAGCGCGCCACCGGCACCGAGAGGCCGCGCTTGCGACGGCGGATCACCGCGCCCGGCACGAGCCCACGCGCCGCTTCCTTTAATATCGCCTTGCTGGTGAAGCCACGCACCTTGAGCGACGACGGCAGCGGCAGCGCCAGCTCCATCACCTCGCGGTCCAGGTAGGGCGCGCGCGCCTCGATCGACGCGAGCATCGTTCCGCGATCGACTTTGGCGAGCAGGTTGTCGGGCAGGTAGGAGAGGAAGTCGAGCCACACCAAGCGGTTCAGGGGCGGCCCGTCGGGGAACCGGTCCAGCAGACCGCTCGCCCACGCGACCGTGGGCGCGTCCGGCCCGAGTGCGCCGAACCACGTGAGGTGCCGCTCGAGCGGCGGCAGCTGGGCCGCAGCCACGAGCTCCTTGAGCAGGAATTCGAACGTGACCTTTCCGGTGGAGGTGGGGAGCCGATTCACGAGCCAGCCGAGCGCCGCTCGTCCCGGGATGCGGCGGTACCACCCGGCGGCTGTGTGGCCAAGATAGGTCGGGTAGCCGCCGAACAGCTCGTCCGCGCCTTCGCCCGAGAGCACCACCTTGACGTGCTCGCGCGCCGCCTCGGCCAGGAGGAACGTGGGCAGGATCGCGGGATCGCCCATCGGCTCGGCCAGTGAGCGGGTGACGACCTCGAACGCCCGCTCGAGCGCGGGGCCGTCCGCCGTGACGACGTGGTGGATGGTGCGGATGGAGTGGGTGACCGCTTCCGCATGGTCGCTCTCGTCGTAGCCGGGCTCGACGAACTTCACGGAGTAGGTGTGGATGCGCTCGCCCGCCATGACGCGGGCCGCCGCCGCGGCGAGCAGCGAGGAATCGAGGCCGCCGCTCGTGAACACGCCGACGGGTACGTCGGACATGAGCTCGCGCTCCACCGACGCGAGTAGCACCTCGCGCAGGTCGGTGGGACGATCGCGCCGCGGCGGCGCGGCGGCCACGGCGGCAGCGTCCCAATAGCGGTGCAGGGTGACGCCGCTGCGATCGGCGACGAGCTGGTGCGCCGGCGGGAGCTTGGAAATCCCGGCGATCATCGTGAGCGGGGCGGGGACGTAGCCGAGCGCGGCGTACAGCGCGACGGCCTCCGGATTCACACGCCGCGGCTGGTCCGGGTAGACGAGCAGCGCCTGTACCTCGGAGGCGAACCGCAGCTCGCCCGCTACCTCGGTCCAGAACAGCGGCTTTTCACCGGCCCGGTCGCGCGCCAGCACGAGGCGGCCGCGCGCGTCGTCCCACACGGCGAGCCCGAACATCCCCTCGAGCCGTGCCACGGCGTCGGGCCCGAGCCGTTGATACAACGGCACGATCGTCTCGATGTCGCCCGAAGAACGGAACGGATACCCCGCATGCTTGCCTTCCTGGCGCAGCGCCGGCGCGTTGTAGATCTCGCCGTTGCAGATCATCCAGATCGTGTGGTCGGGACTCTCGAACGGCTGGTCGCCGGTGGTGAGGTCCATGATGGCGAGGCGGCGCGCGCCGAGGCGGGCCCGCTCGTGGCCCACGATGCGCTCGCCGTCGGGGCCGCGGTGCGCGAGGGCGGCGGCCATCGCGCCGACGCAGCCGGGGTGCCTCAGAGGTGCACCGGAGAGCGAGACGGCGCCGAAGATGCCGCACACTACCGCACCCTCCCACCCCGCCCGGTTGGTGGAGGTTGTGGAGGTGGTGGAGGTTGTGACCGGGGGCGGCACGGGCCGTAGGCGGCGTAATGGCTGTCGGCCGCGAGCAGCGGCAGCGCGGCGCCGAGCGTCTCCCGTACCTCGCGGTTGCCGGCGCCGGTGAGAAACACAGTGGGGATGGGGCAGCGCCCCAGCGCGTCGCGCCAGTAGCCCGCCGGGAGGAGCGGCGATCCCGGGGCGGCGCGCAGCCGCTCCACGTTGTCCGCGATGTAGTTGCTCGTGAGCTCGGCGCCGGTGGCAGTGGCGAGGGCGACGGGGCGGCCCAGGTAAAACGGCAGCGAGGGCGGATAGGCGAGTACGCCGAGCACGGCGCCGCTGCCGCCGGCACGCTGCAGCGCGACGGCCGTGGCGCTGGCGACCGCCGCGGAGGAGCGGTCCTCACCCACCGCTGCCAGCAAATTTCCGGACAGGAACGGGATCGCGATCACGACGACGGCATACCCCCAGATCGTGATGCGGGGGCGGCGGGCCAGGGCGCCGAGGGCGACCAAGGCGGCCGAGCACAGCACCACCACGCCGAGGGCGAGCGCCGCCGGCGGAATGGCAGCCTTCTCGGACGGCGTGAGGGTGATCGGGGCGGGGAGCCAGACCGTCAGAGCGACGAGCGCGACACCGGCGAGCACGGCGAGGGCTGCGTAGGCGCGCGCGCCGGTGGTGCTCGCGCCGGTCACGAGGTTGCGCGTCGCGGCGAGCGTGAACGCAGGAATCAGCGGCAGCACGTACTGCGGCAGCTTCGACTGGTTGAGCGTGAAGAACAGCAGGGGCACGATCACCCAGCAGGCGAAGAGCAGCGGCTCGCGGGCGGAGGGGTCGCGGCGCGCCGCCCAGGTGAGGCGCCAGTGTCGCAGCCGGGCGAGCGCCGGAATGATCCAGGGGAAGGCCGCCACGGGAACGATCGGGAGGTAGTACCAGAACGGCGCCGTACGATGGAAGCGCGTGGTCGTGACGCGCGCCAGCGTCTCGCGCAGGAACACGTAGCCGGGGAAGTCCGGGTGCGCGAGCGAGACGGCGACGAACCAGGGCAGCGCGATCGCGGCGAATGCGACGAGGCCGCGCCGGGGAAACAGGCGCCGCACGCTCGCGCCGGTGGCGAGCGCGTGCGGCACGAGCACGAGCAGCGGGAGCGCGACGGCGACGGGTCCCTTGGTGAGGGCGCCCACCGCCATGGCGGCCCAGGCGGCGACGGGCTGCTCTGCTAACGTGCCCAGGATGGCCGCGGTGGTGCACAGGGTGAGCGTGCTGTCGAAGATCGCCGTGCGCGCGTAGGCGAGAGGCAACACGGTCGTGGCATAGGCGAGCCCGGCGAGCCAGCCCGCGTTCTCGCCCCAGCGGCGGCGCGCGAACCACGCCAGCAGTCCGATCGTCGCGAGCGTCGCGATGTACGCCGGCAGCCGGGCGGCGGTTTCCGAGACGCCGGTGAGCTCCATGATCGCGGCCGCGGCCGCGAAGTACACGATCGGCTTGTCGAGATAGGGCAGCCCATCCAGATGGGGGACGAGGTAGTCGTTCGACTGCGCCATCTCGCGCGCCACCTCGGCGTTGCGGCCTTCGTCGGGGTCGAGCAGGCGGTACCCGTTCAGGTTCCAGCCCAGCGCGACGCAGGCCAGGAGCAGGAGCAGCGGCGGTCCGGCGAGCGGACGGGCCGGCGGGGGAGCGGAAATCTGAATACCCGATTGGGCCGTCAGGATGACGGTTTCGCCAGGCGCTCGCCCTCGCGCTGCTTGGCGAGCAGTCGTTCGGCGAAATCGACGCGCTCTTCCAGCTCGGCGACCCGTCGCTGCAGATCGTCGAGCACTCCGGGCGCCGGGGAGGCGACGGTGCCGGCCGCGGGCGTGGCGGTGCGACCGGCGATCCGGTCGGCGACCGCACGCACCAGCGCGGGGACCGCTTTGCTCAGCGAGAGCGCAATGATGATGATGCCGACGCCGATGGCCCAGCCGTATTGTTCCATGCTCTATCTTAGCACGTCGAGGCGACCGCGCCACGCACGCCCTAACGGAGTCCCGTGGGCAGGCGTATCACGGATATGCATGTGAAATCCGTGCTGGCCGTCGCTCTTCTCGGTGTCACACCGGCGGCCGCCCAGATCTCGCGCACGACCTTCGGAGGCCTCCCCCGTTGGGCCGATAGCGCCCTCGTGGCCGCGGGCCTGGGCCGGCAATTCACGCTTGCTTCTCAACTGAATCCGGTTTACGCCTTCGGCGACTTCGACGGCGACGGGTTCTTCGACGTCGCCGTCGAAATCAAGGACACCGGCGGGCTGCGCTACGGGATCGCCATCGTCCATCGCATAGATCGCTCGGTCCACGTCGTCGGAGCAGGGGAGCCCGTCGGGAACGGGAAGGACCAGCTGAGCCGGCGCGCCAGCTGGGGTGTCTCGTCGCCGCGGCACGGGCGGCATCGCGCGGTGGGGCGCGACGTGCTCTATATCAGCCAGCCCGGTGCTCATGACGGCTGGCTGGCATGGGACGGGCGGGCGTATGTCTGGATGGAAGGCGACTGAAAGCAGATCCTTCGCGCCTGCGGCGCTCAGGATGACACGGCCGCTCGCCCGCTTGGTTTCCCGAGCGTTGCGCCGGGCGTGGGTGGCGCACAGCTTACGTACGTGCGCAAGATCAGCGGCTTCCACGCGTCCTCCAAGGCCAACGAGGCCGCGATCTGAATGAAGCGCGGCCTCATCCCCGCCGCGTGGCTCCTTACCGCGATCCCCGCGCCGGCGCAAAGCCCGCTGATCGCACGCGCCCGGTCCCTCGAGCTCAGCACACCGTACGTACCACCCCCGGGCGACCCCCTGGAGCACCACGCGGCAGGCCTCGCTAAGGTCGTGTGCTCCGCCGTATTCGTCACCGGCCTGGCACCTGAGTTCGCGGTCCAGAACCTGGGGTTCTTCACGGCGCCCTACGAAGAGCGTGCCAAGCTCGGGCGGCCGGCCATCGACCGCGCGCGCAAGGCCGTGCGCGTCACGCTCCCGAGCGGTGTCACGCGCACCGCAGTCTATCTGGGAGACCAGGGGTGCGTTACGCTCCCCGCGGGCAAGCAGTCGCCCGGCTTCACCCCGGAGCGCGTCCCGAGCCGGCTCCCGGATGCGGCGACCGAGTCGTGGCCCATGGGCGACGTGTTGCCGTCGGGCCCGCCGCCGCCGGAGCTCGACACGGCGAAGGTGCGCCGGGCGCTGGACCTGGCGTTCCAGCCGGCCGACGCCATGACGGCCGCCTGCGTGGTGACGTGGCAGGGGCGGATCGTGGGAGAGCGCTACGGCGAGGGCATCACTGCGCGCACGCCGCTCGAGAGCTGGTCCATGGGCAAGACCATCACCGCCACGCTGATGGGGATCCTGATCCGCCGGGGCGCGTACGACCTGTGGCAGCCGGCGCCGGTGCCGGAGTGGCGGCAGCCCGGCGACCCGCGCGCCAAGATCCGCATCGCCGATCTCCTCAACATGTCGAGCGGCCTGCGCATCCGGGCGCCGCAGGATCCCGACTACGATCCGTCGGGCCCCTATCCCGATCACGTGTACCTCTATACCGGCGGCATCAACTCCTTCCATTACGCCGCCACTCGCCCGCTGCAGTGGCCGCCGGGTACCGTCGGGCGTTATCGCAACACCGACCCGGTGCTGGTGAACTACCTGATCCGCCTCGCCGTCGAGAAGCGCCGGGAGGACTACCTGGCGTTCCCGCGGCGGGCGTTGTTCGACAAGCTGGGAATGCGCTCGGTGGTGATCGAGACCGACCCCTACGGCGACTTTCTGACTCAAGGGTACGACTTCGCCTCGGCGCGCGACTGGGCCCGGCTGGGGAACCTCTACCTCCAGGACGGCGTGTGGAACGGCGAGCGCATCCTGCCCGAGGGGTTCGTGCGGTTCGTGAGCACGGTGGCTCCCGCGTGGGCCGCCGACGGCCGACCGATCTACGGGGGCTTCTTCTGGATCAACGGGGACGGGGACCTGCCGATTCCTCGGGACGCCTACTTCATGGCCGGTGCGGGGGGGCAGTTCACCATAATCATCCCGTCACACGACCTGGTCGTGGTGCGGCAGGG
>Ga0209350_1000670_pt1 | contig 17436 bp, 16 predicted proteins | sample GraSoi013_2_20cm_2_FD_185822 | JGI IMG/M metagenome (GOLD analysis project Ga0209350, IMG submission 185822) | Grasslands soil microbial communities from the Angelo Coastal Reserve, California, USA - Sample 09_27_2013_2_20cm (SPAdes) (version 2) | ecosystem: Environmental > Terrestrial > Soil >...
GGGCTCGGGCCACCCACGAATGATTCCGGGCTCGCGGCCCCCGGTCCAATAGTGACGCTCGTCTCCGTGTGGCTTCACCTGCTCGGCGTCGTCGCCTGGATCGGCGGGCTCGCGTATCAGGCCCACGTCCTCGGGCCCGCCGCACGGCGCGGCGACGCCAGGGTCTTCGCCGAAACCGCGCGGCGCGGCCGGCCGGTCGCGTGGACCGCGATCGCCGTGGTCGCAATGACGGGTTTCTACAACGTGACGCGTCTCGGCGCCCTCGAGCGCGTGATGGCGAGCGGCGCCGGACTCCTCCTGGCGGTGAAGTTCATGCTGGTCCTCGCGGCCGTCGCCCTCGCGGCCCAGCGCGACTTCGCCCAGGTGCCGAGACTCGGTCGCGCCCTCGCCGGGGGCGAGGACCCAGGAGCCGCGCTCAGGAGGATCGCGTGGCTCGACCGCCTCGTGCTTCTGCTCGCGGTCGGGATCGTCTATCTGGGCGTGGCGGTGTCGCGCGCCTGAGCGTGGCCCACCGGCTTCAGGCCAGCGACGGGACGCCGAAGTCGCGCGCGATACCATTGCACTGGGCGACGAGGACCGGAGCCAGCGGGATGCCGTCCTTCCGTCTCCGCTGCTCGCTCTCGAGCTCGGGCTCGCCCGCGACGTAAATCCGCTCCTGACCCTCGGCGCGCGGGGACGACCGGAGCGCCTCGATCATGTCGTCCATGTCGCGCTTGAACTCGTCGATCGGCCTGAAGAACCTGGGGTCGACCGCCGCCAGGCAGTGACCCGCGTTGTGGACCTTTCGCTCTTTCATGTCGCTCCGCTCGAAGAGGTTGCCGTACACGGCGCCGTTGAGGACGCCGGAGAGAATGTCCACCATGACACCGAGGCCGTAACCCTTGTGGCCACCGAGCTCGCGCGAGCCGCCGAGGGGCGACAGGAGCCGGTGCTTCAGCGCAACCATGGGGTCGGTGGTCGGCCGCCCGCGGTCGTCGAGCGCCCAGCCCGCGGGGATCGGCTTCCCCCAGCGCGAGGCGACGACGAGCTTGCCGACCGCGACGGTCGTCGTCGCCATGTCGAGCACGAACGGCGCGTGGCGGCCAGCGGGCGCGGCGAACGAGAGCGGGTTGGTGCTGAGCATTCCCTTCCGCCCGAAGGTCGGCACCGCCGCGGGCGAGGGCATGTTGGTGGTGCTGAAGCCGATCATGTCGTGCTCGAGCGCCATCATCGAGTAGTTCGCGGCCGCGCCGAAGTGGCTCGAGTTCCGCACCGTCACGATCCCGATGCCGTACGCCTGGGCCTTCTCGATCGCCATGCGCATCGCCAGCGTCGAGACGTAGTGGCCGAGGCCCTTACCCGAGTCGAAGAGCGCCATCGCACCGTCGTCGCGGATGACCTGCGGCTCGCGGTCGAGCTGGAGATAGCCGTCTCGCCACCACTCGACGTACCGTGGCAGCATGCCGATCCCGTGTGAGTCCACACCGCGCAGGTCGGTCCGGACCATGTGGCCCGCGGTGATCTCGGCGGCGGTGCGCCCCATCTTCATCGCCAGGAGGACGTCCACGACGAACTCGTGGAGGCGCGTGTGCATGACCCGAACGGGCGTCTCGGCCATCGCGGAGCCCTCAGAGCCCCGTGATCTTGATGCCGGAGTTCTTGAGCTTGTAGCGACGGTTGATCGTCGCGAGGATCGCCGTGATGCCCTCGAGCGGCCCCGCGTTCGAGAGCGGCCCGACGTCCACGGGCCGGAGCCCCATCGAGCGCCCGAGCTCGGCGACCGTTTCCTTCGCCGCCTCGTCGGCGCCGCAGAGGAGGAGGTCGCACTCGATCGGGTGGTCGGTCTCGGCGAGCTCGTGGGCGGCGATGTGGTGGAACGCGGCGACCAGCTTCGCGCCTGGAAGGAGCGCCTGAGCCTCCTCGGCCGACGAGCCCGCCGAGGGCGGCGTGTAGAGGCGCGGGCCCCCGAACGTGAGCGCAACGACCGTGCTGATCACGATCTTGTCGCGGCAAGCCTCGCTCACCTCGGGAAGGGTGGCCGCCAGCCCCTGCGCCGGCATCGCGAGGACGACCACGACGCCGAGCTTCGCCGCCTCGGCGTTCGACTCGCCCATGATCGGCATCTTCCGGGTGGTCTCGCGCAGCTCGGCCGCCTTCGCTTTCGCGCGCTCGCGGTCGCGGGAGCCGATGATGATCGAGTGACCCGCCATCGCCCAGCGTCCGGCCAGCCCCGCGCCCTCCTTGCCCGTGCCGCCCAGGATCGCGATGTTCACGCGCGCGCCCTTACCGAAAGAGATCGCGCGCGGGGTCGCGCAAGAGCGGCTTCGAGCCTTCCTCACCCGGTACCAGCGGGAGGCCCCGGACGATCGCCGCGGGGATCCGGTCGAGCTTGCCCATGACGGGCTCCGCCGCGGCGGCGAGCTCGTCGGCCACCGCGAGGATCGTCGCCTGGAGCGGCCGGCCCGCGGGATCGCGCTCGCCGAGGTAGCTCCGGACGGGCGCCAGACCGGCGAGTCCGATCGCGACGTTCGTGAGCCCCTCGCGCCAGGGGCGGCCGAAGGTGTCGGCGACGATCACGCAGACGTCGGCGCCGGTGAGGGTCCGGATCCGGTCGCGCAGCGCCCGCGCCGAGCGGTCGGGATCCTCGGGGAGGAGCGCCACGCAATCGCGCTCGACGTTGGACTGGTCGACGCCCGCGTTGGCACACACCCAGCCGTGGTGCGTCTCCGTGATGAGGACGCCCTGGTCCATGCGGACGACGCGGCGTGACTCGCGCAGGATGACTTCGACGAGGCGAGGGTCACGCCCGAGCCCCACCGCCATGGCCTCCGCGACGGGCGAGGGCGTGACGTCGGCGAGCCGCACGAGGCGCCCCTCCGCCTTCGAGACGATCTTCTGGCCGACGACGAGGAGGTCGCCCCCGGCGAGCGGTGTCGACTGGCGCCCGGCCGCCTCGGCGATGAAACGCGCGATGTCGTCGCCCGGCTTCACTTCGGGGACGCCCTCGATCCCGATCACCTCGTAGCGGGGAGGCGACGGCGCGGAGCCGCTGCGCATCGCTCTCAGGCCACCCACGGCGGTCCCGGCTTCGAGGACCCCGTTCCAACAGACGCCCAGGCGCGCACGAGGCGACCGCTCGCCGTGGCGCCGCCCTCGGCGGCGAGCGTCGCGAGGTCCTCCGGCGCGTCCACATCGAGGGCGAGACCGGCGAGCGTCAGGACCCGCGGCTCGAGGCCGCGGACGCGCGCCGCCGCGAGATGGTTCTGGAACGAAGGCTCGCCGAACTTGAGCGGCATTGCGTCGGGTGGCGTGAGCGCGACGCCGTTCGTGCCGAACCCCGAGCGCGACGGGGCAAACGCCGGGGTGCCGTCCCGCGCCGCGGCAGCGAGGGCCAGAATCTCGTCGGTGGTCACGCACGGGACGTCGCCGGGCACGGTGAGGAACACGTGCGCGCCCCGCCGCGCCGCCTCGGCCTGGCCGACGGCGACCGCCGAGCTGTGACTCGAGTCCTCCGCGTCGCTGAGCGTGGTGAGCGGCTCGGCGCCGAAGGCGGCAGTGAGTCGGACGACCTCAGGGTCGCGCGTGACGACCCAGACGCGGTCGAGGCGCGCGGCGCGGAGGGCTGCCAGGACGTCGCTTAGCATCGCCCGCACGAGCTCGCGGCGCGCCGTGGGCCCGAGCGCCGGGACGAGGCGCTGCTTGGCGTCGCCGAGATTCTTAACCGGTACCGCACAGATAATCATTCTACCGGGGTCCGCGAGCTCGGAATCATTCGTGGGTGGCCCGAGCCAGGCACGAGGCGGCTGCGTTCGGCGAGCCACTTCTCATTCCAGCCATGACCGGGGGTCCGCGAGCCCGGAATCATTCGTGGGTGGCCCGAGACGAGGCGCGGCTCGGCTGCGTTCCGCATGGCGCCGTTCATTCCAGCGATCTCTGCAGGTCCAGGACGACGCGCGCCAGAGCGCTCTCCCGCTCGGGGTCGGTCATGACGATGTCGGCGAGGACCGCCCTGACGCCCAGGTGCGCGAGCTCAGGGACGAGCGCCGCGTCACGGCGGCCCGAGCGAGGCACGAGGCGGCTGCGTTCGGCGAGCCACTTCTCATTCCAGCCATGACCGGGGGTCCGCGAGCTCGGAATCATTCGTGGGTGGCCCGAGCGAGGCACGAGGCGGCTGCGTTCGGCGAGCCACTTCTCATTCCATGACCGGGGGTCCGCGAGCTCGGAATCATTCGTGGGTGGCCCGAGACGAGGCGCGGCTCGGCTGCGTTCGCATGGCGCCGTTCATTCCAGCGATGGCTGCAGATCAAGGACGACGCGCGCCAGAGCGCTCTCCCGCTCGGGGTCGGTCATGACGATGTCGGCGAGGACCGCCCTGACGCCCAGATGCGCGAGCTCAGGGACGAGCGCCGCGTCACGGCGGTCGATGACGAGCGTCCTGAGCCAGGGCGCGTAGGCGGCGGCGACGCCGACGGCAGAGACGGGCAGGCCGCGGGCGCGCATGAGCTCGCCGGCCGGGCCGCTCACGGCGGCGCCGCCCACGATCGGGCTCACCGCGGCGACGCGGCCGCGCGTGGCGGCCAGCGCGTCCGCGATACCGGGGAGGGCGAGCACCGGGCCGACCGACGTCACGGGGTTCGACGGGCAGACGACGACCAGCTCGGCCTCACGGATCGACTCGAGCACGCCCGGAGCCGGACTGGCCGCTGCGGCCCCCGCGTACTCGACGTCGAGGACCTGGACCTGCGCTTTCTCGCGCACGAAGTACTCCTGAAACGAAAGCCAGCCATCCGGCGTGCGGACACGCGTGCGCACGGGCGCGTCGCTCATGGGGAGGATGCGCGCCCCTACGGAGAGCCGCCGGCAGAGCTCGGCCGTCACCGCCGAGAGCGGCACGCCCTCGCGGAGCGCGCGCGTCCGGTAGAGATGCGTCGCGAGATCGCGGTCGCCCAGGTTGAACCACGTCTCGGCACCCAGGTCGCCCATCGCCTCGAGGCAGCGGAACGTCTCGCCCGCGAGGCCCCAGCCGCGCCCCGCATCGAGCCGGCCCGCGAGCGCATACGTCACGGTGTCGAGGTCGGGGGACACGTGGAGGCCCCAGATCTCGGCGTCGTCGCCCGTGTTGCCGATGACGGTGAGCTCGTGCCTGGGGCGCACGGCGACGAGGCCGCGCAGGAGCTTCGCGGCGCCCGTGCCGCCCGCGATCGCGGTCAGACGCATGTCAGGCCGGCGCGGCCTCGCGTAGCGTCCAGAGGGCGCTCCCGCCGCGCCACGCGTAGAGCCCGACACCTGCCGGTCGCGCGAGGCCGGTGGACAGCGTGCTCTCGGGAACCGGGATGAAGCCGTAGCGGACCCACACGCGATCGAGGCCCTGCGGGCGGGCGAAGACCGTCGTGATCCCGGACGCCGTCGCCTGGTCGAGCGCCGCGGCCACGAGCTGGGCGGCAATCTCGAGTGGCTGGGTCTCCGTGATGACGACCGGGCCGTGTAGCATTGCGTCCCCCCCGCCGCGCCCGGCCACGAGCGCGCCGACCAGGCGCTCGTCGCCGCTCGCGGCGGCGAACGCTCCCCACGCGAAGGAGACGTCGCCCGTTGCGGGCCAGGGCAGGGCGGCGAACTCGAAGAGCGGGCGGGCGTCACCGGCGTTCGGGAGCGGGCGATAGCCGATCCCCTGCCAGACCCGCGGGATCGTCGCCGAGGCGAGCGTCGCACCGGAGGCGCGCCCGCCCCCGGAGTCGGAAGAAGTCGGGCGCGCCGACTTCGGCCGGGTCCTACTTCTTCCCAAGCACCGCGTCCTTCAGGCTCTTGGCGAGGCGGAACTTGCACACGCGCTTCGCCGGAATCTTGAGGGGCTCGCCGGTCTGGGGGTTCCGTCCGATCCGCGCCTTGCGGTTGGCGAGGACGAGCTTGCCGAAACCTGGCAGCACGAATCCGTTCTTCGCCTCCTTGCACGCAAGCGAGAGCATCTCGTCGAGGATGTCCGCGATCTGCTTCTTCGACAGGGTCGTCTTCTGCGCAAGGTGCCCCAGGGTCGCGGATTTCGTCATCATCTTCGCCACAGGCAGCCTCCTCTTGAACGGGTATGGGTGAACGCGAAGTGCATTAATATCACAGCGCGCCGCGCACGGCTACCCGCGCGTGTAACGGAACTCGCCGGACGCGATCAAGCGACGGTACGAGCCGAAGCGGGCCTCCGCGTCATCGATCCGGTCGAGCGGCGATTCGGGATCTTCGCCGTCATTGTAGATCTGGAGGGTGGCGTAGAGCGTGTCGCGCTGCGCAGGAATCCGGCCCGCGTCGCGAACGAGGCGCCGAAGCTCGGCGGGGCCGACGAGCTGTCCGTACTGCGCGCCCGCGGCGGTCGAGATCGACTCGTTGATCAGCGTGCCCCCCAGATCGTTGGCGCCGGCGTCGAGCAGGAGCTGGGCCAGCTTCGGCCCTTCCTTCACCCACGACGACTGGATGTTCCGAAGCGTGGCCCCCAGCATCAGGCGCGCGAGCGCGTGCATCTTCACGACCTCGACGCCGGTGGCGCCGGGCCGCACACCGTCCACCAGGCGCTTGGCGTACATCGGCGCCTCCGAGTGGATCAGCGAGAGGGGGACGAACTCGGTGAACCCGCCGGTGTCCTTTTGGATCGAGCGCAGCAGCGCCATGTGGCGGATCCAGTGCGCCGGCGTCTCGACGTGGCCGTACATGATCGTCGAGGTCGTATGGATGCCGAGCGCATGCGCGGAGGTAATGACATCGACCCACTGATCCACGGTGATCCGGCCGCGTGAGATCCGGTCGCGAATCTCCTGGTCGAGGATCTCGGCCGACGTCCCGGGGAGCGTGCCGAGCCCCGCCGCCCGGAGCTCTGCCAGGTACTCCTTGATCGAGAGCCCCGACCTCACCGATCCATAGAGCACTTCCTCGGGCGAGAAGGCGTGCACGTGGATTCCGGGCAGGGCGCCCTTGATCGCGCGCGTGAGGTCGATGTAGTAGCGCCCGTCGAGCTTCGGCGGCAGCCCCGCCTGGATGCAAACCTCGGTCGCGCCGAGCTCCCACGCCTCGCGCGCGCGCCGGACGACCTCCTCGACGGGCAGGAGGTAACCCTCCTCTTCGCGGTGGTCGCGGCTGAACGCGCAGAAACCGCAGTGCTTGATGCAGACGTTGGTGAAGTTGATGTTGCGGTTGACGACGTACGTGACGACGTCGCCGACCTGCCGGCGGCGCATCTCGTCGGCGACGAGCGTGACGGCGTGCAGGTCGCGACCGGCCGCCTGCGTGAGCGTGATGCCGTCGTCGGGCGAGAGTTCGGAGCCATCGAGGATGCCGGTGAGGATGCGGCGGACGTCGCGCGACGCCCCGTCGAGGACCGCGGAGAGGCTACCAGCGGCGCCAGTGCTCATGGGATTCCCTCACAAGGCCGTCGCCGTCGACGAGGGACGCGACGCGCGAGCGTCCCGCCTCGTCCAGGAACTCCGCGCGTTTCGCGAACTCGGGATAGATCGCGAGACGCTCGCGGAGGACGAAGCCCATGCCCTCGGTGGCACGGCGGAGCTCCGTGATCAGCGGCCACGGCTTCTCGGGGTTGATGTGGTCGGGCGTGAGCGGCGAGATGCCGCCCCAGTCGTTGAGCCCCGCGGCCAGGAGGCGCGGGTAGGCACGCGGTGAAAGATTCGGCGGCGCCTGGATGTTCACGTCGGGCCCGAGCAGGAGCCGCGCGACCGCGATCGCGCGGAGCACGTCCTCGAGCGGCGGCTCGGGGTGCTCGTGCATCGGTATGCGGGGCTTCGCGCGGAAAGTCTGAATGATGACCTCCTGGATGTGACCGTACCGCTCATGGAGCTCGCGGATCGCCGTCAGCGCGTCCACTCGCTCGCGCGGCGTCTCGCCGATGCCGATGAGGATGCCTGTCGTGAATGGGATCGAGAGCTTGCCCGCGAGCTCGATCGTGCGAAGGCGCCGCGCCGGCACCTTGTCGGGCGCGCGGTCGTGCGCCAGACCGGGGTGGCCGAGCCGCTCCGAGACCGTCTCGAGCATGAGACCCATGCTCACGGTGACCTCGCGGAGCGCGGCGAGGTCGCGCTCGGCCATGACCCCCGGATTGGCGTGGGGGAGCAGCGGCGACTCGCGGAGTGTGAGCTCGCAGACCGCGCGGAGGTAGCCGAGCGTCGTGCGGTGGCCGTGGCGGCGCAGGAACTCGCGGTGAAGGGGGAAGACCGCCTCGGGCTTGTCACCGAGGGAGAAGAGCGCTTCCTTCGCCCCGAGACGCGCGCCCGCCCGTGCCAGGGCCAGCACCTCCTCGGGCGTCATCGTGTGGGCGCCGGGCTCGCCGGGGTCACGGCGGAAGGTGCAGTAGCCGCAGTAGTCGCGGCACAGGGTCGTCAGCGGCACGAAGACCTTCGCCGAGAAGGTGACGACGCGTCCTCGGCCGCGATCGCGCACCTCGGACGCGCGTGCCAGCAGATCGCCGCGTCGGGAGTCTCGATCAGCGCGCACGCTTCGGCGTGGGAGATCACGCGCGGACCCGCTTGAGCTTCGGCCGCACCTCGTCGGCGAAGCGCTCCAGGTTGGCTAGCACCGCCTTGACGTCGGGCACCGTCGGGTCGAAGACGAAGTGGCTGACCCCGAGGGCGACGTACTGCTGGAGATCGGCGGCGACCTCGGCGGCGGTGCCCTGGAGCAGCGGCCGCGAGCCCCCGCCCGCCTTCGTCCCCTTCGGCCGCACCTCCATCGGCGCCCGGAGCGTGAGCCTGATGGCGCTCGGCTCGCGCCCTGCGCGCTGCGCCCACGCGTGGATCTGTTTCACCTTCTGCGCGTACTCGTCGGGCAGCAGCATCGCCGGGGGCCGGAGGCCGATCGGGTGCCAGGCGTCGCCGAGGGTGCCGGCGCGCTTGAGCGCGCCATCGGTATGGCCGCCGATCCAGATCGGGATCCCGCCCCGCTGCGCGGGCTTCGGCAGCGCGTGGACGTCGCGGACCCGATAGTGTTTGCCCTCGAACGTGACGGGGTCGACGGTCCAGGTGGCGCGCATGAGGCGGAGATACTCGTCGGTCACGGCGCCGCGCGCTTCGAAAGCCGGCGCCGCGAGCGCGTCGAACTCCTCGCGGAGCCACCCGACGCCCGCGCCGAGGATGACCCGCCCGCCCGAGAGCTGATCGATCGTCGCGAGCGTCTTCGCCGCCACGAGCGGATTGCGGTAGGGGACGACGAGGACGCTCGTCCCGAGGCGCACCCGCTTCGTCGCGTGGGCGAGGTAGCCCAGGGTCGCGAGCGGTTCGAGGTAGTCCTGCGCTGCACCGCCGGCGAACTGCCCCGTCGTCGAGTACGGATACACCGAGCGCGCCATCGAAGCGGGCAGCACCACGTGATCGGTGACGAAGATCGAGTCGTAGCGGAACGCGTCCGCCCGGGTTGCCAGCCTGAGCACGATGTCGGGCTTGGCGAGCGGGCCGCGACCGGGAAGCGCCACACCGAACTCCACGACAATCCTCCGCGAAAAGTGCACGCCTCGATCGGGACGGCGCCTATGGTATCACTAAGCGGTATGCATTTCTTTGACGCGCACGCGGTCTCCGTGACGCGGTGACGACGCCCGCCGCCGTGCCCGACGCGCGCCGCGCCTGGGCGATGTGGGCCCTGCCCGCGCTCCTGTTCCTCATCGCGTTCTTCCACCGGAGCGCGCCGGGGATCATCGCGAAGGATCTCATGCACGACTTCCACACCACGGGCGCGATCGTCGGGCTTCTGTCGGCGACCTATTTCTATGCGTACGCCGGCCTCATGATCCCCGCCGGCCTCTTCGTCGATGCGTTCGGCGTCCGCCGCGTCGTCGCCGGCGGGGGGCTCGTGATGGGCCTCGGCACCGTGGCGATGGGGCTCGCCGCGACGCCGCGCATGCTCTTCGCGGGGCGGTTCGCGGTGGGACTCGGCGCCGCCGTGACTTTCGTCGGCGCGCTCAAGGTCGCCGCGACATGGTTTCCGCCCGGACGCTTCGGCTTCCTCTCGGCCGTGACGGTGACGGTCGGGATCGTGGGCGCCCTCGCCTCGACCGCGCCCCTCGCCGTCCTCGTCGCCGCCGCGGGATGGCGGGGGGCGTTCGGCATCGTGAGCGGGGTCACGCTCGTAGCCTCCGCGCTCTGCTTCGCGATCGTGCGCGACGGGCCGGACACGCGCGCCGCGTCCGCCGCGCCGCGCGTGAGCCAGGCGCTGGTCGGGATGGTCGAGGTGCTGGGGAATCCGTACACGTGGCCGCCGTTTCTCGCGTTCTTCTGCCTCTATTCCGCGTTCGGCAACCTGTCGCTGTGGATCGTGCCGTACCTGCGCGACGTGTATGGGCTCTCGGCCCGCTCCGCCGCGCTCTACGCGGCGATGCCGTCGCTGGCGCTCCTCGCCTCGGCACCGCTCACCGGGTTCGTCTCCGACCGGGTGCTGCGGCGCCGGAAGCTCCCGTACGTCGTCCTCGCGTCGTGCTACTTCGTGCTGTGGCTCGTCCTGGTTGCGACGCTCGGGGTGCTCCCGCTCGGCGGCGTGTCCGCGCTCCTCTTCGCGATGGGCGCGCTCGGTGGCGCCTTCGTGCTCACCTGGCCGCTCGGCCGCGAGGTGAACCCACCCCAGCTCGCCGGCATCGCGGTCGCGGTCGTGAACCTCGGGGGCTTCCTGGGCGCCGCGCTCACTCAGGGGCCCCTCGGTGCGGTGCTCGACGCCCGCTGGGCGGGCGCCGTCTCGGACGGTGCGCGCGTCTATCCGGTGGAGGCGTACGCCGGCGCGTTCGCCGCGTGCGCGGCCTTCGCGTTGGCCGCGGCGCTCCTGAGCCTGCTCCTGCGCGAAACGAGCGGGCGCAACATCTATCGTGAGCTTCGCGGAGAGCCGTGACGTGTCGCCGGAGGCGTTCGCCGAGACGATCGTGCCGGGAGGCCGCGGGACGATGATCGAAGCGCGCGGCACTCGGTTCGTCTCCGCTGGAGGGGGGCGGGCGCGCGCCCAGCTCGACTTCAAGCCGGTCACCCTTATCCGGAATGCCGGCCATGGGACATTGACAGCCGAGGCCGATATCGTGCATCGTGGTCCTACCATCCTTGTTGTCGAGGGAACGGTCCTCGACGAGCAGCAGCGAATAATCGCAACGCTCATGGCGACTCAACTGGCACCGGCGGCCCCGCCGGCAACCCTGCCCGCCGGCCGCCCTGGTCGGCAGGACTGAGGGGGGGCATGCGGCTCGGGTCCAAAATCTTTCTGACTTCGGCACTCGTGATCGTCGTGCTCGCCGGCGTCGGCGTCCTGAGCCTGCTCGCGGTGGACCGTCTCGTGTCCGTCAATCAGGAGATCGCGACCCGCACGGTGCCCGCGCTGCGTCTGACCGCGTCCGCCCGCGAGGGGATCGCGCCGCTCATGCGGCTCGAGGCGCGCGCGGTGGTGCTGGGCGATGCGCGCTACGCGACGGCGTGGGCCGAGCGAGCGGAGCACGTCGCCCAGGATCTCGAGCGCCTCGCCGAGTACGCGCAGAGCGAGTGGGAGGCGATGCACCTCCGCGCGGCGAGCGCGGCGTTCGAGGGGTACCGCCGGACCGTCGCCGAGGAGCAGGCGCTCCTCCGGCGCGGCGACCGCGCGCGGGCCGTGCGCATGACCGATGCCGACGCGCGGTCGCTCGCCGAGCAGGTCCAGGACAGCCTGGACGGGCTGATGGCGGCGACCCACACGCGGGTGCTCGCGGCGCAGGCCGAGGCGGCGCGGCTGGAGGCGCGCACGTGGACCGCGGTGATGGTCGCGCTGGGCGCCGCGGTCGGGCTGGCGCTGCTCGGCACGGCCGTCATCGCCCAGCGGATGACGCGCTCCCTCGACTTGCTCTCCTCGGCCACGGCCGAGGTCGCCGCGGGCGCGTTCCGCGAACCCATCGCGATCCAGAGCCGTGACGAGATCGGCGCGCTCGCGCGATCGTTCAACTCGATGGCGAGCCAGCTGCGCCAGATGGAGGAGACGAAGCGGGAGTTCTTCGCGACCGTCTCGCACGAGTTCCGGTCGCCGCTCACGTCGATCCGCGGGGCGGCCGACCTGCTGCGCGACGGCGTCCCCGGCCCGCTCACGGAGAAGCAGGAACGCCTCATGGACATCGTCGCGCAGAGCTCCGAGCGCCTGCTGCGGCTGGTCAACCAGATCCTCGACATGTCGCGGCTGCGCGCCGGGCTCGTGGAGCTCGACCGGAAGCCGCTCGACTTCGTGTGGCTCCTGGACCGGGTCGTCGAGGAGCTCCACCCTCGGGCCGAGGAGGCGGGCGTCACCCTGGCGCGGGAGTGCCTGGGGTGGGACTTCGCGTATCACGGCGACGAGGAGCGACTCCACCAGCTGGTCGTCAACCTCGGCGCCAACGCGATCCGCTTCACGCCGCGCGGCGGGCGTGTCGTCGTGCGGTTGATCGACGCGGACGCGGAGCTCGAGCTCCAGGTCGAGGACACCGGGGTGGGCATCCCGGCGGACGCGCTCCCGCACATCTTCGACGCCTACCGTCAGGCGCACCGCGAGCGGGGGGGCACGGGTCTGGGCCTGGCCATCGTGCGCGGCATCGTGGACGCCCACGGCGGGCGCGTGACCGCCGAGTCGCAGGAAGGAAAAGGGAGCCGCTTCACCGTGCTCCTGCCGCGCGTATGAGGCCGCTGGCGGCCACTGCCCTCGTGACGCTCCTCGCCGCCGGGTGCGCGTCCGGGCCCTTGTGGCCGTGGTGGCGTCCGACCGAGCTCGAGAAGGCCGAGCGCCTCGTCCAGCGGGGTGAGTATGCAGCGGCGGTCGCGGCGTATGACGCGTACCTCGTGAAGTATGCCGACGACGAGCACGCCCGGATGAGCCGGGCCACGCTGGCGTCGATCCTCGCGCTGCAGCGGGAGGTCGCCCGTCTTCGGGAGGACCTCGCCAAGCGCGAGGCCGACCTCGAGCGGCTGAAGCAACTCGACCTCCGCCTGGAGCGCGGCGGGGAGAAGAAGTGAATCCACGCGCACCTCGTCTCAGGCCACCCACGACATGTCGCGGTCTCGCGGCTTCGTTACAAATGACGCCACGCGCACCGCTACAGGACGCGCCCGGGTCGCGCCGGGCTCGCGGACCCTCGGTCATGGCTGGAATGAGAAGGGGTTTGTTGGACGCAGCCGGCTCGTGCCTTGCTTGGGCCACTCACGAATGATTCCGGGCTCGCGGACTTCGCTACAACAGACGCCACGCGCACCGCTGACAGACTCATGACGCGAAAGGTGCTCGTGGTGGACGACGACGCGGCGATCCTCGAGGTGCTCACGATGCGCCTCGGGGCGATGGGTTTCGACGTCACTCCCGTGGGCGAGCCACGCCGCGCGCTCGAAGCCGCCGCGGCGCAGCGGTTCGATCTCGCGCTCATCGATCTGCGCATGGGGCCGATGGACGGCGTCCAGCTCATGGAGGCGCTGCACGCGCAGCAGCGCCGGCTGCCGGTGCTTATCATGACCGCCCACGGCACGATCGACACCGCCGTGCAGGCGGTCCGGCGCGGCGCCTTCGACTACCTGACGAAGCCCTTCGTCCGCGACGAGCTCCGCGCGAAGATCGAGCGCGCGCTCACGACACGCCGCTGGGCGCGCGATCGCGAGCGACTCCTCATGGTGGGGCAGACGCTCGCCTCATCCGGGATCATGGAGCGCGTGCTCGATGCGGTCGCGCAGGCCACGGTCGAGGCGACCGAGGCGGAGCGCTGCGTCGTCTTTCAGCTCGAGCGGGGACGCCTCGTGCCGATGGCGAGCGCCGGCTCGCCGCCGCCGTCGTGGGAGGCGCTCGAGGCCGCCGCCACCGCCGCGATGGACAAGGGAGTCCCGATCACCCGCCCAGCGGCCAGCGACACCGAGGCGGGCACGATCGTCGCGGCACCACTCGTCGTCCAGCGTGGGCCGACGGGAGCGCTCGTCATCGAGACGCCGACGCGCGTCGAGCCCACCGAGGACGACCTCGAGCTCCTGGCGCTCTTCTCGTCGCAGGCGGCGATCGCCGTGCGCAACACGCACGAGCTCGAGCGCCTGAGGAGCGGCGCGCTCGCGGCGCTCGGCCGCATGGCGACGCAGGTCGCTCACGAGATCAAGAACCCGCTCGCGGGCCTGCGCCTCTATGCCCGCCACCTCGAGCAGCGGCTCGGCCGCGCGGCGGACGCCGAGGGCCAGGAGCTCGCCGCGAAGATCGCGGCCGGCGTGGACCACCTCGCCGATGTCGTCACCGAGATCACCGCGTTCGGGCGTCCGCCCGAGCTCCACCGCGAGCCGACGAACATTCTGCCGCTCCTCGACGAGTGCCTCGAGCTCGCGGCCGCGCGCTTCGACGCCACCGCCATCGAGGTGGTTCGCGGGTGGGACCCGGCGTGTCCCGACGCGCTCATGCTCGACGCGCGGGAGCTCCGGAAGGCCTTTCTCAACCTCATCGTCAATGCCTTCGAGGCCCTCGGCGGCTCGGGCCGCCTCACCGTGGCGACGTCCTACGCGGCCGACGCCGGGACGCTGACGGTGACGGTCGAGGACACCGGCGCGGGCATGAGCGAGGAAACACTGTCGCGGGCGTTCGACCTCTTCTACACGACCAAGCCCGACGGGACGGGGCTCGGCATGTCGATCGCGCGCTCGGTCGTGCAGCTCCACGGCGGCGAACTGAGCGTCCAGAGCCGGCTCGGGCAGGGCACGCGCGTGCAAGTGCGGCTGCCGGTGGTGGCGCCGTGAAGATCAACAGCAGCGCGGTTCTCGTCGTCGACGACGAGAAGACGATCGCGGACGGGCTTCGGCTCACGCTCGAGAGCGAGGGGTACGCGGTGCGCACGGCCGGGAGCGTGCGCGACGCGCTCGCCGCCCTCGGCCAGTGCGACCCCGAGGCCGCGATCGTCGACCTGATGCTCCCCGACGGCGACGGCCTCAACCTGACGCGAGAGCTCCGACGGCGCGACCCGTCGATCCAGGTGATCGTGATCACCGCGTACGGCTCGGTACGCAAGGCCATGGAGGCGACGAAGGGGGCCGGGGCGTTCCACGTCCTCGAGAAGCCGTTCGACCCCGACGAGCTCCTCGGTCTCGTGCGGAGCGCCCTCGACCACCGGAAGCTCGTCGTGGAGAATACCGCCCTCCGGCGCCGCCTCGCCGAGCGCGCCGCCGACAGCGAGATCCTCGGGCAGGCGCCGGGGATCCAGCGTGTCCTGGAGACCGTCGCCGCGGTTGCGGACGCCGACGCCAACGTGCTGATCATCGGGGAGAGCGGGACCGGCAAGGAACTCGTCGCCGACGCGCTCCACGAGCGGAGCCGGCGGCGCGGCGGGCCGTGGGTGAAGATCAACTGCGCCGCGCTACCCAAGGATCTCATCGAGTCGGAGCTCTTCGGTCACACCCGCGGCGCCTTCACGGGCGCCACCAGCGACAAGGCCGGCCTGCTCGAGGAGGCGGACGGGGGCTCGCTCCTCCTCGACGAGATCACGGAGATGCCGGTGGAGCTCCAGGCGAAGCTCCTCCGCGTCCTCGAGGAGCGCGCGGTGCGCCGGGTCGGCACCGCCAAGGCCGTTCCCGTGGACTTCCGCCTCATTTCGTCGACGAACCGGAGCCCCGAGGCCGCCCTGCGCGAGGGCCGGTTGCGCCAGGACCTGTTCTTCCGGATCAACACCGTCGCGATCGATGTCCCGCCACTGCGCGAGCGCCGGGAGGACATCCCGATCCTTGTCCGCGCGTTCTTCGAGCGCTATCGCACGAAGCACGGCCGCGACGTCGAGGGGATCGAGCCCGAGGCGTACCGGAGGCTGCTCGCCTACGCGTGGCCCGGGAACGTCCGCGAGCTCCAGAATGCGCTCGAGCGGGCCCTGCTCGTGACGCGCGGACCGCAGATCACGCTCGAGGACTTCCCCGAGCCGCTCCAGCGCGCGGACGCCGAGCCCGGTGCGGCGCCGGCGGTCGCGCCCTCGGAGGTGCCCGTCGGCTCGTTGGAGGAGATCGAGCGGGCGTCGATCCTGCGCGCGCTCGAGACGACGAAGTGGAACAAGCAGGCCGCCGCGGCGCTGCTCGGGTTGAGGCGCCCGACGCTCTACTCCAAGATGCGCAAGCACGGCATCCCGCAGCGCCGGCCGTAGTCCGCTCGAAACGGCCCATCTGCGTCGTTGGCTCGATCGCTCCTCCCTGCGACGTACAACCGCGTACGTCTCAGTCGTCGCTCACTCGCCGCCTCGCACCTGGGCCCTTTGGAGCGGCCTTCCCAAGCGTGCGCTCTCCCGCAGCGCCGGCCGTAGGCCGCTCGAAACGGGCCGCCTCCGCGGCCTGGCCGTAGGCCTCTACCCCTGACGCCCGAAACGCAGGCACGTTCGCGGTTCCTGCCCATTTCGTAGGCACGCGGGCGGCGCGCCGCGCCGGTCAGCGTCGTCGAATCGCCCGATTTCCCGCGTCTCGGCCGCGATCGCGCCCGGCACGGCGGTTGCTAGCTACGCGACGCGGGGGGGTGCGTGATGAAGAAAATCGAGGCGATCATCAAGCCGTTCAAGCTCGACGACGTCAAGGAAGCGCTCACCTCCATCGGGGTGATCGGGATGACCGTGTCGGAGGTTCGCGGCTTCGGCCGGCAAAAGGGCCACACCGAGCTCTACCGCGGGGGCGAATACACGGTCGACTTCCTTCCCAAGATCAAAATCGAGGTCGTCGTCTCGGACCACCTCGTGGACAAGGTCGCCGAGGTGATCGCCGGCGCCGCCAAGACCGGCAACATCGGCGACGGCAAGATCTTCGTCATTCCGGTCCAGACGGCGGTGCGTATCCGCACGGGCGAGCGCGACGAGAACGCGCTCTAGCCCATAAAGGAGGACCCCGTGAAGCGACTCAGTCTCGCACTGGCAATGGCGCTGGTGGTGAGTGCCACGGCGATCGTGGCGTGGGCTCAGCAGCCCGCCAGTCCCGCCGCGCCGGCCGCCGTGGCCCCGGCCGCTCCGGCCGCGCCCGCCGCGCCGGCGGCGTCGAAGATCGACAAGGGCGACACCGCGTGGATGCTGACCTCGTGCGCCCTGGTGCTCTTGATGACAGCGCCGGGGCTCGCGCTGTTCTATGGCGGCATGGTGCGGCAGAAGAACGCGCTGGCGACCCTCATGCAGAGCTTCATCATCCTGTGCGTCATCTCGATCCAGTGGATCCTCTGGGGCTACACGCTCGCGTTCGGCCCCGACCGGGGCGGGATCATCGGCGGGCTTGAGTGGGTCGGGCTGCGCGGCGTCGGCGTCGAGCCCTTCGACGCGTACTCGAAGACGATTCCGCACCAGGCGTTCATGCTCTTCCAGATGATGTTCGCGGTCATCACGCCAGCGCTCATCACGGGCGCCTTCGCCGAGCGCAAGAAGTTCTCGGCGTTCCTGCTCTTCACGGTGCTCTGGGCGACGTTCGTCTACGATCCGCTGGCGCACTGGGTCTGGGGCGACGGCGGCTGGCTCAGGAAGCTCGGCGCGCTCGACTTCGCCGGCGG
>Ga0209350_1000671_pt1 | contig 17391 bp, 14 predicted proteins | sample GraSoi013_2_20cm_2_FD_185822 | JGI IMG/M metagenome (GOLD analysis project Ga0209350, IMG submission 185822) | Grasslands soil microbial communities from the Angelo Coastal Reserve, California, USA - Sample 09_27_2013_2_20cm (SPAdes) (version 2) | ecosystem: Environmental > Terrestrial > Soil >...
CGACGCGTACCCAGGCGTGATCGAGATCTATACCGACGGCGCCTGCCGCGGCAATCCGGGGCCCGGCGGCTGGGGGGCGCTCCTCAAGTCGGGCAAGCGCGAGAAGGAGCTCAAGGGCGCCGAGCCGCTGACGACCAACAACCGCATGGAGCTCACCGCGGTAATTCGCGCGCTCGAGGCCTTGCAGCGCCCGGTGCAGGCGCGGCTCTACACCGATTCCGAATACGTCCGGCGCGGGATCACGGAGTGGCTTCCGGCGTGGAAGTCGCGCGGCTGGCGCACCGCCGATCGCAAGCCGGTGAAGAACCAGGACCTCTGGCAGCGGCTCGATGAGCTCAGCTCCGGCCACGCGATCGAATGGCGCTGGGTGCCGGGACATGCGGGGGTCCCCGGCAACGAGCGCGTCGACCAGCTCGCGAACGAAGCGATCGACGCCTTGCAGGCGCGAGCGGTGCGGTAGACTCCGACCCCGCCATGCGGCAGATCGTCCTGGACACCGAGACGACCGGACTCGAGCCCGAGCTCAATCACCGCGTCATCGAGATCGGGTGCGTCGAGCTCGTGAACCGCCGTGCCACGGGGCGCACCTTTCACCGGTACCTGAACCCCGAGCGCGAGATCGACGACGGCGCGCTCTCGGTGCACGGCATCTCGCGCACCGAGCTCGACGGGCAGCCGCGCTTTCGAGAGATCGCCGATGAGCTGCTCGAGTTCCTCGCCGGCTCCGAGCTCGTGATCCACAACGCCGCCTTCGACATCGCGTTTCTCGATGCCGAGCTCGCACGGCTCCCCGGCGAGCCGCGCCAGATCGCCTCCGTCTGCCAGGTGCTCGACACGCTCGCGCTCGCGCGCGAGCTGCATCCGGGTCAGCGCAACAGCCTGGAGGCGCTCTGCAAGCGCTACGACGTCGATGACTCGGCGCGGGAGCTCCACGGCGCGCTCCTCGATGCGCGCATCCTCGCGGACGTCTACCTCGCGATGACCGGGGGGCAGAGCGCGCTTGCCCTCACCGAGCAGGGCGCGCCGCCCCGTGGCGTGGAAGGCGCGCGGGGGGCCCGCGTGCCGGTGCGACCCGCGGCGCCGCTCGCCGTGCTCGTGGCGACGCCCGACGAGCTCGAGGCCCACGAGGCGATGCTCGCGCTCATTACGAGGGAGAGCGGCGGGCGATGCCTCTGGGTAAGCGAGCTGCCTGACACGCCGGCGGTGCGGCTGCCGCAGGCGCCCGAAGTGCAGCGCGCGGGCGTCTGAGACCGCGAGGCCCGTTACCGACGCCGCAGGCGGACCTCATGAAGATCCTCGTGACCGGGGCCGCCGGATTCATCGGTCTGCACACCGCGCAGCGTTTCCTCGCGCGGGGTGATGAGGTCGTCGGTCTCGATAGCCTCAACGAGTACTACGACGTCAAGCTCAAGCAGGCGCGGCTTGCGCGGCTTACACCGCACTCAAAGTTCCGTTTCGTGAAACTGGACCTCGCGGATGACCTCGGGGTCGCCGGGCTCTTTGCACGCGAGGAGTTTCAGCGGGTCGTGCATCTCGCCGCTCAGGCCGGTGTGCGCTACTCGCTCGAGAATCCCCACGCCTACGTGCACAGCAACGTCGTCGGTACGCTCAACGTGCTGGAAGGCTGCCGCCACCACGGCGTCGAGCACCTGGTCTACGCCTCGACGAGCTCAGTCTACGGCGCCAACACCGACATGCCATTCTCGGAGCACCGCATTGCCGATCATCCGCTCTCGCTTTATGCCACGACCAAGCGCGCCAACGAGCTGATGGCGCACAACTACTCTTCGCTCTTCAAGCTGCCGACCACGGGGCTGCGGTTCTTCACCGTCTACGGGCCGTGGGGGCGCCCCGACATGGCGCTGTTCCTCTTCACGCGGAACATCCTCGAGGGCAAGCCGATCGATGTGTTCAACGACGGGCACCACCGCCGTGACTTCACGTACGTCGATGACATCGCAGAAGGGGTGGTGCGGGCCACGGCGCGCATCGCGCAGCCGGATCCCAACTGGAACAGCAAGGCTCCGGATCCGGCCTCGAGCTCGGCGCCGTTCCGGCTTTATAACATCGGCAACAGTAAGCCGGTCGAGCTCATGCGCTACATCGAGGTCATCGAGGAGTGCCTCGGGCGCAAGGCGGTGAAGAACTTCCTGCCGCTGCAGCTGGGCGACGTGCCCGAGACCTACGCCAATGTCGACGATCTGGTGAGGGACGTGGGGTATAGGCCGGCCACGCCCATCGAAGTGGGGGTCAGGAAGTTCGTCGAGTGGTTCTGCGAATACTACGGGTATAAGCGCTGAGACCCGAGGGGCCGAACCGATACCGGTCAACGCTGCTCGAGCTTTTCCGCAAGCCACATCTTGATCAGCGATTGCCGGGTGATGCCGAAGCGGCGCGCATGGCGGTCGATGGACTGCACCATCCAGGCCGGGAAGTCCACGTTGACACGCTTGGCCTCGACTCCCGGCCGTCGCGCCTTCTTCAGATCGAGCTGATCCGTGATCTTCTCGCCCGCATCGAACTTCCGATCGAATTTCGCCGCTTTTCGCAAGTGTCCACCGTTCGCCTCTGGCGACGCTACGACGTAATCAAGTCCTTTCGTCTTCGTCGGCGGGTTGATCCGGGGGAGGATGCCGCCCGCGCAGCTGCTCTTCAAGGCGGATTGCAAGCGCCATTGGGCGATTGAGCTTCAAGGCCTCAGTGGTGCACCGTCCTGTGGGCGTGGTCGGGTCTATTGCCGTACCATTCCATGAAAAGTGTCTGCTCCAACGCTCTCGGCGCGGGTTGAATAGATCCTGGTCCTGCCCGGTCATCGGATCAGGCGCCCGCTGACGGGCACCCTTGCGCAGTGAGCAAGAGACACACGCCAGCGCGAGATTATCCACAGAGGTTTCGCCACCGGCGGCTACGGGGACTACGTGATCAATGTGAAATGCCGCTTCCTGCCCGGCTTGTGCCAAGCCGCAATACTCACACCTGGCTTGCGCTCGCTCGATTACGAGGCGCCGCAGATTCCCAGGAACTGTCACGGCTCACTCGGCTCAGCCGATGAGCCTTTCGGTACGCAGTCGCAATAGCGAAAGAAGATCGGCGAGATTGACGAGGCCTTCGGCCTCCCGCTGCTCGGGATCGGTCAGAGGCTGCCCTTGATCCTGCTTGTCGAGCAATGCTTGTAGACGCTGCTGCACCCCTTCCGGCAGCCGAAAGCGGGCCAGATCATCCGGCATGTGGATTTCAATCTGAATCGCCGAAGACATGTGTCCATCCATAAGTGGTCGATGAATGAAACAATACCATGCTCCGCCGTCCCCAGGACCGTCAAGTCAGAGCCGCGCAACGCGTGCAATCTCTGTCTTCGGCACCTTGCTCGAGCCATGCAAGACAAGCGCTGCTGCTCGGGGCCCCCGCGCGTTGCCCTGCTAGACTACCGACCTGTTTATCGGCCTTGAACCCTCTGACGTGACGACGCCCCAGCCCAAGTCCGCCATGCAGGTGCCGCTGCTCGACCTGAAGCCGCAGTACCGATCGATGGCCGAGGAAATCCAGGCGGCCATCGAGAAGGTGTGTGAGAACCAGCATTTCATCCTGGGCCCCGCCGTCAGGGAGCTCGAGGCGAGCATCGCTTCCTACAGCCAGTGCCGCCACGGCATCGGGCTGTCCTCGGGGACCGATGCGCTGCTGGTCGCGCTGATGGCGCTCGGGATCGGGCCGGGCGATGCGGTGGTCACGAGCCCTTTCACCTTCTTCGCCACCGCCGGGACCATCGCACGCGTCGGGGCGCGGCCGCTCTTCTGCGACATCGATCCGGTGACCTTCAATCTGAGTCCTGCGGCGCTCGAGAGCTTCCTCGAGAAGCACTGCGAGCGGCGCGGGAGTGAGCTGCTGCATCGCGGCAGCGGAGCGAAAGTGCGCGCGCTCATGCCGGTGCACCTCTACGGGCAGGTGGCCGACATGGTGCCGCTCATGGCGAGCGCGCGGCGCTACGGCCTCAAGGTCATCGAGGATGCCGCGCAGGCGATCGGCGCGGCGGACGCCGAGGGCAAGCGCGCCGGCAGCTTCGGCGACATCGGGTGCCTCTCGTTCTTCCCCACGAAGAACCTGGGCGCCTTCGGCGATGCCGGCATGTGCGTCACCCAGGATGCGGCGCTCGCCGAGCGCCTCCAAGTGCTGCGCGTGCACGGCGGGAAGCCAAAGTACTACCACGCGCTCATCGGCGGGAACTTCCGGCTCGATGAGCTGCAGGCGGCGGTGCTCGGCGTGAAGCTCAAGCGCCTCGACGACTGGACCGCTGGCCGCCAGCGGAACGCCGCGTTCTACGACCAGGCCTTCCGGCGTGCACAGCTCGAGGGTGCCGTCCGGACCGCGCACGCCTCGCTCGGCGTGCGCCACATCTACAACCAGTACGTGATCCGCGCGCGCGATCGGGATGGGCTGCGAGCTCATCTCGCCGCGGCCGGCGTCGGCACCGAGATCTACTACCCGGTGCCCCTGCACCTGCAGCAGTGCTTCGAGTACCTCGGGTGCAAGGCGGGGGATTACCCGCAGTCCGAGCGGGCGGCGGCCGAGACCCTGGCGTTGCCCATCTACCCCGAGCTCAGGGAAGAGCAGCTACAGTACGTCGTCGACATGATCGCGCACTTCTACCGCACCTAAGGTCGCAGCACTCATGCCCGCCACGACACGTCCCGGTCCGCGCACGCCGGTGTGGGCGGATCTCACCGCCCACGCCACGCGCCTCGCGGCGGTGCCGGTGCAGGAGCTCTTCGAGCGCGATCCGGGGCGATTCGAGCGCCTGTCGCGCGAGCACGCCGGACTCCTTATCGATTTCTCGCGCCAGCGGCTCGATGAGATCGCGCTCGCCAAGCTCTTCCAGCTGGCGGACGTGATCGGTCTGCGTGCGCGCATCGAGGCCATGTGGCAGGGCGCACACATCAACACGACCGAGGATCGCGCCGTGTTGCACGTGGCGCTCCGCCAGCCGCGCGGCGCCGGGGTGGGCGGCGCGGATATCGAGCAGGCGGTCATGGCCGAACGCGCCCGCATGCTCGGCTTTGCGCTGGGCGTGCGCGAGGGCGCCATCCAGGGCGCCGCGGGTAAGCCGTTTCGCCTGGTGGTGAACATCGGCATCGGCGGCTCGGACTTGGGTCCCGCCATGGCGGTGCAGGCGCTCTCCGCCTTCACCCTTGGCGCGCCACGCTGCGAGTTCGTCTCCAACATCGACGGCGTGCACCTCGCGGACGTGCTGCGCGACGCCGACCCGGGCACGACACTCTTCATCGTCTCCTCCAAGACCCTCACGACGCTCGAGACGCTGACCAACGCACGTACGGCGCGCGCCTGGCTCGCGGGCAAGCTGGGCGAGGAGGCCGTGCCGCGGCATTTTGCGGCCGTGTCGGTCAACACCCGCGCTATGGATGAATTCGGGGTACATCCCGAGTACCGCTTCCCCATGTGGGACTGGGTGGGAGGGCGCTACTCGGTGTGGTCTTCCATCGGCGTATCACTCGCCATTGCCATCGGCGAGCGCAACTTCCTCGAGTTCCTTCAGGGCGGGCATGAGATGGACGAGCATTTCCGCGCCGCCCCCTGGGCCGAGAACCTGCCAGTGCTGATGGGGCTCGTCGCGGTGTGGAACATCAACTTCATGAACCTGTCGACGCTCGCCGTGCTTCCCTACGATGACTCGCTCCGGCGCTTTCCCGCCTACCTGCAGCAGCTCGAGATGGAGAGCAACGGCAAGTCCGTGACGCTCGACGGCAAGCCGGTTGAGTGGCAGACAGCGGCGGTGATCTGGGGTGAGCCCGGCAACAACGCGCAGCACTCCTTCTTCCAGCTTCTGCATCAGGGCACGCTGCGGGCAGCGCTGGACTTCCTCCTGCCGGTGCGCTCATCGTGCGGCAACCAGGCGCAGCAGAATCTCGCGATCGCGAGTTGCCTGGCTCAGGCGGAGGCCTTCATGAGCGGGCAGTCCGCAGAAACCGTGCGGGCGGAGCTCGAGCGCCAGGAGATGCCGCCGGCACGAATCGAGCCTCTCATCCCGCACAAGGTCCACCCGGGAAGCCGTCCGAGCACCATCGTGATGTTCCAGAAGCTCGACCCGGCAACCGTGGGGAAGCTCATCGCGCTCTACGAGCACAGTGTGTTCACGCAGAGCGTCGTCTGGGGCATCAATGCCTTCGACCAGTGGGGCGTCGAGCTCGGCAAGAGACTCACCGAGCAGCTTGCGCCGGCGGTGCAGGACCCGGGCGGAGGCCATGCGGCGCCCGCATCGGTAATGAAGCTGCTCGCGACGGTGGAGAAATGGCGGCGGTGAAGAGGTGGCGGGCGAGCGGACGCTGCCGGCAGATGCCAGACGATGCGGGCGGGTCACCGGCACCGGTGCGTGGCTCGAGAGCGCGGAGCTCCAGTACAATCGTCACTTCTCCCGGATGTGAAGGACCCTGATGCCTCGGCGCTCGCGTTTATTCGTATCGCTTGTCTCGATTGCCCTCGCAGCCACCATGCTGATCTGCGTCGATGCGGCGCTGGGGCAGACTACGAATATGGGATTGCAGATGCTGCAGGGCCTATCGCCCGAGCAACGCGCTGCGATCGCCCAACAGTTCGGGGGGATGCAGCGTGGTGGTATGCAGGGCTCACTCGGTGCGCGCGAGGACCAAGCTGAGGAAGAGCAGCTGAACTTCATACTGCGGCAACAGCGCGATGCGCTGATGGACGCCCAGAAACAGCGCGCGGAGCTCGACCGGCTGAGCCCCTTCTTGCAGGGCGACGATTTGATAATCATCACCATAGACTCCAGTCCGCTCCCGGGAGGGAGAGGAACCCCGACCACCCTGCAGACGTCCGCCCTGGCACGTCTGGCGACTCTCGCGCCGGCCCTGGGCGTGAACCCCGCGACCGGCTCCGCCGCGGGTTCCGCCGCGAGCTCTGCCGGCTCAGCCGCGAGCCCCCCCGCACTGACGGTCGAATCCACACCCACGCCGCCGGACACGACCGCCGGTGGCTACGCCAAGCCGGACGAAACGCTCGTGGGGTCCAGCGCGGATCAGCGTGCCGTGACTGAACTGATTCACCTCATCCGATCCAAGAACCCTTATCAGCTCTCGCGCGACGGTGACCTCAGTCTGCCGGGATTTGCGCCGATCTCACTCGCCGGGCTGACCGAGCAGCTTGCTACTCTGCGTCTTGGCGCCGAGCCCGCGCTGCGCTACCTCTACATACGTCTTACCAAATTGCCGCTCAACAAGATGGGACCCACGGCTCTGAAACCATTCGGTTACGATCTGTTTGCCCGTGAGATCTCGACGTTTTCGCCCGCAACGAACGTGCCGGTGCCCTCAGACTACATTATTGGGCCGGGCGATCAGCTCGACGTGCAGCTCTATGGCAAGGACAATTCAGACGTTCAACTCGTGGTCGGGCGCGACGGCCGCGTGAGCTTTCCCCAGCTTGGCCCGATCAGCGTCGCCGGACAGACCTTCGCGAGCGTGAAGGCTTCGCTGGAAGCGCGCGTGCGACGCCAGATGATCGGGGTGAGCGCGAATGTCACGATGGCGGACACGCGTTCGATTCGGGTGTTTGTGTTGGGAGACGCGAAGCAGCCGGGCTCGTACACGGTCAGTGGCCTGGGGACGATCAGTTCCGCGCTCTATGCCGCCGGTGGGGTGAAGCCGATCGGCTCGCTGCGCAATATTCAGCTGAAACGCCGGGGTGAGGTGGTGGGGCGGCTCGATCTCTACGACATGCTGATTCGCGGGGACGCGAGCCAAGACGCCAGGCTTCTGGACGGTGACGTGATCTTCATCCCGCCCATCGGACCTACGGTGAGGGTTGATGGTGAAGTTCACCGCCCTGCGATCTACGAGTTTCGTAACGACAGCTCGGTTGCTGAGGTGCTACAGCTTGCCGATGGGCTCACGGCGGAAGCCGACACGACGAAGCTCGCGCTGACGCGCATCGATGCCGCCCTGCATCGGGTCGTGCTCGAGGTGGATCTTGGTGCCCGCGCCGGCCGGGAAGAGGGTATCCGTAACGGCGACAGTCTGTGGGTCCCGCGGCTGCGCCCGACCTTGGACGCCGGTATAGCGGTGGATGGCTACGTCTACACGCCCGGGGTGTACGCGTATCACCAAGGCATGCGCCTGACGGACGTACTGCGCTCCGTGGACGATCTGAAGCCGAGTGCTGACCTGCACTATGTGCTGATCCGCAGGGAATCACCGCCCGATCGACGTATCAGCGTACTTTCCGCCGATCTGACAGCGGCGTTGCAGGCGCCGGGTACGCCGGTGGACCTGCCCTTGATGGCACGCGATCGAATCATGGTCTTCGATCTGCAGTCGAACCGCGGCCGAGTTATTCAACCGCTGCTGGAGGCTTTGAAGCTGCAGTCCAATATCGGACTCCCCGAGGAGGTGGTGCGCATCGACGGAGATGCGAACGTGCCCGGAGACTATCCGCTCGAGGCCGGCATGACCGTGCGCGACCTGGTCAGGGCTGGGGGGGGATTGAGCGATGCTGCGTACGCAGGTAGTGCCGAACTCACGCGCTACCAGGTCGTAAACGGCGAGTCGCGCCAAACGAAACTCATCCAGGTCGATCTGGCAGCCGTGCTGCGCGGGGATCCGGCCGCTAATCTGCCGCTCGAGCCCCACGACAGTTTGAGCATCAAGGAGGTTCAGGCGTGGGCTGACCGGGAGACAATCACGTTGCGGGGCGAGGTGAAGTTCCCGGGCGAATACTCGGTCAGGCCCGGCGAGACGCTGAAATCGGTGTTGCAGCGGGCTGGTGGCCTGACCCCGTACGCCTTCGGGGAAGGAAGCGTGTTCACCCGCAAGGAACTACGCGATCGGGAGCAGGCGCAACTGGACCTGCTCGGTCGACGCATGCAGCACGACGTCGCCTTCGTTGCATTGCAGGGGGCTGCGACTGGGGCGATCGGTGGGGGCGGGTCGGCCGGCGCCGCGGGAGCCGCCGGCGCGACCGCGGCCGCGGCAGTGGGCGAGTCGCTTCTCGGTCAGCTGCGCCAGGCGCGTGCGGTGGGGAGGTTGGTGGTCAACGTGCCGCGTCTAATCAGGGTCTCGGTGGGATCTCCCGCGGACGTCGTTCTGCGTGATGGAGATGAGCTCCTCGTGCCGAAATTCCAGCAGGAGGTAACGGTGATCGGTGAGGTACAGACGGCAACCTCGCACCTGTACCGGCCTGGAATGTCCCGGGACGACTATATCGCAATGAGCGGCGGCGAAACGGCCCGCGCCGACAAGAGCCGAATCTATGTCGTACGTGCGGACGGTAGTGTAGTGGCGAACGAGGGCTCGCGGTGGTTTCAAAGTAGCGCGAAAACCGGGATCCGACCCGGGGACACCATCGTCGTGCCACTCAACGTAGAGCATCTGCCGCCGCTACCGTTGTGGCAGGCCGTGACACAAATTCTGTACAACGTGGCGATTGCCGCCGCCGCGGTCCACTCCCTCTAGGACCGGGGCTGCGCAGAGCGCGTGCCTGGAGCGCAACGCGCGCGAGCAGGGGGCCGATTCAGATTGCGATAGGGACGAGCAGCGGTGCGCGTGTATGGCGAGACAAGTGTTGGTAACGGGCGCGTCGGGTTTCGTCGGCCGGATTCTTTGCGACGCACTTCTGAAACGTGACATGCGGGTGCGAGCTGCGGTCCGTGACCAACGAGTGGAACTTGGAAACGCCGTGGAGGTTTGCGAGGTCGGCGAGATAGGAAGCCGTACCGACTGGAATCGCCCGCTCCAGGGGATGGAATGGGTGATACACCTGGCCGCGCGCGCGCACCGGTCCGGACGGACTGTCGCATCAGACCGAAGAGCGTACCAGGAAGTGAACGTGGCTGGCACCGCGAGACTGGTTGCCGCGGCTGCTCGTAGTGGCGTCGCACGATTCGTCTACCTGAGCAGTGTGAAGGTCAACGGAGAGTTCAACTCGAACAAGGCCTACACTGCGCAGGACGCGCCAAACCCAGCAGATCCCTACGCGAAGTCGAAGTGGGAAGGCGAACTCGCGGTGCACGATAACTCGCTGCGCTCGGGGATGCAGTGGGCAACGGTTCGAGCACCGCTCGTGTATGGTGCGGGAGTCCGGGGGAACTTCCTGCGTCTGATGAAGTGGGTGGATCGCGGCACAGTGCTGCCACTTGGAGCAGTCAGGAATCTCCGTAGCCTCATCAATGTGTGGAATCTGGTGGATGCACTGATTCGAGTGGCAGAGCACCCGGCAGCACCCGGCCGCGTCTGGATGGTGTCCGATGGCGCCGACATATCGACGCCTGATCTCATCCGCGCACTCGCGCGAGCAATGGGCAAGCAGGCACGACTGGTGTCCTTGCCCGTGACACTCCTACATCTTGCCGGCACGCTGACGGGCCAAGGCGCTGAGGTTGCCAGGCTGTGCAGTTCCCTGGTGGTCGATATCTCTGAAACGCGCTCGCAACTCGATTGGACCCCTCCATTGACGCTGGCGGAGGGTTTGGCACGCACTGTGGCCTGGTATGAATCGCGGTCACGGGCGCTTTCTGGCGCCGGCATGGCCATCGCTTGACCGGTCACCGAAACTCGAAGGCCTTTACTGCGAAGCGCAGGCTCAGGAGCAAGTAATTCGTCGGGATGTCGTTCATCTTGCACGCGCGCCTCATCTCATGCGTAATGACTAGCTTGCTGCGCCACCCGCGATTGCTCAGTCCCCCACTCGGCATCCGCACTACTGGCTCGCGAAGGTAGCGGTATCGCGCCGACAATCTCACGAACGCGCGCAAGCACCATTCGTAGTCACCGGCTATCTTGAAATTCGTCTCGTACTCACCAACGCGCTCGCACAACTGCCGGCGCATGAACAAACTGGGATGAGCCGGCATTAATCCGAAGCGCATGCGCGCGGGCGTGAAGCGCCGCGAGCTGTAGCGTCGGACCACTCTCTGTCTGTTGTGGCGATCGACAATTAGGGCGTCGGCAAACGTGGCGTCCACGTCGGCGCTCGTCAGAACGCCGGCCATCCGCGACACGACGGAACCGTTTACGTACGTGTCGCCGGCATTGAGGAACGCGATCGCATCGCCCGTCGCAATGCGCAAACCCTTGTTGAAAGCATCGTAAACGCCGCGATCGCGCTCCGAAATACACTTCGAGACGCGCAAACCGTGCTGGTGCACCAAAGCGACCGTCGCGTCTCCGGAGCCTCCGTCGATAACGATATGCTCAAGGTCTTGGTGATCCTGGGCCGCGACTGAGTCGAGTGTTCGGACGATTTCAGACTCGCCGTTGTAAACCGCAGTGATAATCGAAATTCTCAACCTGAATCCGGCGTGAAGATGGTTGTCCGTGTTCGACTAAAGGGCAGCTACGAGCGCGATCAACTCTGTGCGCGGCCTTTCGCCGCGCGTAGTCGACCCAATGCATCAACGACCGCTGGTTGGCGCCACACATTGATAGCGCACAGGATGCAAAACAGAGCGAGCACAACAGCGAATGGCAGTTGGGGTACTCGTCCCTCGGCAGAGGACTCGACGCCAACGATCATACTCGCGCCCGTGACTACCAAAACCGTTAATCCCAGACTGCCTTCCGGCACGAACGCACGCCACGGTGCAGAAAATTCGACGTGAAACGCGATCGTCGCGATTGTACTACCGAGCGCCAGTGCGATCATCGACCCCGCCACTACTCCACCGACTCCAAACACGCGTGCCCCTATAGAGGCGAGTGCAACGTTGAGAACACCAATGCCGAATTGGGTCCAAATTGTCCATCGTATGCGACCAATCGCAAGATATATTACATACGCTGAGACACTAAGCGTATTCACGCAGAAACCAACGAGGCAGGCGAGCCCGATAGCGATGAAGGTCGCGTCGTTCCGCCCAAGCCAAATATCGAACACAAGCGGCAATCCAACTGCGACCACAGAGAAGAACGGAAGAGCAATTACAACCAACAATGAATGCGCGAGGCGGTACGCGCGGACAATGTCTTGCTTGGCGAGCTCACGGTCCCCGGCACGGTGCGCCAAGTACGGGATTAGCGCTTGGTAGGCGGCCGCGATCACCGATCGGCACTGAGTTACGAATCGAATAGCGATCTCGTAGTAACCGACTACACTCAGCGGTCCGACACGCGCAAGCAGTGCTTTCACTACCGGGTCGAAGAGCAGTTGGCCCAGGGTCGAAAGCTGCATCCCTGCGCCATAACGAATAGCATCGACGAGACGGCGGCGATTCCAGTCGAACCAAGCGTGTGTGTCTACCGCCAAGACACCCACGACAAGCGCCATCGCACCCACTGCAGCCAAACCTGCATTGACAAGCTGAATCTCGCCGAGGGCCAAGAGTCCGTGCTTTGGCACTAACACATAGGCCGCGGCGAGCTGAAGTGAATTCGCGCTGAGCGTCGTAACTGCTTTGAGGTCGCTGCGCTGCAACGCGTCAAGTGCACCCAAAAGAACTTGCCCTATTGACGCGAACCAGAGGGAGGCCAACGCCCAGGGTACTAACGCTTGCGCGACAGACAATAGCCGGTCGTCAGAAACAAGCCGCGTCAGCACCGCGGGCGCGACCGACCACACGAGCAAACTGAATGCGCCAATAATTGCGGCAACAGTGGCGCTGCACATCCCGATCGTCGCCGCCGCTCGTCGTGGCTTTGATGCACCAAGATCGCCCGCGACGAATTTTGTTACCGCGGTACCAATACCCATCTCGCCGAGCCGTGCTGGCGCCGTGCAAGCGACTACGAGCGACCAGACGCCAATCTGCCCTGGCCCCAGCTGCCGTACCAGAAAGCGATACAATTCCAGCAGCAACATCGCACTGCCGACAACTTGGGCGATCGACGCGATGGCATTGCGTGAAAGGCGACGAAAACTCATTGGAAATCAACAGGAGTCATTAGCACTAATCTGACGACGAGTGCCGTGTTTGAGCGCCTCCGCGCCATAGCTGTACCTGTGGCCAAGCCCGGACACTGAGTGATAGGTACTGCCGAACCGGATGGGCGCGCGCTTCACCTCGATCCTCTCGGCCCCGTTATCAGCTGAGTCGTTGCACTGCGAAAATATATGCGCTTCGCGACTGTATCAAGTGCGTCTTGTGGGACCCGTTAAACAATGCTGCCACAACTTCCCAAATGGGCAGGGCAGCTTCGCCGATATCTTCGATAACAACCCATCCGCCGACTCGGATTTTCTGCAAGCCGAATATCAATGTGTGAATATTGGCGTTCGGCGAATGAAGGCCATCGTCAATTATCAAGTCTAACCCGTTCGGAACGGACTGTTCTAAGGACTCAAACGAAGCGAGATCTGTTTGATCAACGAAAAATGTTTTGATTCGTTCTTCGTCGAATAAAATTCGCTTATCGACATCAGCACCATATATCTGTGCGTGCCGTAAGCAGTCACGAAATGCTCTGAGTGAGCCGCCAGGGCGTCCGAGCCACCCCATGTGCGAGACAACGTCCGAATTGTTCGTCCCTAAACCCACCTCAAAGACGCCGCGAACGTTCTCGGTGCTTTCAAACATTGTCGCGTAGACCAAATGATAATCGTGCAGGGTGGATTTATCGCTGCCATAGTGCTCAAAACGTTCCTTGAGTGCTCGTGCAGCGTGGTGATTTGGACGCGCATCAAAAAAGACCTGAACAGGAGTAATGTTGATCCGCCGCGCGCTGAGCCGCTCTGACAGCATCGCTAACGCAGGAATTGTCTGGGTAATAGATTGAATCGTTAGAGTCGCCTTCGCCTTGTACGACCCAGCGCTGAACGGGGCGAAGGAAGGAAAGGCTCGAAGCATGTTTATCGTTGTGAAGCCTCGTAACCTATCTTTGCCGAAGCGCACGTCGCTATAGGTTTTCGTAAGCCTCTTATAGGTCGAGACCAGCATCGGAAATTTCTTAGCGGAGGCTCTAACCCGAGGGTTCAAGATGTGCTGCATCATGGATGACCCAGTCGCATGGTCGCGTGGTCGAACGTCACGATGCTACTTCACGTGTAACGCCAATGCGACTCTGGTATCGACCCGGGCATCTTGGCCTGCGAATCGCAGCAACATTGCGTGAGGGCAACGCGCCTGTTGGGCTGCCAGTATCGCGGCCCAGGGAGCCCGTGGCCGAGCGATCGGCGTAGTACAGAGTTTGTCAGCCCTTACCCGAACACCACTTGACGACCCTGAGCCACACCCTGCAAAGGACTGTCAGCATGCGATCGCGCAAGGACACTTCCAGGTCACGCCTCGCGTGAATCGGGTAGTTCGCAAGGGCGGTCCAATCTGAACCCCTGCCCCCTGCATCGGGGTACCAGAGCTCGAAATACGACAAGGTTCGAATCTGGTGCTGCTTCGCCAGCAGCGACCAAATTGCTTGATCGTGTCGGTGCTCAATGAAGCTCGGCACATTCGGACTTTCTGATGGCGAATCATCGATCAGCGTGAATTGATGTTCAAATACGCCTTTCCAACACTCGATCAGGTGCACCGCAAGATCGGTTTTGCGTATCAAAATCGCACCGGCCACGATGCACTCACTCGATAGAATTCGGTTTGCGTCACGAACTCGTAAATAGTCAAGCAGATCGCCTTTCGTCCAATTGCTATTCGGCCAGCTAGGTAGTGGCCGACCGTCATAGTGTAGTTCCTCAGGCGGGGGGCCGATCTGGAATCCGATGACACCAATCGGATCGTGGGCGAGTTCGTCAAAATATTGGCCCAATCTCAGCAAGCCATTCCGATTCAAATGAAAGCCAATGTCACAATAGAGCAACGCGTCTCCAAACTCCATCTCGGCGAGCGCTTGCAGAATTACCTGCGGCTTCCAGCACCAGAATCCGAATCCTCGCACCCCACGCTTCAAGTGCGCCCGATGCCGGCTCTTGAAGTCCTCATCAAGCATGTGCTCGTCGAAAACCTTGAGTTGATCAAAAAAGGCGAGCTCGAGCGCCTGCTTTACAAACCGATTGCGCGCTTTCGTAAGACGTGAATCGGCGAACGTGACGAGTATTTTCTTCATCTGTGTGTTCAATGCCGCTATCACGGGGCTTCGACGTCTGAGGATAAACGGCGTCTCGCACGTGCTTTCATGGCTTCGGCCTGGCGCGATCTTGGGCCGACGCTCCATCTTTTACGTCGGCGTGGCCGAGTAGGTAGGCGTCTCGGGAAGCGCCAAACAAGGCTTGACGTTTTCCTCACTGCCTCACTAGATAACCGCTATCAGCTTGCCGTGCATCGGGGTGAGATAGCCCGGTTTCTCCACGGACGGTCTGGAGTTAGTGATTTTCGGTCTCTTGCACGAGTATCGACGATGCGTATTATACCGACCCTCGATCAAGGTGAAGTTCGGCTGGCGTACTTCGGCGCGAATCTGGAAGTCATGTCGATCCAAGACCTCATCTATTCAAAGCGCTCGGCCGGCCGGCCGAGAAGCCGCTCTCCGGGCTTATCAATCTGCTCAAGAAGCAGCACCGCGACGACATCGAAGCGGTCTGTACCGCCGGCCTCGCCGCCACCTATCCGCTCGTCAAGCGCGCACTTGAGCGGTACACCGCGGCACGCGCGGCCCGCTACCCAGCGCGCGCCACAGGTCGCACCTGAGATTCGCACGATCGAGGATTACCGGCGATTCTGCGACTTCCAGACTCAGTCGGAATAGCAGGGCACCAATGCCAATGTCGGGCAGTCGACCATGATCAGGATCGCTCTCGGCAAATCGATCAATGCGATCCTTCGTACTTTCGATCTCAGACTGGTGCGCGACAGCAGTTTCAGAACCCTAGTGGAAAGGACTTCCCTCCAGAACGACCTGGCGTTACTCGACTTGGTTCCCCCCGAGCACCTCGGCGCGGCGCTGCAAGTCCTGCGCACAACGAAGTCACAATTACGTCAGGAACTCTTTGTTCTGGCCACCCTCGGTTTCAAAAGGGACGGTTTCTTCGTCGAGTTCGGCGCTACGGATGGCGTGACGTTGAGCAACACGAATCTGCTTGAGAAGTGCTACGGCTGGCGTGGGATCCTGGCGGAACCTGCGCACCGCTGGCACGCAGCTCTGCGGCGCAATCGCCATTGTCATATCGAAACGCGGTGCGTCTGGAGCATTTCGGACGCGCGCGTGACGTTTCGGGAGACGGGTGCCGCGGAACTGTCAACGATCGACGGATACTCGGGCCTAGACATGCACCGGGCCGAGCGCAAGATGGCTGGAAAGTATGTGGTGGACACGATATCGCTCGTTGACCTGCTTCGACAGCATGATGCTCCGCGAGTGATCGACTATCTGTCGATTGACACGGAGGGCAGTGAGTTCGATATTCTCAGGAACTTCGACTTCACGACCTACCAATTTCGCGTGATCACCTGCGAGCACAATTTCACATCTACGCGCGAGAAGGTCCATCAGCTGCTCGTGAAGCACGGTTACGAACGCAAGTACGAGACACTCTCGAACTTCGACGACTGGTATGTGAGGGCCGGCTAGACGCCAGCGATTACGCCAGCGGGTTTCCTGGTCGACTCGATGGCCGCATTGAAGCGCGCTGCCATGTCGGTTGTATTGAAGCTGTTCCGTATCAGTGCTTTCGCCGCCTGCGAGAACGATTGCCTCAGAGACGAATCGCCAACCAGCCTATTGACAGCATTGGCGAGCGACTCAGTGGATCCTTGGGCAAAGGAAATGCCGTTTCGCTCATTGCAAAATGCTGCGAATTCAGGTTGGTGGTCGTGTGAGTCTGAGTGGACCACGGCCGGCAAGCCGTACGCGAATGCGTGAATCAAGGACAGGCCTACACTCCCCGGGTATACGAAGACGCTCGCCGAGAGCATCCAGGGTGCCACCAAACTTTCACCGTATTGGGCGCCTGCCCATATGACCCGTGTACTGACTCCGAGCTGCGCCGCCCTCTGTTTGGCACGCCCTGCTTGAGGGCCATCACCTAGGACTATCAATCCGACGTTCGCTCTGATTTTGGGCAGACTCTTGATCAGTAGTCCGATGTTCGATTTCGGTGTCTGTCGACCGGCGAATATGCACCAGTACGCCAGGCGGTCCAACCCGTGGACCTTCTTGAAACCGTCGAGGCGATCTGCTGTCCACGTCGACACTGCTTCATTTACGGATTCCACGTCCAGCCCATTATTGAGCGCAAAGGTACGTCGCGCCGAAAAGCCCATGGCCAAGAATTCCTCACGTTCCTTCTCGGTGTAGAGAATTACACCGTCGGGAATTCGCATCATCTGGCGCCTAATCATCGCACGGAACCCGTGCGAGCCCGCCGACCACCCGTGGCCCCACCAGAGCACGGGTACGCCAGTCTTCCTTGCGCGCATCCAGAGCGGATAATTGGTCAAAATCCGGGGGTTGCCATTCAGCACCAGCACGTCCCCGGTGTGGAGAGGAA
>Ga0209350_1000678_pt1 | contig 17133 bp, 15 predicted proteins | sample GraSoi013_2_20cm_2_FD_185822 | JGI IMG/M metagenome (GOLD analysis project Ga0209350, IMG submission 185822) | Grasslands soil microbial communities from the Angelo Coastal Reserve, California, USA - Sample 09_27_2013_2_20cm (SPAdes) (version 2) | ecosystem: Environmental > Terrestrial > Soil >...
ATATCCTTGGACCAGGTATCCAGATGAGGCAAGGCAAGCTCGACGCGGATTCATTACAACAATTGCTGCATACGCTGGTGGATACTGATGGGCTACTTGGTTTCACGCAAACACAATTTTATGATGTGCCGGATCAGAATGCAACTTTTCTACAACTAACATTGAATAACAAACACTATGAATTTCAGTATGGCAAATTTGGTACGCTGCAGGAGAGCGCGCAGGAGTTGGATGAATATCACCGGTTGGATCGCGCTCTTACCACGATCAGGGAGTCGCTCAAGGGACCGACGCATCCTTATAGCAACAAAACGATGATAGTACTCGTCCACCAGGATTTCAGCCCGGACCTCACGCAAAATATTCCTGAATGGTCGTTGCCGGATTTTACATTAAGTCAACTGGCAATTTTTGAATGTGGCGTCGTTCCTCCAGACCTGGTAGGCCCGAATGGAGATACCGGTTGCCTGACCTTTACCGCGCCGAGTGTCGCATATTTGCCAACCGCGCGGCAGCTTCAAAGTATCAGGGCGCTGCTGAAAAACCAGCAGCAGGGTGAGTTCATAGAGCAGGGCCTGTACTACCACCTCGTTTTACGCCCATTACTCCCTGATGAGCTACCACAGAAGACGGTTGCGATGCTTGGCAGTAATGAGTTAAGCTACAGCGGTATTCCGCTCCATAGCGGATCGGTTCCAAAGCCAAAGCCTACACCATGAAGTTCGAGCTAGCTGCAAAGCAAAATAGCCAAAAGATTAGAATCTGGCGATATTCTCGCCTCTAGAGAGGACTATGTGGTATACTATGATTGACGCGTCCCCTTTGAAAATGCCTGCTCATAATACAGCGCGTCAAAACAGCTGGAATTGGTGCGGAGCGACCGATAGAGGTTCCTTCCAAATCTTGCCCATATATCCACCACCTAAACAAATGTACCTATCCTCCAAACGGGACAACCCGGAAAGGAATCATGACAAGAGATTACAATAAACAACCGCGAGACGACATGCGCTCGTTCCCTCGCAATCAGTCCCCAAACAGGGCAGGAGGCGAGCGGTCTTCACGCACACCTCGTCCTCGACTAAATCGTGAAACGGTAGATCGCGCATGGGAGTCGGGAGCGCCAGCTCAACACGCCGACTATCGCACTCGTAGCAGTAATGGACAACCATCACGGAATAGCTGGCGGAACAACCAGCAATCAGAGCATTCCCCCGCTCAAAATGGTCGCAGACCTTACGACAACAATCAGGGCAATCAAAGGAAATTCGAGCGTACTCCTAATGGTAACTATGGCTCTCGTCCCGGGTCCTTCGGCGCTGGCCCCAACAGGTTCGATGATCAGCGGTTCAATAGCCGCCCTGGAACTTCACGCGGTCCCCAGGGCAATGGAAATCGGGATGGCTATCGTGGTAACCAGCGTCCATACGAACAGCGTCCACCATACCGCGAGACAGGCCAGGGTCGAGGTTATCAACGGCGAGACGGCGCGGGTTCTGATCGGCGACCCCGCGATTTTGAAGGTACCAACCGACCACCGCGTAATTTTGAAGGACGCCCACGTGAATTCGAGCGAGATAATCGGCCACCGCGCAATTTTGACCGCAAGCCCCGAGATTTCGCACGAAATGATGAGCGTTCGCAGCGCAATGCTGCACGTGGCAATCGCCCACATTACCCTGCTGAGCAGCTTGATACGCACAATCCGCGCTGGCAAAGCCGACCGCCAGCACGGCAAGATAGGACTTCTCCGGTGCAATCGCTACACAATGAGGGAGAACCGCAGGGTCCACTGTTCGAGGGAGACTATGAGCGCTTTGATACACCTGTAACGCAACGGGCAGACAAGCCTGCTCGGCCCTACAAGGGCGGTAAAGAACCTGAATTTTCCCGATCAGAGCCTGTAGAACGGCATGTCACACGCCTACCTGACGGACGTGTGCTGAAAGGTCCGCGGCCGGTACAGCGCAAAAATGCGCAGTTCTGGAGCGAAATCTCCAATGAAACGGAACAGTTGATCGATCGCGCTGAAGCACCTGCTTTGCCTGCCGAGGAGCAGTCAGGCGCACGGCCCGTGGAGTTTCGACAGGAAGGCACTTTAGAGCAGGCTTCGCCAGCGGAGGAGAAAGCCGCGACGACCAGGGAAGCTGCTCCTAAAAAGCCACGTGCGCATGCTGCCAGTCCGGCTAAGGAAGCTACTCCTAAAAAGCCACGTGCACGTACCACAAGTGCGACAAAAGAAGCTACTCCCAAAAAGCCACATGCCGCCAGGAATGGTACGCGGAGCAAGAAAACTACTGTCGAAAAGCCGCGTTCGACAGGTCCGAAACCATCGCAGCGTGGCTTTAAATGGCCAACGCCGGAGGGATAATAATGTGATGACTCCCTACGGCTGAGCGGAGGGCTTCTACGGACTTGCACCGAGAGTATGTCATCCCATACTGTTGCTTTCAAGCGATCTAAGAGATAAGAGCCAGGGCCGGGAAACGATATGTACATCAGAACGGTTTTAGGTCCAATCGCTCCTGAAGATCTGGGCATCACGTTAGGACACGAGCATCTCCTCATCGACCTGCGTGGTTTGTGGGATAACCCTCCTCCAGAGAGAGCGCACCTCATCGAGCAGGAGCCAACACTGGAAAACCTGGGGGAACTGATACGCAATCCATACGACTCCAGGCTCAATTTATTGATTGATGATCCTGAGTTAACTGTTGCGGAGCTCCGGCGTTATCGAGACGCGGGAGGGCAGGCGCTGATCGATATGACTACTGTGGGCATTAAGCCTGATCCGCAGAGGCTTTGTGCTATCGCGCAGGCTACTGATGTACATGTTGTCGCCGGCTGTGGCTACTATCGACAACCGCTTCTGACGGAAACATTACATGACCGAAGTACTGAGGAGATTGCTGACGATCTCTTGCTGTGGCTAAATGAAGGCATGTATGGTACGACGATTCGTGCGGGTTTGATGGGAGAGCTGGGCACCAGTTCTCCTATTTACCCATTTGAGGAACGCCAGCTGCGTGCGGCGGCCCACGTGCAACGCATTACGGGCGCGAGTATTAATGTTCACCCGTTGACCTGGGGGTACGAACACCTGCGCATTCTTGCTATACTAGAAGAAGAAGGCGCTGACCTCTCACGCGTCGCTATCAGTCACTGCGATGAACTGGTTGAGCCAGCATGGCACGAGCGAATAGCGGAGCGAGGAGCCGTGCTCTCATTTGATACATTCGGCTCGGAGGCGTATTTTGATCGTAGTTTCGCGCAGGAGCCACGCGACACCGATCGCATTCAATGTGTATTACGTTTGCTAGAAAAAGGGTACGGATCACAGTTGACATTGGCGCACGACATTTGTACACGGACCCAGTTCCATCGCTACGGTGGTTGGGGTTGGGATCATTTACTGCGCAATATTGTACCTCGCCTGCGTCACGCGGGAGTTTCGCAAGAAGAACTCGACACTATATTCATTGAAACCCCCAGACGATTACTAACACTTCAAGGTGACTGATCTTATGCTTTATCCCAGCTACCTCAATCTTTATGAAACAGGCGAACTGGCTGAGCGTGCAGCTGCGGCCTGGGAAATCCTACGCAGTTGTACTATCTGCCCGCAAAACTGCCGCTGTAATCGCATCGCCGGGAAAACTGGCGTGTGCCATTCGGGAACAGAGGCCATTGTCGCTTCCTGGAATGTTCATCGACGTGAAGAGCCACCGATCAGTGGAACACGGGGCGCAGGAACTATTTTCTTTGGCTACTGCCAGGCCCGCTGCACCTATTGCCAGAATTTTTCACTAAGCCAGGGCGGGCTGGGTCACCGCGTAGGCCCTGAACGGCTGGCAGACATGATGCTCTACCTGCAAAAGAAACGATGTCACAACCTGGACCTGGTCACCCCCACTCATTTCGTGCCACAGATACTAGCAGCGCTCGTGATTGCTTGTGACAAGGGGCTTACACTGCCAATTGTCTATAACTGCGCAGGCTATGAAAACCTGGAGACGCTCAAATTGTTGGACGGCGTTGTCGATGTATATCTGCCTGACGCCAAGTATTCTGACAATAAAAACGCGCTGCGTACTTCGAAAATGCCCCGCTATGTAGATCATAACCAGGCGGCGCTGCGCGAAATGCGGCGACAGGTTGGCCCACTCCAACTCGACGAAGAGGGTATTGCGCGGCGGGGGCTGCTCATACGACACCTTGTCATGCCCGAGGATATATCGGGAACACGCGAAGTGCTGCGCTGGATCGCGGAAGAACTGGGGCCAGATACCCCTGTCAGTCTGATGGATCAATATTTCCCTGCCTGGAAAGCAGTGAATGACCCGGTACTCAACCGCCGCTTGACATGGGAGGAATACCGAACAGCTATAGACGCCCTGGAAGAATTTCAGTTGGATGCTGGTTACGTCCAGGAAGACCTGATGGAGCTGGATACTACGTCTACGGTATAGAAGGAATCACTTAGCTGAGTCGTGCTATAATCTGAACAAAGTAATGAAAACGTCTATTTTCTTGAAGAAAAAGGGTCGGTACCTGGAAGACAATGTACACTGTGTACAAACTGTTACTCCAACCAGCACATTTCTAGGGACAGGAAAAAGAGAAATGTGCCTGGAGGTACCTGAAATGGAGAACCATTATGAACGACACGGCCACTTTGAGCCGCCTTTTTGCCGGTATCCAGTCTGACCTTGACCAGGTGGATGCCACTTTTGAGGAGAGAGCGACATCGGGACTAGACATCCTCAATTCCGCATCAATGCATGCGCTTGGATCGCCCGGTAAACGGTTGCGAACGGCTCTCACATTACTCGCAGGCAAGATGAAAACGTATCGCTTTGATAAGCTGCTGCCCTTGAGCGTCGCCTTTGAGATGGTACACCTGGCGACGCTTATTCATGATGACATAGTAGATAACGCATTGACGAGGCGCGGCAATCCAACGGTCAACGCCCTTTGGGGAGATAATATTGCGATCTTGCTCGGCGATTACTACTTTGCCAAGACTGCAGGCTTGATTGCCGATATTAACGATAACCGCATCGATCATCTTTTTTCAGATACAGTGGCGACGGTCTGCGAAGGCACGATCATGGAGATGATGACCGCCGGGCGCCTCGATCTGACTATTGAAAGTTACTATGAGAAAATCAATCACAAAACTGCCTGCTTAATTGCCGCGTGTTGCAAAGGTGGAGCGATTGTCAGTCAAGCCTCGGACGAGGAAATCAACCTGTTTTATGAATATGGCCTGAACCTGGGTATTGCTTTTCAAATCATTGACGATATTCTGGATTATACCGAAGACCAGGCGACAATTGGGAAACCCGCTGGTAATGACCTGCGCCAGGGTATGGTCACACTGCCTTTGATTTATGCGTTGCAGGAACAGCCACGCAATGGATATTATCAAGCGGTTCACGGACTGCTGAATGGTTCATCTCAACGAGAAGAAGATTATCACTCGGTTATCAATTGGGTTACTGGAGGGGCGGGCGTAGAGCATTCACGAGCTGATTCCTTCGCTTATGCAGATAAAGCACGTGCGGCATTATACCACTTCCCACCCTCACTGGACCGTCAAGTATTAGATGATTTGATCGATTTTGTCGTCTCGCGCAATCATTAACTGGCAGGTCTCGCCACGCTTGCCTAGAAGAAACCACGGCTAAAGACGATGACCAGCACCAGACATACTAAAATCGCGCCGAGCCAGAAGGCAGCCTGGAGTATATCGTTGTGTTCTTCGAATGGAGGTAATTGCTCTGGGCGAGGCAGCAGGCTTTGATCTTCTTCGTCATCGACGGTTGCTAGCGACTTCAACGCCTGAGCCACACTATCAGGAACCTGCTGCGCGGGAGCATGATCAATTTTTTGTCCACTTTGAACGCCATGAGAAACATGGATTGCAGGTTGTTCAAGGTGTTGTCCAGAACCAGGGACGAGGGTACCGCTGACTGAACGCATGGCCAAAAGATCCTGGCGCAGTTCAGAAGAACGTTGATAGCGTTGGCTAACAATAGGGCGCAGCCCCTTCCCCAGGATGTTATCAAACTGCGGTGAGATTTTGGGATTGAGCCGTTGCGCTTGAGGGATACTGCCGCTGACGCCTGTCGGCAAACTACCAGTGACAGCATAGTATGCAGTCGCCATCAATGAATACAAATCGGAGCGTACGTCTATGACGCCGCGCACAAATTCTGGTGCGGTATATGCTGAGAGCCGTGTCCGATCAATGCCAGCTACAAATTGTGCCGCACTTCCGGCCAGGACGATGGAGAAGTTGGTTAGAATATACTGCGAACCCGAGCGCCCCACCAGAATATGCTCTGGACGAATGAGACCATGCACCATTGGCGGGGATTGCTGGGCGAGTAGCTCCAACACTTCGGTCATTTGCAAGCAGCACTCGATGACTTCTTGTTCCGCCATCGCTCTTCCGGTACGGCGCATACGATTTAACAGGGATTCACCTTGAACTGATTCAAAAACAAAAAAATTCCGTCCACGGTCGCTGAAGGCATCCCAAAGGGTAGGAATATGAGGATGCCGACCAACCGAAGTCAATGCCATCGTTGCAGTGCGCAAGATAGATTGCACGACGACGGAGTTGCTTTCAGGCGTCACGAGCTCGCAGATCATTACCTGTGAAGCCCCACGTTGAGCATCCTGTGCTATCCATGTTGCCTCATAGACACCTGATAGCCAGTCTTGTCGCTCTTGAAGTTCATATAAGCGGTAGCGACCGCCCCGTAAGATGGTGCCGGGCAGAAGAGCCTGCGTATCAGCACCTGATGTCCTGCTTCCACCCTGAGTTGATGCAGCATTGTACTGCTGATAGGAAGAAGCCTGTTGTCCTGGCTGCGCACGCTGGTTATCATGTGGGAGTGGATCAGTCCCCAAACTGCCTGCTCGAGGAGTATGTTGCGGATTCTGCGCATCTGGTAAATTTGTATCGGCTGATCGACCCGATGAAGAAGCTGACAGCGGTCGAGGTGGAACGCTTTTCGTAGCCAATGGGTCAGTAAGCGGCCCTCCGACTTGAGTTGTTGTTTGGCCAGAATTGGCCGGGGCTTGAGGGGCTGATCGACGCTGCAAATTATGCTCAAAACCAGGGATTGACCCTGGTGCTCTAGAGTTAATGTGGCGTGTAGTGGGTCCCAGTGGCCCCGGCTGACTGGGCATCCGTATCACGAGACCACAACGTGTACAAGGGCTCTTGCTTGCATCCCACTCATTCCCACAACGTGGACAAATCATGATGAACCCCTCTCTACGTACGAGAAATAGGATTTCAGGACGTAGCTGTACAGTATACGAGTACAAGCGCTCATCCGGCAATAGAACTCGCACGCATCGGATATCAGAAAAAGTGCTTCCCTCAGTTAACAAATAAAAACCCGAGGTAATTCCCAAAGTACCTCGGAACAATGCAATGGAGAATTAAGAGCATGTTCTGGGCTGAGTATAGAGGGAAACACGCATGAATGTCAATCTATTAACCAATATTACTACTGTTTCACCTCACCTTTTGAGAGTACGCCCGATGGGTGCGATAGCGCCAATGAATCCTTCCAGGGCTTTGGCAAGTTCGTATAGTTGCGTAGCCTCCACCACAGAAACTTCATGGTTCGCATGGGCAACCTGGTAGAGCAACTGGACAGCGGGATGTTTCGAAGGCGGAATTGTTTCACTGGTCGCAGCGCCCAGCAGAGAGGCGCGCATGGCATCAACGCTTGCATTTACCTCTTCTAGATTGGCTATATCTATAAAACTAGCGGGTTTCACCTGACCCTTTCCTTTATTTTCTAATTGATTCGCGTCCCATAGACGCTTTGCCTGCTTACCGGCAGCGCAGTAACAGAACTCCGGATGGGTGGAATCGGAGTTTTGCAGGCCAGTATCATCGCAAATTGGGCAGATTGGCATAATTGCCTCCTCATCGTCTCAAGCAAATTACAAGCTAAAATTACTATATCACAACGCATGAAGGAACGTGCATTACGAGAGGCGCTACCTGTCGCTTAAATAATTCTTGAGCATATCTTCACAATCAAATGATGCGAAAAATAAATCACGCGAACGCCCCTTTAATCTTCTCCTTCCTCGTTGACCTTCATTGGTACGGCTTCTTCCTGGTTTACTATTGTGATGCTCTGTGTTTCGATAATTGTTTTCACCTGCTCAGCAATGCTCATAAAAGCAATTGATACGGGTGACTCCGGGTTACTCACGACGACAGGTTGCCCCTTGTCTCCACTCAGCGCGGCCGCGGGATCCAGGGGAATACTCCCAAGGAGAGGGAGGTTATCGAGCTGTTCTCGCACCTCGCGACTGCGCGGGAAAATCTCGATCCGCTCGCCGCAGTGCGGGCACAAAAACCCATCCATATTCTGGACGACTCCCAGCGCCGGCACCCCTGCCTCGCGAAACATTGCCAGCGCTTTTGCAGTATCGATGCGCGCGATATCCTGTGGAGTGGTGACCAGTAAAGCTCCATCAAGCTGCAATTCTCTGCAGAGGGTGGCCTGCGGTTCACCGTTACCAGGAGGCAGATCGATAATCAGATAGTCCAACACGCCCCAGTCCACAGAGTAGAGAAGTTGTCGAATGAAGACTCCTAAGACATCTGGCATAGGAGCCACGGCCTGTTCTTCCCCGATGAAGAAGCCAACCGACATGATTTTGATACCGTAACGCGGAAGGGGAGTCAGCATCTGCTCGGGAGTCGGTTTGCCACGCTGAGCCAGCGGTAAGGTTACTTCCGCGCCCTGTCCTGCTTTTCGCTTGCGTACGCCCAGCATCATGGGAATGCTGGGGCCATAAGCATCGCCGTCGAGCAGGCCGACACTGGCGCCCTGCCTGGCCAGTGCCACGGCCAGGTTCACACTAACCGTCGATTTCCCCACCCCACCTTTGCCACTCCCTACAACGAGGAGGGTCCGAATGTTCTCAACGCGTGCTCGTTGTACCCCTTTATGCGATTGCAATGAATTATCTCCTAAAGAAATAGCATTTTCATCTTGTTCGCTAGTATAGTCAGATACCCAGCATTTGACAAGGTAGGTCTGATTCGTGACGGTTCACGAAACTGGCAAATTATTGTAAGATGATACCCAGTTAAGCTATATCGAGCAGTCACAGTTCCAGGAGCAGACACATGTACCGCCTACTTGCCATCGATCTCGATGGCACGCTACTTACCCCTTCGCCTCATAAAATAATCACACCCCACACGTTTGACGTGTTATGCCGGGCTTCAGCTGCTGGCATGGCTTTGGTGATCGCAACGGGACAGATGTTACAGGTCCTGCAAGCTGCCTGTGGCGATCTGCCCTTGACGGCTCCTCAAATCATCGAAAATGGGGCAATGGTGGTAGATATTCGCAGTGGGAGGATACTCCATGAAAAGCTGCTACCGGCCGAGCACATCTTACCTGCGCTTGACACCTTGCGCTCATTTGGTCTCTTCCGCGCGTACCATACCTACGAGCGTGTCTATGTCGATTACAATACCCCGCGAGCACGCAACTGGTATCGTCCACCCGTGCCGCCAGTAGTGGAAGTCGAGGACGTGGCCAGCCTGTATCCTCAAAGTTGCATTAAAGTTGCTGGCATTGGCGAGGAGAGCACCTTACGTGAGAAGCGCATAGAGCTTGAACGCATCTTCGCAGGAAAACTCTACGTAACCCAATCATCCTTTGACCTGGTGGAGTTTCTCCACCCGGAAGTGTCGAAGGTCAACGCGCTGAAGACTATCGCCGCGGATTTAGGCATTGCGCCAGAAGAGATAGTAGCTATAGGAGATAACCACAACGACATCGGTATGATTCGTTTTGCGGGACTTGGCGTCGCAATGGGCAACGCGCACGACGAGGTGAAAGCCTCCGCAGATTACGTGACATCCAGCAATACCGAGGAGGGTGTCGCCGCTGTGATTGAAAAACTCCTACGCAAGGCTTGAGATCAGGATCACCCGTAAATTTTACCAGGTCAATCACGTGGTAACAATACGGCATGATTTTGCCGCATGTTCTGCGTAGTTGAGGAATCGATTTTTATGTCAACCCAGGCGGCCTATTTTATGTTGCGCACAACATGGCGCTATTGCGGAGCGAGAGGTGAAACGCATGCCTGATACCGCCCTTGTTGTCATGGCGCGCTACCCGGAGTCTGGAAAGACTAAAACACGCCTTGCGCGTGCAATTGGTCATGAGGAGGCAACTTGTCTCTACCAGGCATTTCTCACCGACCTGGGGCAGCGTTTTGCCGGTGGAGCATACCACCTGCACTGGACTTACACGCCCCCAGAGGTGGACTTTGCCGCTTTCGTAGCCAACCTCATCCCATCGCACGCTCACTCTATGCGCTGCTTCCCACAGGAGGGGAAAGACCTGGGCTCACGGCTGCACGCGGCCTTTCAATGGACCTACGCGCGAGATTTTCAGTGCACGATCCTCATTAGCTCGGACTCTCCACAAATAAGCATGGCGACCATTGACAGAGCGCGAGCCGCGCTGGATGAGGCTGATGTCGTCTTAGGACCTGCCGAAGATGGCGGCTATTATCTGATTGCCATGCGCAGACCATACGACGTTTTTACCGGCATTCCCATGAGCACCAGCGCAGTGATGCGGATGACGATTGAACTGGCTGAGAGCCAGGGTTTGACCGTTCATTTGCTGGAGCCGCTGCTCGATATCGACGAATTACCCGACCTGCTACGGCTGGCACAGCTGCTGGAGGCAGACTGCTCCCTGGCGCCTGCTACTGCCGCTCACCTCGCGCGAAACATATGCTACTGTGCGTGGCGTGGATGCCTTCGATAAAGTCTGGCGCAATATCAAGGCTTTTCTAGCGTTACAGCGCGAGCAGCGCGCCAGCAAACCCGCCGTATCATTGTGGTTTACGGCTATGCGAGAGAACTGGTGGCCCACTCTTTCAAAACAGTTATTAACTCTTCGGGTTCTTCCATGAAAACCATGTGGCCTGAATGTTCGAAAATGTGCAGCCGGGCGTTGGGGATGCCCCGCGCCATCTCTTCTGCCCCCAGCATGGGCGTCACCCAGTCATAGCGACCCTGGAGGACGAGCGTGGGCACCTTTATTTCCGCCAGGTGTGGACGGAGATCATATTCTTTGCTCAGTGTTCCCATCATGTAGGACGCGATATCCATGTTTATCAATGGATTGTCATACATCTCCCTCAGAGCTTCTTCCTTGAAGTTCTGGTGCCAGTACAGCGGCATGATCTCCAGTTCGAAGCGCTTCAACTCGGCTTCGGTGGCAACACCCGTCTCCTCTCGACGGGCGATCTCGCGCAATTCTTTGCCGCGCTCGCCGCCCACCAGTTGTTCCAGAGCATCCAGATCATAGCCGCCTGTCCAGGCAGGGGATGTGTCAAAGAGGACAATGCCAGAGGTGAAGTCCGGGTAACGGGTGGCAATGCGAAGAGCAACAAAACCTCCGAATGACTGTCCAAGCACGATGGGGCGCTCAATAGCCAGCATCTTGCAGAGGCCGACGATATCATCAGCCATGATACCAAGCTGGTAGTATTCGTGGGTATGGCGCGCTGAGCGGCCACTGCCACGCTCATCAATGTAGACAAGCTGGGCCACTTCACTGACGGGATCGAGCCACGGGCGAAGATAAGTGTGGTCAAAGCCTGGTCCACCATGCAAAACAATCATTGTGGGCTTCTGGCGAAATTTTGCTGCCGGCTCCAGGCTGCTGCCAACGACATCAAAAAAGAGTTCCGTACCATTCACGCTCAGTTTCATGTAGACTTTTCATTGCCTTCCTACTGCCTGATTTTATGCCAGGCATCAAGCGGTAAGCCGCTCCGCGAGATACTTCAGGCTCAAGGGGTAGCGGTACTCAATACTCGCATGCGTGGCATCGAATAACTCGAAGAAGACATCGGTGACACCGATCTTTTCAAGTTCCCGGCGGAAGGCTTCCGCGCCTAGATCGAGGTAGAACTCGTCGCGCTTGCCAGCATCGATATATATTGCACGCATGGTACGAAGGGCATCAGCATGGGCAGGTACCATGCGCACAGGATCCCAGGACAGCCAGCGCTGCCATATCTCCGGGATGAGCATGCCCGTACCGGTATCATAGGGGAGGTGAATTTTGCCATCTGCATCAGCTGAATAACAGGCAGCCATGCACCAGTCGTTCAGTAAGTTATCATCACCACGCTTTGAGAAGGCAGGGCGGCTGCGGAAGTCCTCCCAAAATTTTTCGATCGAGCCAGCATACTGATCTCGCAAAGTGCGTACAGACACTGGGAAGCCTGGTAGGTAGCACATCTCAAAAAGCGCGTCGCCCGCGTGCGTGGCAAGGCCTCCCCATAGATCCGGGCGCAACATGGGGGTGATCATGGCGCCATAGCCCCCGCTTGATTTGCCAGCGATGCCCCGGTGTTCACGCTGTGGCAGCGTACGGTAGTGGGAATCGACCCATGGCACGATCTCTTCACATAGATATGTGTGGTAGCGGCCAGTAGCAGGGGAGTCGACGAACTGGCTTCCGCCGAGCGAGGTCCAACAGTCCACCCAGACGACGATACAGGGCGGTGCCTCTCCCTTAGCAAAGAGTTCGTCGGCAAGCTCCGGGAAGTTCTTCCTGAATGCTGCGCGATTGCGCCACATATCGAGTTGACCCGTCAGTCCTTGAATCTGGTAAACGGTTGGGTACCTGCGGTTGGCATCGTCGTTATAGCCAGGTGGTAGGTAAACCCACAGGGGACGCCTGTATGGGTCTTGCAAGGGGTTGTCCTTGAGGACGTTGCTTTCAAAGGTTATCTCGTCATAGTGACCGTGAAGTTCGGTTGACCAGGGCTGCATAGCAATGTATCCTTCAACTACCTTAAAGGTGAATAGAATAGGGTGGGATGCTGAGATGGATTCTCAACTACAAAAAAGGCTGGCGCCTGGGCGCCAGCCTTTTTTGTAGTTGAATTTACGCCTGAACAGTACTCTTCGGGCGACGGCGGCTGATAGAACCACCTTTGCGTCCGGCTGCCTGAGCCTCTTCGCTTGTCCATTTGTGAGCGGTTCCCAGTGAATGGGCGGCTTTCCCACCTTTGCTGGCAATTTCACGCTTCTTTTCTGGACTCATTGATGCAAACCCTCGACCACGACCTTTTTGTGCCTGCATTGTTCATTCTCCTTTTGTGAAATTTTCGGGACTTGTAAAATCTTGCAAGTAATGTAGAGAGAATTACAGCGTATGAGTACCTGAAAAAGCTACGGCGTGCTAAATCCTGGCTTAGGCTTCAGTCACTCTTACGGTAGTGGTTACTATCTCTCCTAGGACTAAGGATAACAGCCTTACCTCTAGCAGTACAAGTCAACAATAGCGTTTTTTAGCGTTTTTTTGGTTCTCTAAGCATATTCTAATGATGAGCTAAGCATATTCTAATGATGAGCTAAGCTAACCATCAGCTACTGTGCCTGGGAGTACGAGGCTTTTGACCAAATTTACGATCTCGTCAACGGCAAAAGGTTTCTCAAGGAGGGCGACATGCAGGTCTTGTAGTTCGTCGGTGTTATGAATTGTAGCAGCGGTGGTCAAGATAATGGGAAGCGAGTCAAAAGGTGGGCTATTACGCAGGATGCGGATGACTTCTGTACCAGGTACGGAACCGGCTAAGCGCCAATCAACGATAAGCAGGTCAATAGGTAAGCTTGTCTGTGGCTGTCCGGGGCGGATGAGAGCATTTAAGCATTCTTCGGCAGTGGGATAGATGGTGACGACGTAGCCCTCATCTTGTAAGACGAGGCTGAGCATCTCCTGAATGGCGTTGTCGTCTTCTAGCAAACCTATTTTCATTTCTCTTCCCTTTACCTTTTCTTCAAATACTGGGGGGTTCAAGCACACTATAGCAAACGCTACTTGATTTAGCAAGCCCCGGGTGCTAAGTGACGCTTCGCTTTTAACTATTGACCACTGCAACGGCGGGCTGTACAATGAGCAAATGCAACTGAACATATTGCTAGTCAATAAGCAGCAAGAGCTCTCGCGAGTAGCAGCAAAAGGATACATATTGTATGTCCGATATCAGCTTAGAGAAGACAGAACCGAAAGATCCAGCGCAAACAGGTACAGGAGAGGCTGGAGAGTTCCACGTCGAGGAGAAAGCTACCTCTACGCCCGTAGCCGAGCCAGTGCCGACAGCAGAACTTGAGGCGAAGATCGCCGCCCCGCGGCAGGCACAAAGCCGTGCGGGTACAATCGAACACCTGGCGGCGCGTCGCCCTGTAACGCCAGTTGATCTCACATCGACGGAAATCAAGGAGCGCTTGAGCAATTTACGTACCACTATCACCAGTGTGGTGACGGGATATCGCTGGGGCAACATTTCTCTCGAAGATGCAACCGAACAAATCATCCCACTCTTGAATGTGGGCTCAATTTATCAATGGGCACCTGTGCTGGTTCCCTTTATTCTAGAGATAGACAGGGCAGGAGATTTCATTCCCGTCTGGGTACACATTATCGAGCGAGATGATGTGCCTGATCTACCCACTGACGCTGACCCGGCGGAGACGATGATTGGGCGCGCGAGGCGCATTGCTATTCTCATGCTGGGCAACTACAAAACGTTTATTGAGCCGGGTCAAAGTATACCGCTGGGTTTCAAGAGCAGACAAAGCTCAAAGAGCATTCCGAAAGTACAGAACCTTGCCCAATTCCTGGGAAAATTGGCCAACGATCCGAATACCTCCCTTTACGCGACGCAATCCCTTGCCAAACAAGCGACAACAGAGGCCATGCAAGCCCTGATCACAGCGCTCAAGGAGGCCGAAGGTTGGGCAAAGGTCGATATTGCCGAAGCTTGCCTGTCCCTGAATCAACCACGCTTTTACGAAATCGTGCTGGCCAGTGGACTTGATCGCGTACAAGGGCTGGAAAGCTATGTTGCTGTGCCAATCTACCGGTCGATCCCGTTGGAAAGCTATCTACGGGGAGGAAATGATGTTGCTCCCCGTCTCCCTCAACAGGCTGCACTGATCTTCGGACAGGTGTTACAGGAAAGCATGAAGCCCAACGCAGAGGCTGATACACTACCCATTGTCTTTGAAAATGACTTCGCGCCACTGGCAAGCGCACTCTTTGAAAATGCGCGCAGCGCACCATCGTGGCAGTATGTGCTGGCAATTCATCGTCTTGCAACGTTGCTGGGCCGCTACTGGAGCGATATCTCGCGCGGCACGGTGCAGGACACACGCATTATCGAGCCAGTGTATGCCTGCTTACCAATGATGAACGAGGTCGAACGCTGGATGAATGGGCCAGGGCGCGATGTTTTGTTGGAAGCGCTGACCAGCTCTGACGAGGAGGCATTTATCCCTGTTGTGAAAATCCTGGGAGAGATGCGCGAACCCCGCGCAATTTCACCCCTGGTAAACCAGGTTGGTGCCACAACGAGCGTCACCAACCGCGAACAAGCCATTCGCCTGGTACACACGTGTGATACATTAGCGCGTCTCAATGACCGGCGCGCCGTTCAGCCTATACTCCAACTGGCTAATCGCGTTGTAGATATCGAAGGGCGCATGGCACGCTCCAAGCGGCGCGATAACCTGCCCTTCGACGATGAGCAAATCCCTGGTAGCATTGTCTACGCGGCCATTATCCGTGCTATTGGACAGCTCAATGACCCCGCCACGCTTGACTTTATACTGCGCGCATACAACGACTTTGATCCGTTTGTACGCGTGGAGGTGCTTGAAGCGTTGAAACGCCTTGATCCAACTGGAGAGGATGCAAGGAGTAAGGCTACTGTGCGCGAGGCTCTGAACGATCCACGCGATTCTATTGTTCGTATCGCCTGCCAGCTTGTCGTACAGTATCGCGACACAAGCGCGATTCCCGTTCTCCAGCGCATCACGGAGACGCGCCCTGAGGTTGCGGCTACTTCTTATGATGCGCTACGGCAACTTGGACAGTACTAATCAGAAGAAAGCGGAGGTAGCCAGCGAGATTGGCTACCTCCTCTTGCTTCTTCATTCATCATAAATCGGCTACTGCTCCATCAAATGTGGTAAAACGTGTTCACCACATTCTTTGTTGTTCCTGCTTCACCCTCAGATGCAAAGTTAGCTTACGCTTTCTCTGTCTTACTCCAAGTCCACAGGCTCGTTTAACGTCTCGGTCTGAGCCAATACCCTCGACGGCAAACAACGAACTACTGACTGCGCTTTTGATTTTCAAGCGCCTGGTGCAGTGCTTGCTCAATCAGCTTTTTAAGCGTCATGAGCATACTTTCCTGCCGAATAGCAGCCAACATTTTGAGTTGGTGATGTGTTGTTTTATCAACACGGACATTGATGTAGTTCGTCTCTTTCATGTATACAATTGTACATTACGTACATAGAATAGTCAAGGGTCAATGTGTTTCATAGGACCACATTCAAACACATTGGGTACGCTTTTCGATTACTGTTGTAACCTCTATTGCTCCGGAGGCGGAGCAGTCGGAGGAGCAACAATCGGGACAACCGGCAGCACGATATAGGAGGGGTGCTCACTATCATGCAGAATGGTCTGGTGAGCGACAGCTAATTCGTCGTCAGCACCAATATCATGGCCCGTGTTGGGGTTGCGGTCCCAGCGCGGGAAGTTGCTACTGGTGATGTCCAAACGGATGGCATGACCTGCCTTGAAGACATTGCTGGTCGCCCATAGGTCAATCTCGTATTCGTAGGCTTTGCCCGGCTCGATGAGTGTTGGTTGCTCACCTTTGGAGAAGTTGCGATAGCGAGCGCGAATGATCCCGTCGTTCAAATTCTGCGCATAGCCATTGGGATAGACATCGACCAGGCGCGCCACAAAATCGGTATCCGGTGCGCTTGATGATGCCCAAAGGTGTACGGCTATGGGACCTGTCACTTCAACATCCTGCTCTAAGACCGGGGTTGTATACACCAGAACATCTTCGCGGCTTTCTGTCTCGCGCTGATCAAATGGGCCAGGCCTGAACTCCGGAGTCATCAAGAGAGCACCGCCGCGAGTAATCACCGGATGAGCGGGATCATAGTCATACTGGTCAGGGGATTCGGAACCGGGGCTCTCAGTGCTCAACAAGCCATTGCCACGCAAA
>Ga0209350_1000681_pt1 | contig 17099 bp, 16 predicted proteins | sample GraSoi013_2_20cm_2_FD_185822 | JGI IMG/M metagenome (GOLD analysis project Ga0209350, IMG submission 185822) | Grasslands soil microbial communities from the Angelo Coastal Reserve, California, USA - Sample 09_27_2013_2_20cm (SPAdes) (version 2) | ecosystem: Environmental > Terrestrial > Soil >...
ATTCTTGCAATGGTCGTAGCCAACTCAATTATTGTCTGGAATCTTCGATTGAAACCTGCCGAACTGCTGCAATAATTATCCAGAATCTTATCGATATAGCTAGTGCAAAACCCTTTAAAAACAAAAGACCCGGGAGCAGAAAAGTTCAGAGATTCCACGGATGGAAGTCTCCAGTACTCAGGTCCAGTTTGACTCCCTCTTCGGCCTTTTCACGTATCTTGCCATAGCAGTCTCGATAGTCGTCTTTGGTCTTCTGATCTATTTCATAGTCAAGTACAGGGAGAGACCGTCTTCCCGACAACCGGATGACACTCCGATACTGGGCAGGATACCACCCTCGAGAGGACATGCCCGGAGTGTGGTGCTTACAGTCTCGCTCTCAACCATAATCTTAGTCGCCTTGATAATAGGAAGTTTCGGCGCTATCGATAACATTCTCACTCCGCCTCAGAATGTCTGCCAGGGCTGTGCCATCGAGGTCATCGCTCATCAGTTCTACTGGGAATTCAAGTACGATAACGGAACCAAGCCATATCAGACTCTTGACATTCTTCGGGTCCCGGTCGAAGAGAATATTCGCCTTAACGTAACGAGCGCGGACGTTTTTCACGACCTCGGAATAATTGGCTACTCCATAAAGACAGACGCGATTCCAGGACGAACGAACACGATCTGGTTTTACCCAAATACGACAGGCAACTTCACCATCCAATGCTTTGAATTGTGCGGCTCGGGCCACGCAACTATGAAGGGCATTCTCATGGTCATGTCTCAAGCAGCCTACTTTGCATGGTACAATAGTACGGTAGTACACTAGAAATGGCCGAGCAACTACTCAATTCTGCTAAGAGATGGCTCTACACTACTAACCACAAAGACATCGGCATACTCTACATCGTCACGTCGCTATTTCTTTTCGCCGCTGCGGGAGTCCTTGCAATCACTATGAGGAGTCAACTCTCCGTCCCAGGGAATACCGTTCTCAACGCCAATGTCTACAATCAATTCGTGACCGTTCACGGACTCTTGATGATTTTCTGGGTTCTTTCTCCGTTAGCTTTTGGTTTTGCAAACTTCATAATTCCTTTGGAAATCGGCTGTCGAGACTTAGCCTTTCCTCGGCTCAACTCGATGAGCTACTGGTTTTTCCTGTTCAGCGGCGTGATGATGATTCTCAGCTTCTTCTTCGGGGCAGCACCAGATCTTGGCTGGACACTCTATTCACCACAGACCGCGGCTCAGTTTAGCCCCTCGATCGGAATCAATCTCGGGGCTGGCGCGCTAATCCTAATGGTTGTCTCGATAACGATGAGTTCAATCAATTTTCTGGTTACGATGTTCAAGATGAGAGCACCGGGTCTCAAGCTGAGGTTCATGTCTGCATTTCCGTGGGCTATTCTCGTAACGATTTTCATGATGCTCTATGCTTTTCCATCGTTTCTCGCCGCAGTTGTTCTACTCTATGTCGACAGAGCTTTTGGCACCGTGTATTTCTCGTCGATCCAGGGCGGGTCTCTGCTCTGGGACAATGTATTCTGGTTCTTCGGGCATCCTGAAGTCTACATTGTTTTGTTTCCTGCAATTGGAATAATTGCCGACATAATTCCCACTTTTGCGAGACGGCCACTCTACGGCTCCAAGTACGTAATCGGAGCCCTGGTCGTAGCGGCGCTGATCAGTTTTGTGGTCTGGGGGCATCACATGTTCGTAACTGGAATTGGAATAGTCTCGACCAAGTTGTACACGGTAACTACTATTGCAGTATCGCTACCGTTCGATGTCATAGTGATCTCTCTCATCGAAACTCTTGGATTTGCCAGGCTCCGCCTCAAGGCCCCGGCTCTCTTCGCTTTGGGGGCGGTAGCAAATTTCATCGTCGGTGGGATTACAGGGGTCTTTCTCGCTTCGGTTGCGCTGGATTACGCTCTCAGAGGAACATACTTCGTCGTAGCGCACTTTCACTACATAATGGTCGGAGCAAGTATTATCGGTCTCATCGGAGGATTGTACTACTGGTTCCCCAAGATTACCGGCCGAATGTATGACGAAAAGATGGCTAAGGTCCACTTCGTGCTCTCAATGATCGGATTCCAAGTTCTCTACTTCCCAATGTTCCTCCTCTTGGACATGCCTCGAAGAATAGTAACCTATTCCGCTCAGCCCGATTGGGGACTGCTTAACCTCACCGCTACCTTGGGAGGCTTCATCTTCGGCGGAGCTCAACTTCTGCTATTCTACAATCTATATCGCAGCTCGAGAGTCGGCCCACCCTCTGGTCCGAACCCCTGGGACGCATGGACCCTTGAGTGGGCGCTTCCATCACCTCCACCTCCTCACGATTTTGACGTTATCCCAACCTTCTCAGCCGACGGGACAATCCACTTCGGGACCGGCCCTGGTCTTCCTAATGGGTCAGGCCAGCCCAATGGGATAGGCCATCCAAACGGCTCATCTATCGACCACGATGCTATCGCTCTGCATTCTGAAGGACTCAGTCCCTGGCCGGTTATCATGGCATTTGCGGCCTTCATCTTCTTCCTCGGTCTGACGATTGGAAAGCCTGCAAATCCGCAACCGGTCAATTACCAGCCGTTCTGGCCGCTCATCGCTGACGGAGTCATATTGGGGGTCATCTCTCTTTTCGGCTACAGCAGAGAGAAGTTTACTGTTTACGAGGACTCACACGTTGAGAGTTGGCCCTTCAAGCAAGTTCCAAACATGAAGCTCGGAATCTGGACATTCCTCGGAGCCGAGGTGATCTTCTTTGGGGTTCTGATAGGCTCGTACTTCTTCGTAAGAACCAATGATGCCGCATGGCCACCGGCAGGCACACTCTTCGAGATCAGGAATGGTTTCGCCATGACGCTTGTCCTCCTCACAAGCAGTCTCACTGCGATAATGGCTCTTGCATCTGCCAGGGCCGGGAATCGCAGTGGCCTCATTGCTAGTCTTGGAGGAACTCTCGTTCTAGGTGCCGCCTTTCTGTACATCAAGGCGGGTGAATGGTTCAGCTTGGGCAGCAGCGGCGTCTTCCAGAACTATTCACTTCCAGCCACGAGTTACTTCATAACAACTGGAACTCACGGAGTTCACGTATTCGCGGGAATGTGCATGACAGTATACCTGCTCGCCAACGCCATAAAGGGCAAGTACGTTAACGGAGATCACACGACGCTCGAACACTTCGGCCTTTACTGGCACTTCGTCGACATAGTATGGGTCTTCCTTTTTCCTTTGTTCTATCTCATCTAGGTGAGCAGAGTGAACACAAACTATCTCTATCTTCTAGTTTTCGCAGCACTGATCGGGGAGACAGATGTCGAAGTGAATCTCCGCTCAATCTTTCAGGCTGAGAACGTATTTGTCACTGTGCTTTTAGGGATTGCTGGTACCAAGGCAATACTGATCGCCATGTACTATCAGCATTTGAGATATGAACCGAAGTCTCTCTCCACATGGGTCATAATAGGGCTCGTGATCGCATCCCTTCTCATGGGCCTCAGTTTTGTCCAGCTTCACGTCGGTCACTGACCAGTAGTGTACGTTAGGTTGGAACTGAAGAGAGCCGCGTCTCGCTTCTCTTCTCCGATCACGGTTTTCGTCCTAGGTGGTTTGACGATTCTTGCATCATTGTTATTCTATCAGTCAATTATTTCCTATTATCCCGTAGGAACTCGGAACCTTGAGTTTCTACGACAGACGGCATACGTTGTACTTGCTATCGTATTCTTGGGTCTCTTCGTAGCCCTCGCGGGAGCCACGAGCTATTTCATGCACAAGCCGTCGAGGGACGCTGAGGCCACGTCTACTCCGAGCCGGATAACTCTTTCAATAGCGCTGAATGACAAGCGATCTTTCCGAGCATTCGTTCTATCAGCTTTGATGTACGGACTATTTTTCGGAATCTTGTCAAGTCTCTTTGTCTATCGACCCTTCGAAATTTTCTCCGACGCCTACGGAGTAAGCGTTCCATCTGTGTTGCCTGTATTCTGCTGCGCCCCGTTTGGACAAATGCCTCAGTTAGTAATTTACCTTACCCAGCAATTTGCCATTCTGGTTGTTCCTGCGAACCTGATACTCTTGGTCACAGTATCATGGTTGGTGGGTCTGAATGCTGGGATTGCAACTTTCGCTTACAAGAACCGGCCGGAAACAGCCAGCGGAAGGTGGCTCGCGGGGTTCGGGGCAATTGTAGGACTTTTTACGGCCTGTCCCTCCTGCGCAGGATTCTTCTTGCTGACAATGCTAGGCCTTACTGGAGCAGTCGGACTCGCTCTGAGTCTTTCTTCACTTCAATCTGTGTTCATCGTAATTGGGCTTCCGATTCTTCTGATAACGCCGATCTTAACTTCAAGACGAATGCCAATTGACCAGGAATGCTTCGTCAAAGTCGAACATTCCTCGACGCCGAAGAACATAGATCCAAATACGCTCGATGCATGATCATACATCTGTTTGCCGAGATTCGAATAACCAGAGAGTTTCATATGAGTACTTCTCTCAAGGGCACAATAGATCTCGAAGGGCGACAGGGTGAAAAAATCTTGGAAGTCAGATAACGGTAGGGGAGTTGAAACGGTGTCTAAGCCGATACCACAACTACTGCTTCCATCCAAACATGATATTCGCAGTAGTAGTGGTAGGTTCCTGCCTGGGTAAATGTGAATGTGTACTGCTGGTTGGCATTAATCCCGTTCGAGTTGAACGATGGCAAGCTTCCATTCGCCGTCTGATTAGACGTAACAGTATGGGCCTGTCCGCCGTTGTTAGTCCATGTCACCGTATTATTGGTTCCTATCTTCACTGTCAAAGTTGAAGGGCTGAATCCGCAGTTTGCGGGAGTCACTTGTGAGCACAAGGGATGGGCATCGAAAATGCTCACGGGGGTGCCGTTGGTGGTTGTTCCCGGAGGACGCGTTAGGATATAGATGCCGACTCCGACGACTATGAGTATCACGACAATAATTAACGCCAGCACCATTGTCCTCGTTTTTGGCTTTGGTGTTTCAGCCGACTTTGTTGCTTGCTCCAATTTTCTCACTTGAAGTTTCAGTTTGGAGGTTTTGCTATAAAGGTTGTTTTTGGCATCTAAATACAGTTCGATGGGTGCTTTCTGTGTTGTCCGCAACCGATTAAATAGCGGTTGAAACGTTTGAGTGATGAGACTTGATAGGTCCGCGGAAATGAGAAAATTTCCACCTTCCCTTGAAGCTTGGCGCGACCCGATCGAGAAGACGATCAACAAAACTTTGAAAGCGAATTTTGACAGACGTGAGGCCAACCAGATCATCAAGTACATGTTCCGAACAGGCGGAAAGCGTTGCCGACCTCTATTGGTCGTCCTTTCCGCTGAAGCCTTGGGTGGGAAACCGGAGGAAGCACTGGAAGCTGCCGCTGCGATTGAGATAATCCATGCCGCGACTCTGGTCTTTGATGATATGATCGATAAGGATCAAGTTCGTAGAGGAGCTCCCACTATTCACATGGCGTTTAGCAATGAGAAGGCCTTGACGTCCGGATTGTTTCTCGCTTCGAAGGGCGTTCAGCTCTTGTCCAATTACAAGAATCCTGAAGTGATGAGAATGATTGGAACGACCTTGGTCGATATTAGTAAAGGAGAACTTCTTGATATCCTCGGAGATTTCAATGCAAGCGTAAGTGAATGCATAGCGATTGCGGACTTGAAAACAGCCTCACTATTCGGAACGGCAGCGGGAATAGGAGCAGCAATCGCTGGCGTTGACGGAAGGGATTTGGTCGGCGTGCAAAAGTTCGGGAGGTCCTCCGGTATGGCTTTCCAGATCCAGGATGATATTCTCGACTTTACAGATGGGTCTGATGAACCAGTCTTGAAAGCACCAAACATTGTCACTTCGCATTGTCTCCATGAGGCTCCGCGTCCCAGCAGCAATATTGAGTTATTGAACTCGAATCGCAAAACCTCGGCTAGAGAGGTACTGAAGATACTCAGGAAAGCTGGGTCGCTTGAATTCGCGAGATTGAAGGCTAAGGAGTATGCTGGCAACGCAAAAGAATCTCTTGACAAAGTGAAAGGTATTGAAAATCGAAGGATCCTCGATGATTACGCTGATTATCTCTGGAAGAGAACGGAATAGCGGCGAAGCTACTCTCTAATTCAAACGTTTATAATGCGTCAGACCCGGGCGTGCGAAAATAGGCGGAGTCAGCGACAACCGTGGTCTCCCAAGGGATACCCGAGGAAACTGGCTACATCATCTTCCTCTTCGTTGCGACATTGGCGCTCGTTATCACTTTAAGACTGGTGATCAGTCCGCGGGATCCAAGACCCACTCCCGAAAAGAGGGCGCCCTTTGAGTCCGGCCAGATTGCCTCTGGTCCAGGAAGAACGCGATTCATCATTCAGTACTATCCCTACATCTTGATGTTCGTAGTCTACGACGTCATCGCGATGTTCCTGTTTGCTTGGGCTTTGGATCTTAGATCTTTGGGAGCAGCTGGAACCGTTCCGATCTTGACTTTCATGGTAGTTGCGCTTGTTCCACTAGCGTATGCTCTGCATCTAGCGGGTCAAAGGGAGAACTGGTAGGGAACACTTGTCGGATCCTGTTAGCCAGATTCTCCAGTTGGTAACCAGCACCTATTTCCTCGAGATTGTAGTCTTTCCCGGTCTAATATCGATAGCCATTCTCGGAGCCTTCTTCACATGGTTCGAGAGAAAACTGACCGCGAGAGTTCAACTAAGAATCGGTCCCTCCTACTCGAGCCCGGTCGGAGGAATCCTTCAGGGGTTCGCAGACATCATCAAACTGCTCTTCAAAGAACTAATCATTCCAGAAGGGGCAGATCGATTCTTCTTCATCATGTCCCCCGTGACGGCGCTGATAATTGGCGCAGCCCTCTTGGGACTAATCCCCTTCGCTCCAGGGGTCCAGATTGCAAACGTAGAGGTGGGTCTCCCGGCGTTCCTCGCGATCGTAACTCTCTCACCAACCATCGTACTGCTAGCTGGGTGGAGTGCTAACAGCAAGTTTCCTTTCATCGGGGGTCTCAGGGCACTGTTTCAACAGACCGCTTACGAAATCCCATTATGGCTCTCAGCATTGGGAGTCGTGATGATAACTGGGACCCTGAACTTGACCGGGATTGTCCAGTTTCAGCAGAACAACGGATGGCTCATTCTCCCGCAGGCGTTGGGAGCCCTTCTCTTTATCGTAACCTCGACTGCGGAGATGGAACGTTTGCCATTCGATCTCCCCGAAGCAGAGTCAGAGATTATGATGGGCTGGCAAGCCGAGTATCCGGGACCATTGTTCATGCTGGTCCAGGGTCCCGCGTTCATCAAACTGTACGCTTTCGCCGCTCTCTTCTCGACATTATACCTCGGCGGATACTTGGGACCTGCGATCATTCCTCCGATCGTCTGGTTTTTCCTCAAGACAATCGTGATCATAGTCGCGATCATGCTCTTCAGGTCAACATTTCCACGCGTCCGTCTCGACCAATTGTTGCGCCAAGGATGGACTACCCTGCTAACGCTTTCGATCGTGAATATTGTAATCGCATATTTCATCGTCGTTGGAGTACCCGCGATCTGACGATAGATGACAGATCTGACTTTCCTAGCTCTAGCCACAGTGACAGTGGCGAGCTCCATCCTTGCTCTTGAGGCAAGAGATCTGGTTTATGGCGCAGCCGCCCTAGGAATCTCGTTTCTCGGCATAGCCGGGCTCTTTTTCCTTCTTGACGCTTCATACATTGGAGCGTTCCAGATTGCTGTGTATATCGGAGCAGTGGTCGTTCTAATATTGTTCACAGTTATGCTAGTCGGCCCCCAGCTCGGTGAGCCGCCGCTGGAACTAAAGAGGCTCTCACTACTCATAGCACTCTTGGTATCGCTTCTCCTCGGAACGGCAGGGTCTTTGACAAGCGCTGCAGCTTTTCCTGGACCAGACAACTGCGGTGCGGGATGCGATCTCACTCGCCTCAGCTCTACACTCATCAACCAATACGGCGTCCCGCTCGAATTTCTTTCACTCGTCCTGGCTGCAGCCGTGATTGGTGCCCTGACACTGGCGAAAGCGGACAGGAAACAGTGAGAAGTTGGAACCATTAACCAGCTTCTTCGCCGTCTCGGTTATCCTCCTAGGTATTGGAATCTATGGACTAACTACAAAGAGGAATGCTCTCAGAATACTGTTCTCGATAGAACTGATCTACAACGCGGCAAATCTCAACATCATCGCCTTCGCGAGACTGCGAGACCCGCCGATAGTTACAGGTCAGGTGCTGGTTCTGTTCACGATTGCGCTCGCGGCTATGGAAGCCTCCGTCGGACTCGCTATCATAATGCTGGTTTCTAGGTTGAACGTCGACATTGACCTTCGCAAACTAGATCGATTGAAGGGTTAGAGAAACCATGACTTTTCTTCTGATAGGTGCGATAGTTGTTCCTCTAATCGGCGTTCCGGTTGTCTACTGGTTCTCCCTTCTTCTAAAAGACAGAGCCGGGTATGTCGCATCGCTTCTCTTAATCGTACCTCTTGCGGCTGTTTTGATCGCGGGGGTTCAAGGCTCGTCCTCTCCCCAAGGGTCCTATTCGGAACTGTACTCGTGGTCGCCGATTGGAACCTTCGGTCTAAGAGTCGACAATCTCAGTCTGCCAATCCTTCTCATCATTTCATTGTTGGTGACATTGATCGCGCTTTTCTCCGTGCCTTACATGCGTCAGAGGATTGGTGACGATCCTGGGCGCTACGGGCTCTACTACAGTCTGTACATGCTCTACTCGCTGGGAATGATAGGGACGGTTCTCGCTACAAACCTGATCGAGTTCTATCTGTTCTTTGAAATCATGTTAGTGCCCTCTTTCTTTCTGATTGCGGAATGGGGGTATGGCGAGCGAGACAAGATCTCGCTCACCTACTTCATCTGGACGCATGTAGGAGCCTTGGTAGTGCTCGTCGGTATACTCGTGACGGGATTCTTGGCCGGAACTACAGATATGGATTCGGTCGTTAACAACTTCGCTGCGAACCCTTTCATTGTCCCCTCCCTCGTGAGGATAGGAGTCGTTGGAGCCATTTGTTTCGGGCTCTTCGTCAAGATCGCGCAGTTTGGTCTTCACGCATGGCTCCCCTCGGCTTACGCTGAAGCACCTACGCCAATTAGCGCCCTACTGTCTGCGGCCATGACAGGAATAGGAGGATATGCGATAGTTCGGATAGTCATGACAATCTATCCATCGGGATTTCAGGCCCTTTCGGCGCTCTTTGCGGGTTGGGCTCTAGTCACAATGTTCTATGGCAGCGCGATGGCGCTGGTCCAAGACGATGTCAAGAAACTGCTTGCATACTCTAGCATGAGCCAGATGGGCTACATCCTCTTCGGACTGGCGACCTTTACTTCGTTCGGCATATCAGGTTCAATGTTCCAGTACATCAGCAACGCAACGGCGAAGGGAATCTTGTTCATAGCCGTCGGTGCGATAATGCTTCAATTTCGTGGGGAGCGAAGCATGAGTAAGATGGGAGGACTAGCGGGTAAGATGCCGATAACTGCGTCTGCCGCCTTCATCGGGTCGCTTGCTCTGATGGGTTTTCCATCGACTAACGGGTTCTTTTCCGAGTTTCTCTTGTTCCAAGGAGGCTTCCTACGCGCAACAGGCGCGTTCTCGGAGTACCGCGTGATCGTTGCTATCCTAGGAGTTGTCGCGACGGCATTTACTGCTGGATATTCCCTACTCGCTCTCAGGAAGATCTTCTTCGGTCCCTCCAAGGGAGATACGGCGAATGTCAAAGAAGCGCCTTGGACAATCACTGTTCCACTCATCATTCTTAGCATTGTTACAGTGGTCCTTGGAATCTATCCAGGACCCATCATCAGCCGATTCGCCGCGATCGGGAAGGCTATCGTTGGAGCATGAGATGAATTGACACTCATTCCATGGCTGATCTGGACTGCACCCCTCGCAGGGGCTGTTCTCACGCCTGCTTTTGCGAAGATCCATCCAAGTCTTCGAAATTATGGAGCCGTAGCGTTCACCCTCATTTCGGCCATATTTGCGACCCTCACAGCCTTTACGATCGCGCAGGGCGACTACCAAGTCGCATGGATCAGTTCATCTATTTTCAACGTGAACGCTGGTGTTCTTGTTGACCCGCTGAGCATGTTTCTGGCCAACATTGTCGCTTGGATCAGCTTCCTCATCATGGTCTACAGCCTCCAATACATGAAGGGCGAGTTTGGGCTCACTCGCTACTGGTTCTTCATGAACCTCTTCATTGGCAACATGCTCCTCCTCGTCCTCGCAGATAATCTACTGCTGATGTTCTTCGGATGGGAGGGCGTCGGCCTCTGTTCATATGCACTGATCGGCCACTTCTATCATGATGAGCCAGAACACTGGGTAGGCGTCCCCGGCGACACAGCCCTTGGTGTGCCCCAAGCGTTCCCTCCGAGTCACGCTGGGATGAAAGCCTTCGTGATGACGAGAATTGGTGATATCGCTCTCCTGATCGCAATCTTTCTCATTTTCGCGACAGCCGGGACCTTCAACTATGGTGAGTTGGCGACAAAGCTTGGTCAGCCAGGCGACTGGGCCTCAATTTTATCCGGGCTAGGATTGCTCCTTCCGACCGCGCTTCTCTTCTTCGGAGGACCCATCGGAAAGTCTGCACAGTTCCCGTTACAAGAATGGCTCCCGGACGCAATGGCGGGACCAAGCTCTGTCTCAGCTCTGATTCACGCTGCTACAATGGTGAAAGCAGGAGTTTTTCTCGTTGGAAGAATGGGCCCCATCTTCTACATAGCACTGTTACAGTTCAACTTAGTCACTCCCTTCTTTGGTACAATAGCATGGATTGGCGCCTTCACGGCCTTCTTCGCCGCAACCCAGGCCACTGTTGCCAGGGAAATCAAGAAAGTCCTAGCTTACTCGACCGTCTCTCAGATAGGTTACATGATGATGGCACTCGGCATCGCTGGGCTGAGTGCAAACTTCATCGCTGGATACTCCGCGGGGTTGTTACAGCTGATGAGTCACGCGATTTTCAAAGCTTCACTCTTCCTAGCAGCCGGGTGGGTTATACACGCTACGGAGACACGCTTCATGGACCAAATGGGAGGACTCGCCAAAGCGATGAGATTCACATCGATCTCAATGATCCTCGCCGGCCTCTCTCTAATCGGTATTCCTCCCTTCAGCGGCTTCTGGACGAAAGACTCGATACTATCCTCCGCATTCCAGAGCAGCCAATTTGTTTTCTACGGAATCGGCCTCGCAACAGTATTGCTGACCGCATTCTATACGACGAGAATGCTCGGTATCACGTTCGCGGGCAAATCCAGCAGCCACGTGGATGAACTCGCGGAGGAAGGAAAGCCAGTTCATGAGGCGGATCTCATAATGCTCGTGCCATATCTCGCTCTTGCAGTTGCAAGCCTTGGACTCGGAATCTTCTATCCAGTTTACAGTGGACCTCTAACCAACTACATCGCTAAGGCGTTACCCTCAGCGCTGACGACAGGATCTGTCCCGGGTCTATCGACCACGGAGCTGCTACTCTATGGAGCAAGCATTGCAATGGCGGGGGTCGGCCTAGCCCTGGGCTACATTCTCTATTTCAGAAGACCATATGTCATTCCGACAAGAGTCGCCGGTCTCCGAGCTTTCCTTTGGCATCGCTGGTATCTTGACGCGCTCAGCTATCGAGTGATTGTTGACGGACTAACGAGTGCGAGTCGAGGATTGTACAAGTACGTCGAACAGGCGATCTGGGATAAACTGAGCTCGACGATAGCACGTGACGTGATAGACTACTCTAGAGCTAGCGGGGTTTTGGACTCGGAAGTTGTCGACGGAGCCGTCAACGATGTGGCAACTGCAGGCTCGCGTCTGAGCAACCTATTGCGGCGGCTGCAGAGCGGGGTTACTGAGCAGTACATCATTTCATTCGCGATTGGGATCGCCCTCCTTCTAATCTACATGATTTTTGTGGTCGGAGCTCGTTAGGATTGCCCGGAATCCTGACGGTCATTCTCTTTCTACCAGTGGTTATGGCTGTCCCGACATTTTTGCTCGGGAAAAAACGAGAGAGGCTGGCCAAGATAATCGGCATCGGGACTACGGCCGTTGTTTTTGGGATTTCTCTGATCATAGTTGGCCTGTTTCAATATGGTAATCCAGGTTTCCAGTTAACAGACACTGGAGAATGGGCCAGCAGTTTCGGACTGAACTACATCGTGGGAATCGACGGGATCAGCCTGCCTCTGCTAATCCTAGCAGCCCTCCTTTGCCTCCTAGCCGCTGCCGGATCTAGAGACATGATCAGCAACAAACAGCCAGAATACTATGCGCTCTTCCTTATTTTCGAGACGGGAATAATAGGCGTGTTCACATCGCTTAACCTGATTCTGTTCTACGTTTTCTGGGAAATAGTATTGATCCCCATGTTCTTCTTCATCGGCGTCTGGGGAGGACCTCGCAGAAAGTATGCTTCTCTGAAATTCCTCATCTTCACCTACGCGGGAAGTGCGATCATGCTCTTCGGCTTCGTGGGGCTCTACGCCTGGACCGGTGGCCAAGGCCCTCCCTCTTTCGATTACAGCACGATCCTCACGAGAGCCGCAAATATTGCTATGCCATTTCAAGTGGCCGCTTCGCTCGCCACCTTCGTTGGATTCGCAGTCAAGCTCCCAATCTTTCCCCTGCATACGTGGCTTCCGGATGCGCATGTCGAAGCTCCAGCACCTGTGAGCGTTCTGCTCGCGGGATTACTGTTGAAGATGGGCGGGTACGGACTCATCAGATACAACCTATTGCTGTTCCCCGCAGCGGACAAGCTTCTCTGGCCAGTCTTCACCGCTATAGGACTCATTACAATGGTCTACGGAGCGTCCGTCGCGTTCGTCGCACAGGACATGAAACGTATGATTGCATTGACGAGCGTGAATCACATGGGATACGTGTTGTTGGGGACCTTCACTCTCGGATCAATTGGAATTTCAGCAGCCGTCTTCCAAATGTTCGCCCATGGACTGGCCGTCGGAATGCTCTTCCTCATGTCCGGATACATCCATGAACATACAGGTACTCGCAACATAAACGAGCTGAAGGGTCTACGAGGTAAAATGCCAACCACTACTCTCCTTCTAATTCTAGGATCGATGGCCGCCATGGCCGTCCCGGGATTCGCCAACTTCATCAGCGAATACCAAGTGATTCAGGGAGCACTAAGCGCAAACTATCTCTTCGGACTCGCAATCCTCGCTCCGGCACTGACAGTCGGGTACTTCCTCTGGATGTTAAGACGAGTCGTCATGACGCCTGCTGTCGGTCCGAAAAACGAGATACAACTACACTCACAACTCATTCTAACAGCGTTCCTCGTTCCACTGCTTGTCTTCGGAATCTATCCGTCGCCACTGCTTGGAAGTGCGATCAAACCAACGGTCGACCATCTGCTCTCCGTACTCTTCCCGGGGGGAAAATAGTATCACAAACCTCTGGGTCCTTACGCCCTTCTTGACACTTGCAACATTCGGGCTACTCGTCACTCCAGCTGGGCTGATCAAACGCGGCAAGACGCCGATTGGAGTTGCGCCCTACGCAGGGTTGACTGGATTGATCATTGCGCTTGGCTCTACAATATGGCTGGGCTTCTACGGGGGGCCGTCCCAGATTTTCGGCGGATTCCAAATTGACCTCTTCACCTATTTCTTTACTGGGGTCCTGCTCCTCGTCTCGCTGTTCGTCGCGATATCATCCCTCGAATTCATGAAAGGCGACGCAAACACAGCTCCCTACTTCGGACTTCTGCTTCTGTCAACGCTGGGAATGATCGTTCTTGCAGCGTCAATGGATCTCATTCTTCTCTACGTGGGTTGGGAACTCATGAGCATTCCCACCTACGCGTTGGCGGCGATTAAGAAAAAAGACCCTAACTCGAACGAGGCAGCGGTCAAATTCTTCGTAATGTCCGCTCTCTCGTCCGCCCTGCTCGTCTTCGCCATATCGCTGACGTTCGGGATAACCGGGTCTACCAGTCTCCCAGCAATCGCGAGTTCTCTTGGAACTCTCACAGGGGACACGAGATCCTTCGCTCTGATTGCCATCGTAATGTTCGTGGCCGGGTTCGGTGTTAAGATGGCCGTGGTTCCTTTCCACATGTGGATACCTGATGCATTCGAAGGAGCTCCAACTACCGTCAGCGCTCTCTTGGCCGCGGGAGCCAAGATGGCCGCCTTCGCCGCGGCTTTCCGCGTATTCATCGTCGCAATGGGTACCGTCAATATCGACTGGTATTCGACCTTCGCAATTGTAGCAATTGCGACGATGACCTTGGGTAACCTTGCCGCGTTGATGCAGAAGAGTTTCACACGCCTTCTCGCGTATTCCAGCATCGCTCAGGCCGGGTATGTCATGATAGCACTCGCTGCACCCATCACAGCGAGCGGATCTTCTCTAGGACTTGCAGGAGGACTTTTTCACGTACTCAACTATTCGATAGTCAAGACGGCGGCGTTCGTCGCTGCGGCGGCCGTTGCTACGAAATTGCCCTTGAACACTCTAGATTCTTTCAACGGCCTCGCTAGACGAATGCCACAGACAGCGTTCAATATCACCGTATTCTTCCTAGCGTTAGCTGGCGTGCCGCCGCTCAACGGATTCTTTAGCAAAGTCATGCTCTTCACGGGAGCAGTATACTCGCCGTACTCTTGGGGAGGCTACTTGGCAATCGCTGCTTTGTTGAACAGCGGTTTCAGCATGAGCTACTATGGTTGGCTGATTAAGAGGATGTACTTTGATGATCCGGCAGACTCGTCAAGAATCAAGGAGCCTCGAGCTTACACGAGCGTCATGTGGATGGCGACGGCCTTAGTGTTCATTATCGGGCTCTATCCAGATCCCTGGATACGCCTAGTCCAGGGCGCCGCTGCTTCCCTCGTCCCCACTCACTGAGAATCCCAACTTCGCGTTAATCAGGCTAACAATATCAGCGACACTGTTGACTATCTGATCCTTCCGGAAACTTCGTTCCTCAGGGCCCAGTTCGATCTGAATGCTTTGGACTGACTGAGCAGAAGAGTTGACAGCTTCCTTATCGTTGCCTTGAAGGCCCAATACTCTATTTCCAGATTGGTCCACCTCAGGGTTGACGCTAAAGTGGGGTTCAAGTCCACTCCTAATTATGTCAAGGATTTCTTCAGATTCTGAACCGTCTCCTCGACTCTTGACCGTTATTCCCGGCTCTGCCGCTCCACTAATCGCAATGACGCACTTGATTCCATACTCTTCAACGAAATCTTGCACACTTCTCTCTAAGGTCACGTCGGCCGACTCCGTTTCGTCTCCGCTTTGGAGTTGCTTCCTCTCCTTCGTGACGATTGCCCAGCTCTTTGACAGAAGCGCTGCCTCCTCAACAATTTGTCCAGTGAAGAGGTCGCGTTTCGAAGTCGTAATGTGAGGACTGAACAGAAGAACCAAACCCTCACCAACAACCTCTGTGTGATGGGGATGAATGATCTTTACTGGCATTTGGATATCCGTAAGAATTAGTTCTGCGAACCGATAATCAATTCATATCAATAAACCATTCTTGGTTTCTCGTACCGATCAGGTTTCAAGTCCAACCTGTTTCGATATCTCTCTAGCCATCTTCGCCGCTTGGGTCTCGTTTTCTACTCCTCCTATGAGAAATCGTCCGTTCCGAAAGAGTGAGACCGTGAACTCTCCATGTCGATATACGAGAACTGAGACTGAGCTGAGAAGAATCTTGTCCGAAGGGATATTGCTCCCTATTTTCGAGAGCTCTATTGTCAGGTCACTCACGGGAAGAACGTTTGCCGTGTGTTCTCCACACAAGAAGGTCACCAGTCTATCGGATCCAGATCTATCAACATTACTATTTCCACATCCTTCACAATCATGTCGTCTCGCTAGTTTAGTAAGCAGGAATTCGGGACCGGCCATATCGACTGTGACAAGTTTGTCGCTCCACCGATTTGGATTGCCTAAGAGGAATCGAAGGGCTACTCCAGTTCCTAGGGCTCCAGTCAGACCTGTAATCGACGGGCTAACTCCGAGAGTTTCGCAGCTGTCTGCAAATCTGTCGGCGACCCGAGGCATGATGCATTCCAGACATGCTGTTTTTGGAGGGTTGAGCAGTGCTATGTGTGCTTGGTCCGCTATCGCGCTCGCAAATAGATACGGAGTTTTGCTCGCAGCCGCAAACTGGTTGAGGATGTATCTGGTTCGAAAGTTGTCAAGACCATCGAATACTAGGTCCACGTCTCTCAGAAGATCGCTCGCATTTCTATCCGTCACAGTTTCTATCACAGACTCAACATTGCACCATTCGGCTTCCTCCGACAATCTGTCTGCTATGACCTCTGCCTTGGGATAATAGAGGTCCTTCGTTGTTGCCCCGTGGAGTCTTTGGAGGTTTGTGCTCTCGACAATATCTTGGTCGACGAGCTTGAGGTGTCCGACTCCTGATCGCGTCAAGTAATACGCAGCAGCGCTTCCTACCCCTCCGACTCCTACGATTGCTACTGAGGATTCCCGCAGTTTCTGGAGTCCCGCTAGCCCAATGCCCGGAATCGAGATTTCCCTTGAGAAGTAGTCGAGTGATTGCATGCTCAATGCCAAGAAGTGGGCTAGTAAGGACCCTTGAAGTGTCTTATCGAGCCGTCATACTACGGGAACTTCGGAGACAGTGCTCCCGCAGGGCATGCATCTATGCACGCCATGCACAAGATGCATTCTGAGTCGTTGAACTTTTTCCAGTCGAGATCAAGGATTGGTATTTGCATCGGACACGCGGTCTCGCACTCTTTGCATTCTGAGCATTTGATCGGGTCTCGATGCATTCCGAGAAGGCTGTTCTTTTGCGTCACAGCCATTATAGCACCGACTGGGCACACGTAGCGACACCAGAATCGAGGAATCCTCCAGGCCGCGTAGACGAACCCGACCAAGACGACAACATTGAGCCACGTTAGGGCAGAAATGTGCCCGAACCATGACGAGAGATTTCCGAAAGTCAAATCGGAACTCTGAGCGGTCCCCAGAAATCTCCATGAGCCACCGAGAATCGCGGGAAGAGTTCCGAACAGGG
>Ga0209350_1000682_pt1 | contig 17098 bp, 10 predicted proteins | sample GraSoi013_2_20cm_2_FD_185822 | JGI IMG/M metagenome (GOLD analysis project Ga0209350, IMG submission 185822) | Grasslands soil microbial communities from the Angelo Coastal Reserve, California, USA - Sample 09_27_2013_2_20cm (SPAdes) (version 2) | ecosystem: Environmental > Terrestrial > Soil >...
GCGCGGGCGCTCATCGATGCCGGCGCGGACGCCGTCAAGGTCGGCATCGGGCCGGGCTCCATCTGCACCACGCGCATCGTCGCGGGCGTCGGCGTACCGCAGATCTCCGCGGTCGCCGCCGTCGCGCAGGCGCTGCACGATGCGGACGTGCCGGTCATCTCCGATGGCGGCATCCGCTTCTCCGGGGACATCGCCAAGGCGATCGCGGCCGGGGCGCATGCGGTCATGATCGGCGGCCTGTTCGCCGGCACCGAGGAGTCCCCCGGCGAAGTCGAGCTGTACCAGGGCGCGTCCTACAAGTCTTACCGCGGCATGGGCTCGCTCGGCGCGATGGGCGAACGCCACGGCTCGTCGGATCGTTATTTCCAGGACGCCGCCACCGAGCTCGAGAAGCTGGTACCGGAGGGTGTGGAGGGCCGCGTTCCCTACAAGGGCAGCGTCGTCACCATCCTGCGCCAGCTGTCGGGCGGACTGCGGGCGGCCATGGGCTACACCGGCAGCCGCAACATCACCGACATGCGCACGCGCCCGGTGTTCGTGCGCATCACCGGCGCCGGCATCCGCGAGAGTCACGTGCACGACGTCAGCATCACCAAGGAAGCCCCCAACTACCGGGGTTCCTGAACCCCTCCTCCCATGGCGAGCGTTCCACGACCTGCCGGCACCAGCGGCGCACACCCCGACATCCACGCGCACCGCATCCTGATCCTGGACTTCGGTGCGCAATACACCCAGCTCATCGCCCGCCGCGTACGCGAGCTGGGCGTGTACTGTGAGATCCGCCCCTGGGACGTGAGCGACGCCGAGGTGGCCCCTGGGACGTGAGCGACGCCGAGGTGCGCGGCTTCCGGGCGCGCGGCGTGATTCTCTCCGGCGGCCCGGAATCGGTGACCGACGCAGACCCGCCCCGCGCGCCGAGCGCGGTCTACGAGCTCGGCGTGCCGGTGCTGGGGATCTGCTACGGCATGCAGACCATGGCGCAGCAGCTGGGCGGGCGGGTCACGCCGGGGGTCGAACGCGAGTTCGGCTACGCGGAAGTGACCGTGACCGGCGCCTCGCGCCTGCTCGATCACCTGCAGGACCGCCGCAACCCCGCGGGTGCCGCGGTGCTCGACGTGTGGATGAGTCACGGCGACCGTGTGGACGCGTTACCGCAAGGCTTCGTGGCGACCGCGTCCACCGGCACCATCGCGTTCGCCGCCATGGCGGACGAGCGGCGGCGTTTCTATGGCGTGCAGTTCCATCCCGAAGTGACTCACACCCCGCAGGGCGCGCGGCTGCTGGAGCGCTTCGTGCGCGAGATCTGCGCCACCGATGCGCTGTGGAGCGTCGGCAACATCATCGAGGATGCGATCGCCCGAGTGCGCGCGCAGGTCGGCAGGGGCAAGGTGCTGCTCGGACTCTCCGGCGGCGTCGATTCGTCCGTGGTCGCCGCCCTCCTGCAACGCGCCATCGGCGAGCAGCTGGTGTGCGTGTTCGTCGACCACGGGCTGCTGCGCCTGGGCGAGGCCGAACAGGTGATGAGCACCTTCGCGCAGCACCTGGGCGTGCGCGTCGTGCGGGTCGACGCGCAGGCGCGCTTCCTCACCGCTCTCGCCGGTGTGACCGATCCGGAAGCCAAGCGCAAGATCATCGGCCGCACCTTCGTCGACGTGTTCGACGAGCAGGCGCAGCGCTTGAGCGGCGTGCAGTTCCTCGCCCAGGGCACGATCTACCCCGACGTCATCGAATCCGCCGGCGCCCGCACCGGCAAGGCGCAGGTCATCAAGTCGCATCACAACGTGGGCGGACTGCCCGAGAAGATGCATCTGCAGCTGCTGGAGCCGTTGCGCGAGCTGTTCAAGGACGAGGTGCGCCGGCTCGGCATCGAGCTGGGCTTGCCGCGCGAGATGGTCTACCGCCATCCCTTCCCCGGCCCCGGCCTGGGCGTGCGCGTCCTCGGCGAGGTGCGCAGCGAATACGCCGAGCTGCTGCGGCGCGCCGACGCCATCTACATCGAGGAACTGCGCAAGCACGATCTCTACGACCGCGTGAGCCAGGCGTTCGCGGTCTTCCTGCCGGTGCGCTCGGTGGGCGTCATGGGCGATGGGCGCCGCTACGACTACGTGATCGCGCTGCGCGCGGTGGAGACGGTGGACTTCATGACCGCGCACTGGGCGCGCCTGCCGTACGAGTTCCTCGACGAGGTCTCGAGGCGCATCGTGAACGAGGTCCCGGGCATCTCGCGCGTGGTCTACGACATCTCGGGCAAGCCGCCGGCGACGATCGAGTGGGAGTAGAACCAACGCTCCAGTGCCCCTCCTGCGGCGCCCCAGGCATGGGGCGCTTCTGCAATCGCTGTGGCGAGAAGCGGCACGTTGATCACGATTTTTCGCTGCGACACTACTTGGCGGAAGCCGTTGAAACGTTCACGCATTTCGATTCAAAAATCCTGAGAACCTGTTGGCTGCTCGTGAGTCGGCCCGGAGTGCTGAGCGCCAATTATCTGGCAGGACAGCGCGTCCGCTACGTCAATCCGCTGCGGCTATTTCTCATACTAAGCGTCGTCTACTACCTGTCCAATTCGATCTTTCCGTACAACGCGTTCACGACGCCGCTTGCCGTACAGCTCCACATGAACAACTACTACCCGACCCTTGCGCTGGTCCAGGTTGAACAGACGATGCGCCACGAGGGGTTGCAGTACCCGGCGCTGGAACGGAAATACAACGAGAAAACGGCGATCCTGTCCAAGACACTGGTATTTTCCCTGATACCGGTCATTGCGCTGCTGTTTTACGCGTTCCTGGTCAGGAAGAAGCGATACTTTACCGAGCACCTGATCGTCGCAACGCACTTTTGGTCGTTCGCGCTGCTCCTGATCGGTGTATTCATCCCGATTCTCTTGCTGCTGCTCGTGCGCCTGGACGCGTTGTTCGGCCTGCCGCCAGGCATTGTGACCGCGGACATCGTCCCGACGATCATCATTCAAGCGGTGTTCGCGCCTTACCTATTCCTGATGCTGCGGCGGGTTTATCGCGTGAGCCGCTGGTACGCAGGATTGCTGGCCGCCTCGATTGCGTGGTCATTTTTCCACATAGTCTGGCTGTTCCGATTCTTGTTGTTTGTTGTAACACTGAGGTTACTCTGAGCGCCGCGCACGCTTAGCCGCCGCCGGAAACGCACGGTCCGCTGCCCGCGGCTCACCGTTTGAGAGACAGCCATCGTGCCCGGCTCGTGGCGCGTCGTCCGCGCGCCAGGTGTCCGCGCATCAGGCCACATAGCTCACTCAGGAGCATCGTGGTAGTGCCTACAGCCGAAAGTACAATCAATTCCATGTTTCATCCTCTGTCTTGCGTGGGACCGGAACGGACAGCGTCGCGGTGATCGCCAACCGTATCGGTTACGAGTCTGAAGCCGCGTTCAGCCGGGCGTTCAAGAAGGCAGTCGGCACGCCTGCGAGCCAGTGGCGCACGCACCGCAACGACAGCGGCGGGCGCCGGTTGTAGCCGGGTCCAGATCGCGGGTCAGTCGTTCTTCGATACCGGTGGCATGCCGAGACGCTTCAGCAAGGCGGCGTAGCGTGGATCGCTCATCAGCGGCGCGAGCAGGAAGTCGCGGCGGACATAGATGATCCCCGGGTCGTGCAAGGTGCGCGCTTGTTCGAGCCAATAGAAAGCCTGGTCCTTGTCGCCGAAGAACGCGTAGGTCTCCGCGACCTGAAACTCCGAGCCCGGTGAGTTCGCTACGATGGCGGCGAGTGCTGCTCGTGCCTCCTTGTCATGATGCGTGGCGAGGTTGCCGAGTGGCAGTCCGAAACTCCGCCAGGACGGATCAGGCTCGTCCTCGAACGAGGCACGTGCAGCCTCGGGCTCGTTGAGCATCAGCAGCGCGCGTCCCTGCTCGTAGTGCAGGCCGGGGAATTGTGGGTTGAGTTCCATGGCGTGGCGCAACGCGGCGAGAGACTCCGTCGGCCGGCCCGCGTAGTGCAGCGCTCTACCAAGATACTTGCGGTGCAGTAGATTCAGCGGATCGAGGTCGACGGCGCGCCGGAAAAGAGCTACGGCATCGCTTATTCGGCCGACGGCTGCACTCAGATGACCGCCGACCTGATGGGCCAGCGCATTGTTGGGATCGAGCTTCGCAACCTGCGCCAGCGCCTCTGAGGACGCCGCCCAGTTGTGGTCGTATTGCAGGTGCGCGACAGCCAGCGTGACGTAGGGCTCGGGGAGATTCGGGTCAAGGGCGATGGCGCGCTGGGCGGCGCTCGTGACCTTCTCGTAGCCCGCGCCGGTCGTGTCCAGCCCCTGGCTGACCCGTCGCGTATGGCAGTAGGCGAGCCACGCCCAGGCGGGCGCATAGTTTGGGTCGATGACCAGCGCCTGCTGGAAGAGCAGTACCGCCTGATTGAGGTCCGCCGGCGTATCGCGGTCCATCACGTAACGTGCCTGCAGGTACAGGTTGTGCGCCTCGCTACTGGTTGTCTGTTTCGCGTGGCCGAGCAGGCTGATCTTGAGCTGCTCGGCCACTGCGTGGGCGATATCGTCCTGCACGGCGAAAACGTCACGGACGTCGCGGTCGTAGGTCTGCGACCAGAGGTGAAACCCGTTATCGGCGCGCACCAGCTGTGCCGCGATCCGCAGGTGCTCCCCTGACTTGCGCACACTGCCCTCGAGCACATGTGTGACCCCAAGGGCACGCGCGATCTCACCGACAGTGTTCGCCTTGCCCTTGAACGAAAACGAAGAGGTGCGCGCCGGGACGCGCAGATCGGGAATTCTCGTCAGGACGTCGATCAACTCTTCAGCAAGGCCATCGGAAAAATACTCCTGATCGTGCTTCTCGCTCATGTCGGCGAATGGCAGGACAGCGACTGACTTATCCATGGAGCCACCGGAGGCATCCGGTGCCCTCGGTCTGTCGCTCATCATCCGCCACGACTGCCATGCGACGAGGGCTGCCATCAGCACCGCCACCAGCAGGCTGGCGACGATGAGGCGCGCGCGCCGTGATTTCGTGGCGAGCTGCGACGGCACCCCGGGGCTGACCGGCATGCCGCGCTCTGCCGGCGCCAGGGCATTGACCACGGAGGTCCCCAGAAGAGTCGCAATCCGCTCGACAAAGGCGCGCGGCGTCGTGCCTCCGGGAAGGCGCGTCCATTGCACGCGCAGGAATGACTCCGGCACGTCCGCGCCGGCATCGGGGGTCGTGTCTACACACACCGGAACGATGAAGGTCCTATTGCGCGCCATCATGTGAGTACGCTGGTCGGCGAGCCCCCATTCGAGGCGGAAGTAGCCCTCCCCGCGCGAGGCGGTGTTCGCGGAGATGATCGGCACGAACAGCGCACAATCGCGGATCTGCTGGCGGATCCTCTGGTCCCACACATCACCGCCACGAAGCTCGCTCTGATCGAACCATACCTCGATACCGGCGCCCCGCAGCGCCTCACAGATACGCCGCGCCGCATCCGCATCCTGCGATGCGTAGCTGAGGAACACAGCCCGTGAAAGTTCGCTCACCAAGTGTCGTTCCTGGAACCGTGTCTGTCGGCAGCAAACGCTCCGGTGCGCCGCAGATCCCCTGCGGCGGCACCGGGTCGTCGCGCCTCGATGGTTCTTATTGGAATCAATACTAAGCCATACGGGTTCGCGTTTGGCGTCCGGGACTGGAACTTTCGCGGACCGATAGCGTTACGCGCTTCGGAACTGCAGTCGCTGCAGATCGTGAGCACTGATTCTGCGTACGATCCTGGCTCCAACGCCGTCCATTCGACAACCACCCGTGGCTTTTCTGTCGGATTCGTTAGACCGATCTGATTCTCACTAATCTGCACTCGCCAAGACCTGGTGCTTGAAGAGCATACGGACTCCGCTCGCCCAGCCGTCGGCGCCGCCGGCGAAATTCGCTTCCTGCTCGTTGAGAATTTTGCCGGTCCGAGCGTCGCGAATTCGAACCAGCACGTAGTAGTCAGTCTGTGTGACTCTTCTCACAACTCCAATAAGGGACTGTTCGGCGCCAAGCTGCAATGCGATGCCGGTCTCGCACCCGTCGCAGTTTCGCAGCGACTTCTCCGTCACGGGCTTTGCGTCGACTTTACTCACATCGATGAGGCTGTAGCGTCCCGACTGCGCTAACACCCGACGTGCCTCGCTGCTGGCCCTCTCCATATTGGCGGCATTACTGGTGGTCTCGCCCAATAGTAACGATGCGGGACTGACATCCTCCAGCTCGAAATCGAATACCGCGATCTTGATTGGTGGTAATTTCTCCGCATCCGCAGCAAACGCGGCGAAGTTAGCACCGCTGAGCAACAGGACGCCGATAGATCCGATCGCCGACAGGGTGCGAGCCGATTTGGTTCCCAGGTGCATGGATATTCTCCCGATTGCGGCACACATGCGGTCGTAGGGATCCCGTAGCCTGGCCATAGTCGAATTCGCATCTCACTGACGTCCGCGCGCCGAGCTTCGGGCGTGCCGGTGAATCAAAGCTTGAATACGGTCGTAGGGATCCCGTAGCCTGGCCATAGTCGAATTCGCATCTCACTGACGTCCGAGCGCCGAGCTTCGGGAGCGCCGGTTAAACAAAGCTTGAATATTGAGCGGTCACCGTTCAATATGCAATGTATGCGGAAACGTCCGCAGCTCCTGGCCAGGCTGCGCGCAGGCCTGAAGATGGGCCCTGCGGTGGCGTTACTGGGCCCCCGTCAGTGCGGCAAGACTACTCTTGCGCGACAGCTGGTAGCGGGGTCCAAGAGCATTTACTTCGATCTGGAAAATCCAGTCGATCTGGCGCGGCTGTCCGAGCCCATGACGGCGCTCGAGCCGTTGCGAGGGCTGATCGTGATCGATGAGGTGCAGCGTCATCCCGATCTTTTTCCGATTCTCAGGGTATTGTTGGACCGCAAGCCGATTCGGGCGCGATTTCTCATCCTCGGTAGTGCCTCGCCGGACTTGCTGCGGCAGAGCTCCGAAACTCTGGCGGGCCGGATCGCGATCGTCGAGATGGGCGGTTTCACGCTCGAGGAGCTTGGGAGGACGGAATTCAATCGCTTATGGCTGCGCGGCGGTTTTCCGCGGTCGTTTCTGGCGCGCACGGAAGCTGCGAGCACCGCCTGGCGCGAAGACTTTATTCGCACTTTCCTGGAACGAGATCTGGCTCAGCTCGGCGTGCAGGTCCCTTCGGGAACCATGCGCAGATTCTGGACCATGACCGCGCACTACTCAGGCGGTATCTGGAACAGCTCGGAAATTGGACGATCTCTGGGCGAAGCCCATACCACCGTCAAGCGCCATCTCGATGCGCTATCGGACGCATTGGTCGTGCGCGTACTCGAGCCTTGGTACGCGAATGTCGGCAAGCGGTTGGTCAAGTCCCCGAAGGTTTACATTCGGGATTCGGGCCTGTTGCATACGTTACTCGGGATAGCTGACCGCCCGCAGCTTGAAGGACATCCTGTGATCGGCGGATCGTGGGAGGGGTTCGTCATCGAGCAATTGCTTGCAGGATTGCCGAAAGCTAATGCTTACTACTGGCGAACGCAGGCCGGGGCGGAGCTCGATCTGCTGCTGTTTCTTGGAGGGCGACGTATTGGAATTGAGATCAAACGGGCAGATGCACCGACGATGACTCCATCGATGGTTTCGGCGCTCAAAGACTTGGAACTACACCGGCTGCTCGTGGTTTATCCGGGTTCGACGCGCTACAAGCTACGCTCAAAGGTCGAAGTCATGTCGCTGGCGGAGTGCATGGCCGAGCTGGCTTGACCTTGCGGGACGCCAGATTCGATGACGGGCGAGGCCGATGCGGCCGCTCACGATGGGATCAAGGCACGTACGTAATGGCGAGCAGGCTGTTCTCGGTGCCGTCAACGACATATAGGGTCGTCCCTGCGTATGCGAGCCCCAGCGGAGTATTTAGACTTGCTGGGAGAGGGCCGGGAGCGACCCCTGCCTTGCTCGCGGCCCCGGCGATCGTCGTCACAACCCCTGACGACGTGATTTTGCGGATCGTGTGGTTGACCGTATCTGACACGTAGAGTGACCCGCTGGGTCCGAGCGCAATTCCGTACGGACCATTGAATTGGGCGGCTGCACCGGTGCCGTCGGCGCTGCCGGCAGTGGATGATCCGGCCAGCGTCGAAACGACAGCCCGCGGAGAAACCGTCCGAATTGCATTACCGTCCGTGACATAGAGCGTCCCGGAGCTGTCGATTACAACTACACCCGGAAGTGTGAACTGCGCCGCCGCACCCGTGCCATCGACAAGTCCAGCCTGACCTGCTTGGCCAGCAAACGTCGTCACGACGCCCGCGGGAGTGACCTTGCGAATCGTATAGTTCAGCATATCGGCGACGTAAAGATTTCCGGCAGCGTCGACTGCGATGCCTGCCGGAAAGTGGAATTGCGCGGCAGCTCCCACTCCGTCCGCGCTTCCGGGAGGGGCGTTGACCGCTCCTGCCAGAGTCGTTACTGAGCCCGACGGGCTCACTTCGAGTACCGCATTTTGAACGGCATAATAGAAATTGCCCGCGGTATCCCGACTGAGAGTTTCACCTACACTCAGAGGCGTCGATGTTGGGAGTGCATCCGCAACGACGCCATCCGGCGATACTTTGCGGATCGTGGCGTTGCCCGGATCGCCAACATACAGAGTGCCGTTCCCGTCAGCGGTCAATCCGGCCGGAGCATTGAAGCGCGCTGCCGGTCCGGCCCCATTAACGTGCCCGGGTTGTGGCGCAGCTCCGGCCAAGGTAGTGACTACACCACCGGAGGTGATCTTACGAATGCTTTCGTTGCCTGGGTCGGCGACAAATAGTGTGCCCGAGTGGTCAACGCTCATGCCAGTGGGCAAATAGAAACGGGCCGCCGCTCCGGTACCGTCGCCCGCACTGCACTGGCCGCTCGCGCCGGCCAATATTGAAAGCGCACCGCCCGGCGCTAGTGCGCTTACGGTGCATGCAAACTCATCAGTTATGTACAGCGTTCCGGCTGCGGTGGTCCCCGCCGGGGCAATGCCGAGTCCCACGGGGTTCTGAAATCCGTTGGCAAGCACGGTCTGAGCACCCGTCGATGCGTTGATCGTCACGGCGCCCTTCAGGTTCAGATCGGTCGCGAATATGTTGCCGCCCGCATCGATGGCCGGAAACGCGAGCTGGGTTTGTCCGGTGTAGATGGTTGATACCGTACCCGTCGGCGTGATACTCCGGATCCGGTTATTATCGGCGAGGTAAAGCGCGCCGGACGGAGTCACTCTGATTCCGATAGGGTTGCTGAAGCGGGCGCTGGCCCCCGTGCCATCAGCTGTCCCGCCAGTGTTTGGCGTGCCGGCCAACGTTGTCACGACGCCGTTTTGCGTAATCCGACGAATGGTATTCACGCCCGCATCGACCAGGTAGATGATTCCTGTCTGATCGACCGTCAGAGAGACTGGATTGGCGAACTGAGCCGCGGCACCGGTGCCGTCGGCAGTTCCGTATTGTCCCGGTGTTCCTGCCAGGGTTGTGACTGCCCCGCTCGCGCTAATCTGCCGCACTGTCCTGTTGTAGTCGTCGGCGACGTAGAAATTGCCGGCGTTGTCCATTGCTACGTCCTGGGGGTAATAGAACCGGGCAGCGGATCCCTCGCCGTCTATGTTGCCAGGGCCGCCAAGAGCTCCGGCAAGCACGGTAAGCATCGGAACCCCGCAGGTGATGTCGACATTCGTGACGTTGCTGGCCGAAACGACGCCTGCAGCGTTCGCGAGGAAACACTGTTCGCCGCTCGGCTGCTGAGCGATGGCGATGGTATAACTCGCCCCGGGTTTGAGAGCCGACGGAAACGTGAACATGCCATTGGTGTTGACGGTCAACGAATCGGTACCATTGTCCGAAAGCGTCAACGATGCGCCGCTTGCGAGTCCCGAGACCGTTCCGCCGATCTGAAATGTGCTGGGAGCCGGGCTGGGAGCCGAGCCACCGCCGCCACAGCTGGTAAGAACAAGCAGCGCGAGTACAACAGCGATACGCCGTGTCATCGGCTTTACTCCCTGTCTAAACGACTTCTTCGAGCACCCGGTGAATCCATTCTCCGCTGCCGCTTCGGACCGTGGACTTTCGCGCCTATCGCGGGGTGACTATCTGAGCGTGCGGTTGAATCCGGATCGCTTGTCGCCTCAAGACACGATGCTGGTGTAGTTAGTCCGAATTGGTCGGGTGGTCAATGGGGTGTTCGCCCGTGCGGTTGAATCCGGATCGCTTGTCGCCTCAAGACACGATGCTGGTGTAGTTAGTCCGAATTGGTCGGGTGGTCAATGGGGTGTTCGCCCCCCTGAATATCGCAATCGTCGATTGAATACACAGTGTGGGCTGCTGGTTGCCAGTGGTGAAGCGACCGCATGCTCTGGTACGCTGGCGGCCAAGGTGCGGTGATTCCGTTCCTACTGACATTCCTACTGACATAAGAACCAGAAGGTCGGGCAAGGCGGTCTCTGATGAAGCGCTTCCGGGGTCAGGGATTCGACGTGGTGATCGGTATCATCCCGGCGCTGCTTCTCGCCGGATGCGGCGGAGGGTCCGGAGGACCGCCGGCGCAACCGCCCACCGCAGCAGCGGGCAGTGCGCTAACCGTCAACAAGCGCGTGACGGTAACGCTCGACGGTTCGGGGAGCAGCGACCCCGGCGGTCATTCGCTGACGTTTGCGTGGACTCAAACCGGTGGAACTTCGGTCGTCCTCAGCAGTGTCTCGAGCCCGAAGCCGACGTTCACCGCCCCAGGCGTCTCCGGTGCGCTGACATTCTCTTTGGTCGTCAACAATGGCCAGATGAGCTCGGCCGCCTCGACGGTCGTGATCACCGTGCAAAACCGCGCACCAGTGGCGTCGGTGTCCGCGGCGATGACGGTGGCAGTGGGCAGCCAGGTCACGCTCGACGGCGGCGGCAGCTCCGATCCGGATCAGGATCCGCTCACCTACAGTTGGACACAGACCGGCGGCCCGGCGGTGTCCCTGACCCCCGCAGCGGGCGGAAAGGCCAGTTTCGTTGCGCCGAGCAACCCGGGTACGCTGGCGTTTTCCCTGGTCGTCAACGACGGCGAGGTGAACTCGGCGGCGGCGACTGAGACGATCAGCGTGGCGGGGTCGGGTGTGACCGTCCCACCGGTCGCCAGTGCCGGACCGGACATCACGACGTCGAAGCGCACTCCGGTTTCTCTCAATGCTTCCGTTTCCCACTCGAGCGGCGGACCGCTGACGTTCCAGTGGCAGCAGACATCCGGCACGACCGTCACGCTCCAGAACGCAAACACGCCAAACCCGTCCTTCACCACGCCCGCGACGGAGGGGGACCTGACCTTCACGCTCACAGTGACGGATGGGACTCTGTCGTCAACCCCGAGCACGGTTACGATACACGTGCGAAATTTCGCGCCCACCGTCACCGGCGTCGCGCTAACACCCACCGCCCCGAAGCGCAACGACGCGATTGGGGTCACCGCGTTCATCGCCGACCCGGATAACGACCCACTTACCATCACGTATGCCTGGACTCGCAACGGAAGCGCCGTTGCCGCCGCCACTGGCAGCGCCTACCCGCCCGGCAATCAGGTCAAGGGCGATGTCATCGCCATGACCATCACGGCGTCGGACGGTCAGCTCTCGACCGCGGTCACTGCCAGTACGACGATCGCCGACACGCCGGCCGTACTGACGGCGGCGCCGCCCACCACGGCGACCTACGGTGTACAGACCAGCTTCAAGGTGACCGCATCGGATGTCGACGGGGATCCGACAGGCCCCATTGAGGTGGACTACGGACCCGCCGGCTTCAGCGTCGATAGTACCGGCCAGGTGCAATGGATGCCCAGCGGACCGATGTTCGACCGTTCAGTGGACGTCAACTGGGGCGTGCGCCTGGCGAACACGCCTGCCATCAAATTCAGCGGCAAGATCACGGTCAACGATCCGGCGCGCAAGCTGCCGATGATGCGTTCGAACGTCGGCATACCCGTGGGCAACAACGCGATCGATATTCAGGACTTCGACGGCTCGGGCGTCCGTCAGATCCTCGTCGGCACGTATCGCTCCGTCTACCTGCTCGCGATGAGCGGGGCCGACTACCAGCAGACGTGGGTCTATCCCTTCGATATCGCCGCCGGTACAACCATATCCGCGGTGACCTCCGGCGATGTCGACGGTGACGGCCATCGCGAAATTTTCTTTGCCGCCGGCCCCACGGTCGTCAAGCTCGACGGCGTTACCCGGCGCGAGGTAGGGCGCTTCGGCGTGGCCACCAGCAACGGTACGACACCGGCCGGGCCGTATTGCGTGGCGCTTCGATATGCCGACATCGACAACGACGGCAAGGGTGAGCTCGTCTGCCTGGGGCTCGACTCCTCGTCCTACGGCTCGATCGGCGGAATCTACGTCCTCGATGCCGGGACGATGCAGCTGAAGTGGCAGACGGCGGATCTCAATCTCGGTACCTCGATGGCGGTGGGCAACGTCGATTCGGATCCTGCGCTCGAGATCGTCACCAACAACGGCTATGTGTTCGACGGAGCCACCCAACAGAATGAGTGGGCGTACGGCAGCGGCTTCGGCACGGTCGTAGACATCGGCGACGTCAACGGCGACGGCATCGGCAAGATCGTGGGGCTGAACTCCGGTGTTGCGGCACGGGTGTTCGATGCCGTGCTCAAGTCGCCGATATGGGAAATCCCCGCGGGCACGCTTTACTCGGGCGAATCAGCTCTGAAAGTGTTCGATCTCGATGGCGCGCCCCCCGCCGAGATCATCGTGGGCGATGCCCAATGGGGCAGCGTCACGGCCTATCGCTACAGCGCGACGACGAACTCCGCCAGCATGATCGCTCAGGTGCCAGCGCCCGGCGATGGCGTCAGTGGGATCGGGGTCGGCGACGTCAATGGCGACGGTCTGATGGAGTGGGTCTTCGGCTCCGACTACTACAGCAGCGGCCGTGACTACCTGACCGTCGCGTCCTGGACGCCGTCGGCCGCCGCGCTCTGGTCCGGACCGACGCCGGCTCAGCTCGATGGGCCGTTCTACGGCGCGAAACTGGCTCGGCTCACGTCGGCTTCCCAGCAGCTGATGTTCATGACTCCGGGAACTCAGAGCGGCTACGGCGGCACGCGAGTGATCTCGATGAATCCGGCCACGGGCGCAATCGGCGTTTCAGCCGAAGTCGATACCAATTGGTCTCATGACTACGCTTTCAACGTCGGCGATGTGTTCGGCACGGGCACCGATGAGATGCTGATCGGAACGGCCGCTTTGTACACCGACTATTTCACCGCTTTCGATTTCTCGATGAACACCAAGACGTGGTCGTCGGGAACCACGACCGGTGGTGGAGTGGCGGTCGTACACGCGGATCTCAACAAAGACGGCATCGACGACCTGATCGGGATCACGAATGGTGGCTACGTATATGCCTACGATGTCGCGCACCAGACACTCATCTGGAGCAGCACGGGACTCAATGGGGGTCGTGATATCGCGGTCGCGGACCTCGACGGTGACGGCGTCCCCGAAATCATCGTATTGGCTGCAGATCAGGTCATCGCTTACGCGGGATCCGGTGGCACTTATCTGCAGCGCGCGACCTACCCGGTGGCCGGCATCAGCTTGCTGGTGGCCGACACCAACGGAGACGGCAAGCCGGAAATCTACGTTCTGGCAGGCAGCAACATTACCGGCGGAACGACAGTGTATCAGCTCGACAATACGCTCAAGCCGCTCAATTCGTATGCGGTTTCCGGAGCAACCTCGATCTACCTCGAGCAATCCACGTTCGGACGCAAGAATCTGGTTGTCGCGACGAGTGGATCCGCGCCGGCTGCCCCGACTTCGGTGCTGCAGATACTCGATCCGTCCACCGGCACGCTCATATGGACGTCACCGCCGTTGATCGGTGGTGTGTCGGCCAACAGTCTCGCTTTCTACGATCTCAATGCCGACGGAATGCTGGAAATGACCTTCGGAACGGACATGGGCATGTACCTGACACAATAGGACTCGGCGCACCGGCGATGACTCCATCGATGGCATTGGCGCTCAAGGACCTGCACTGCCGAGCTGGATCATTCTCACCGTGAATGACTATCATTCATGGCCGCCATGACCGCCTACCTCAGCTCCCTGCTTGCCTTGGGTAAGCGACCGAGCGCTTTCGTGCCGATCGCCATGTCCGTCGCTGCTCTGCTGATGGTTCTCGCCAGCATCGCCGTCTCCGGCGTCGTCCGCGAGACCGACGAGGGCGCCGTAGCGCATCTGTGGCAGATCCTCATGGGCGGACAGCTTCCGCTACTGGCGTTCTTCCTGATCAAGTGGCTGCCGCGTGCGCCGAAGGCGGCGCTGTCGATGTTGGCGCTGCAGATCCTTGCGGCGCTCGCGGCCATGGCCCCGGTCTATATTCTCGGCCTGTAGGCGTTGCGTTGCTTCCGGCCGGGCGTCGCTGACGGCGCTCAGCGCCGCGCCTTGGTCCGCGCCCGCCGGCGCGACCTGCCGGGGCGCGCCTGCGTGCGCCGCTCGCGCTCGTATGGGTTGGCATCGGTGCGGTACTCGATGAACACCGGTGTCGCGAACAGGTCGTAGGTTTTGCGGAACACGTTGGCGAGATAGCGCGTGTAGGCCTCCGGAACCGAGGCGGTCTGGTTGCCGTGGATCACGACGCGCGGCGGGTTGCGGCCGCCCTGGTGCGCGTAACGCAGCTTGATGCGCCGGCCGCGCACCAGCGGCGGCTGGTGCACGCCGAGGGCGTGCTCGAGCGTACGCGTCAGCTCGCGCGTCGGCATGGCGCGCATGGCCGCCTCGTAGGCGCGCACGGTGGACTGCATGAGCTCGCCCACCCCGCTCCCATGGCGCGCCGAGATGAAATGCAGCGGCGCAAAGGGCACGAAGTCCAGCTTCAGGGCCAGCTGGCGCTGGATCTGCTCGCGCTGCTCCGCCGCGATCCCGTCCCACTTGTTGACCGCGATGATGAGCGAGCGCCCACGCTCGAGCGCCAGTCCCAGCACACTCGCGTCCTGCTCGGCGACCGTGTCGTGCGCATCGAGCACCAGAATGACCACGTGCGCTTCATCGATCGCCTGCAGCGTCTTGGCGACGCTCGCGCGCTCGACGAGGTCCTCGATCCTGGCGCGACGGCGCACCCCGGCGGTGTCGATCAGCATGAACGCGCGCCCATCGCGCTCGAAGGGCACCAGGATGCTGTCGCGGGTGGTGCCGGGCTCCTCGCTCGCGATCACGCGCTCCTCTCCCAGCAGGCGATTCACCAGCGTGGACTTGCCGACGTTCGGGCGGCCGATGATGGCAATGCGAATGGCGTCGGAGTCGGCGTCCGCAGCCGGGTGCGGCTCGAAGCCGGCCAGCACCCGCTCCATGAGCTCCTCGCACCCGCGAGCGTGGCTCGCGGAGATGGCGAGCGGCTCACCCAGCCCCAGGGCATGGAAGTCTGCAGCGGCGATGTCGGCGTCGAGCCCGTCGGTCTTGTTGAGGGCCAGCGTGACGGGCTTGCCGGAGCGGCGCAGCTCGCGCGCCACGAAATGATCCTGCGGCGAGAGTCCGGCGCGCGCGTCGGCGAGCAATACGAGGCGGTCGGCTTCGGCGACGGCGCGTTCGGTCTGGGCGCGCATCTGCGCCTCGATGCCGATCGGGTTCTCGATCAGGCCACCGGTGTCGATGACGACGCAGGCAACCGGGCCCAGCCGCCCGAAGCCGTACTGGCGGTCGCGCGTGAGCCCGGGCACGTCCGCGACGATGGCGTCGCGCGTGCCCGTGAGCACATTGAACAGCGTCGACTTGCCGACGTTCGGCCGGCCGACCAGGGCGATGACGGGCAACATGGCTTGGGCGCAACCCGGCGGGCGCCCACGCTACTTGCTTTCCGTCGGCTGCGGGACGGGCGTCTGTGGCACCGACTTCCTGCCGGCGCGGGCCGCGAGCGGCGTCACGCGAAACGCGCTGATGTGCCCGCGGTCGTTGATCACCAGCACCATGTTGCCGACCACGACCGGCGCCGTGCTGATGCGCACCTTGCCGGTCGACACACGCGCCGCGAGCGCGCCGCTCGCCTTGTCGAGCCAGTGCACATAGCCCTGGAAGTCCGCGGTGACGAGCGCATCGTCCATGGTCGCCGGCGCGGACAGCCCCCGATGCAGCAGCGCTTTCTGCCGCCAGATCTCCGTTCCGGTACGCGCCTTCAGCGCCAGCAGCTCGCCGTCGGCCGTCGCCACGTACAGTGCATCGTCATCGAGGGTAAGCCCGCGGAAGCTCGAGGCCTCGTGCGACCACCAGATCTGTCCGGTCTCGAGCGCCAGCATGGCCACGCGTCCCTGGAAGCCGACCGTGAACACGTCCTGGCCGGAGACACGGACCGGGGAGTCGATGTCGGCGAGGCGCTCCAGCTCGGTGCGGCCGTGCGGCGGAGTGATGGTCGCCTCCCACTGCACCGAGCCGTCGTTCATGTTGGCCGCCAGCACCTTGCCGTTGTCGAAGCCGCACAGCACCAGATCGCCGGCGATGACCGGGCGTGCGGTGCCGCGCAGCGACAGGCGCGGCACCTGCTGCTCCTGGAACCACAGCTCATGCCCGTCCGCGGGACCGAGCGCATGCAACTTGCCGTCGACCGTGCGCACGGCGATCAGGCGCTCGGAGATGGCCGCCGGCGCCAGTACCTCCCCGTTGAGGCGCACTTTCCAGCGAATCGCACCGTCCGCCGGGTTGAGGGCGAACAACTGCCCGTCGCTCGAGCCCGCCAGCACCAGCTCCCCGCTCGCGGCCGTGCCGCCGGACAGCGGTGCGCGGGTGCGCGTGCGCCACAGGATACGGCCCGAGGAGACATCGATGGCCACGATGTCGCCGCGGTGGCCGGCGGCGTAAACACGATTGCCGGCGACCGACAGGCCGAGCCCGAGGCGCAGGGCCACGGCCTTCTTGTCGTCAACGGAGGCGCTCCAGACACGCTGCACGCGCAGGGTGGCGCTCAAGGGAGTGAGCTTCGCGGGCTGGTCGATGCTCTTGTCCTTCGAGCAGGCGGCGAGCAGCGCCAGCCACACCAGGGCGCCCGCCACGGCATGGGTCGATTTGCCGCTCATTTGCCCGAACCGGGCGTCGTGACTTT
>Ga0209350_1000684_pt1 | contig 17089 bp, 13 predicted proteins | sample GraSoi013_2_20cm_2_FD_185822 | JGI IMG/M metagenome (GOLD analysis project Ga0209350, IMG submission 185822) | Grasslands soil microbial communities from the Angelo Coastal Reserve, California, USA - Sample 09_27_2013_2_20cm (SPAdes) (version 2) | ecosystem: Environmental > Terrestrial > Soil >...
CCAAGACAGGTCGGTCCCAGAGCCTTGCTGCGGGTGTCGGACGCGCCTTGCGTCGCGCGGCGAAGGATGCGCGCAAAACCGCGCGCATGTGCGGCTGTCACTACTTCCCGCCGACGTCGGTGCGCATGGAATTTCTGCAGTCGGCCCCCAAGACGGAGGGCGACTACCGCTGTCCCCATAGCGAGCGCGTCGCTTGGCCGTACGAGGCGCCGCGGGCCTCCTACGCCCACGTGGCTCACTGGATCGGGTTTTGGAACGACGTCGAGCTGCAACGCTGACGGAACAGCGAAGGGCGGTCGCGTACTTCACCTCGGCTGCGCGCGCGGATCTGAAGCTCGCGCAGCTTGGGGTCTACGATCCCTAACCGATTCGTGATCAGCGGCCACACTACAAAGCCAAAGCCTTCAGCTTTTCTTTGTCGCTCTCAGAGGGCATGTGAGTCAGTTTGAGAATGATCTCCGCGAGCGTCTTTACCGAGCTGGACGCCTTGTCGCTCTTTACCATAGCTTCAAGCTTCGGCTTGTCGGCGGCAGCCACCGTATGCTGCACGTCCATTAGAGCCTGAGCCACGGTACGTTCATCCTTGGTCGCTGACTTGTCCTCTATGATCTGCTTAAGCGACTGCTTGTCGGCATCGGTGGGGTAGTGCTGAAGATGCAGCAGTATTCCGGCCATTGTTTGTACGGCCTTGCTCTCCGCGGCGTTTACCATGCTCGCAACAGAGCCAAGCAAGAGAACGACCAACGCGACAGCTATTCGATACGTCATAGGTATCTCCCGGCGATTGATCATCCACGTCAAGATGTAGAGATCCAGGCAAAGCCCGGCCCGCTCCGGACGGCTTACCGGCACGGATGAGATTTTCATTATACCTCATCCACCCGCGCAGTCGGGCACCGTCGGGCCGCCGGAAAGCGGCGTCAACGCATGAGAGCCGTGTGTTGGTGTTGGTGCACCTGCCCTTATCGGCCGCACTCTTTGCGCTGATGCAGACCAGTTCTTGTTCGTCTGTCAGGTTAGCGCAAATCGCCTCACTGAGCCGACCTTGATCCAGGCCTGCCAGACGCGCCGAGCACGAGATTAAGGTCTCCCGTAGGCGGGCAGGAACCGCTACGCCGCTGGCGCTTTCGATGACCGCGCGCGGACCCGGTTGGGTGCCGGTCCTGTTGAGTGCCGGAACGTCAGGGAAGACTGTAGGACGTGCTCGGAATGATCGGGCGGCTGGCCGCTCAGGTTACGCAGCAGCAACTGCGCCGCTTTCGCAGCCATGTCGGGGATCGGTTGTCTGATCGTGGTGAGGGCGGGCCACACCTGCTTGGCGAGCGGGACATCGTCGAAGCCGACGACTGAAAGTTGCTCGGGTACTGCGATGCCCATGCTGTGCGCGACCGCCAGAACCCCCGCCGCCATCTCGTCATTGCTCGCGAAGATGGCACTCGGACGCTTCGCCGGCGGCAGAGTGAGCAGCTTGCGTGCGCATTGCATGCCCGAGGCATGCGAGTTGTAGCCTTGCGAAACGAGTGAGGCCTCCGGGCGCAGGCCGCACACCCGCAGTCCGTCGAGGTAACCCCGGTGGCGGTCGGCTACGGCTGCATGGTCTGGATTACCAATGATGAAGCCGATGCGTTGGTGTCCGAGTGCTACGAGCTGTTCGGTCATCGCGGCGCAGATCTCCCTATCGTTGGTGTAGACGCTGCGGTGTTTATCGGCGTGCTTCGCCGGGGCGATGCGAACGAAAGGGATGCGCTGCCGCTCCAGCACGGCAGCGATGGCATGCTGATCCGACAAGGGAGGAGTCAGAATCACTCCATCGGCGCGCGAACGGCGTATGTTCCGCGCCACGTCATCGGCCACCGTGGACGAGCGGTAATCGCACGGCTGCATGACGACCTGATAGTTCGCCGCCCGACAGCTCTCGAAGACGCCGGCCAACACGCTGGTCGCGTAGTATTCACACGAGAGGTCGTAAAGCAGTCCGAGCAGATACGACCGGTTTCCGCCCAGACCACGCGCGGAAGGGTTCGGATGGTAGTCGAGCTTCTCGATCGCCCGCGCCACCCGCGCCCGGATGGCGGGTTTCACTGTCGTTACATTATTGATCACCCGCGAAACGGTCTTTATCGAGACGCCGGCCTGCGCCGCGACATCGATGATGGTTGCGTTCGCCATAGCGCCTGTGACGGTGTCCGGTTGCACGCGGGATTGCAATAGCTGAGTCCGAATCCATAAGGAAATAGCGGCGGCTGCGCTCGGTCATGCCGGTTGAAGCCCGTCTGTCCGGGGGTGCGCGGCCAGGAAAAGGACAGCCTGCCGGTGAAATCAGCATTGACCTCTCCGCTGGTCTGTCTGAACAGCACATCGGCGAGGCCCTCACCCTCGGTGCCTGGGAGCCAGGCGACGACGAAGGCATCGGACGCGTCCAGCGCGGGAGTGACGAACAACGGACGACCGGTGAGGAAGACAGCCACGACGGGGATGCCATCCCGCTTCAAGCGCTGCAGCAAGGCGAGATCGGGACTCGGCGGGTCGTCCTTCGACGGGTGCGGCTGATCGCCGCCGCTCTCGCGCGGCTTCCCGCGGCCCTCGAGCCCGACCGGCAGAGCGCCCTCGGGTGCCGGCCTCGCCAAATTGACCTCGGGGTCCAGCAGCTGGCGGTGCTCGAAGTCGATGGAGCGGAGGTCGCCATGCCACTCGGCGTAGGGAGTCTCACCGAAGACGACGATCGCGACGTCGGGCCGGCTCTGGTAGATACCATCGACACTCAGGGTCGCCGTACCGCCGGCGCCAGCCACGGTCGCGCGGATGCCGGCGAAGATCGAGGTGGCCCCGGGAAAATCTGCGTTGGAATTGCCTGTGCCCTGCCAGGTGATCGTCCAGCCACCCGATTGCATCCCGATATCATCGGCTCCCCTCCCGGCGACCAGCACATTGAGATTGGGGCGCAACGGCAATACGCCGCCCGCATTCTTGAGGAGCACGAGCGACTTGCGCACCGCCTCGCGGGCGACCGCCCTATGCTCAGGAGAGCCGAGCAGCGCGCGGTGGTTCGCCAGAGGCCGCGACGAGGGACGGCCCTTCTCGAACAGTCCGGCACGCATCTTAACCCTCAAGATCCGCGTCACCGCCTCATCAATGCGCGATTCGGGTATGTCGCCCGCGCGCACCTGCGCGACGGTGCTTTCCAGAAACGCTTTCCACTCGGTCGGCACCATGACGAGATCGATGCCGGCGTTGATGGCATGCGCGCAGTGGTCTTTCGAGCAGCCCTGCACCCCATCGATCCCGTCCCAGTCGCTGACGACCAGCCCGTCGAAGCCGAGTCGCTCCTTCAGAACATCCGTCAGTAGATAGCGGTGGCCATGGATCTTGATGCCCCGCCAGCTGTTATAGGAGGCCATCACCGTCTGAACACCGGCGCCGATCGCGCCTATGTACCCCTGGGCATGGATGTCGCGCAACTCACGCTCCGAAGCGCGGTTGTCCCCCCGGTCCACCCCGTTGGCGGTACCGCCGTCGCCGATGAAGTGCTTGGCGGTCGCGACGATATGACTTGCGTTCAGAAACGACGGACTGCCCACCACACCCTGCAATCCGCGGACAATGCGACCAGCGTAGGCCCGCACGATCTCGGGGTCCTCGGAGTATCCCTCGTACGCGCGCCCCCACCTGTCATCGCGCACCACGGCCACGATCGGGGCGAACGTCCAATCGATTCCGGTCACCGCGACTTCGCTGGCCGTGGCCGCACCGATGCGCTCGATAAGGTCCGGGTCGTGTGCTGCGCCGAGTCCGATGTTATGCGGGAACAGTGTCGCGCCGATCACGTTGTTATGGCCGTGGACCGCATCCGTGCCCCAGATGACCGGTATGGCGGGGGCGCCTGAGGTGCTATCCATCGACGCGTCGTAGAAGCGATCGGCGAGGGCGACCCAATCCGAAACGGCGGCGTGCTTGTCGTTGCCGGGGAATGCCCCGCCACCATTGAAAACCGACCCCAGCCGATACTTGCGCTCGTCTTCCGGTGTGACGTAGCGGATATCGGCCTGCATCATCTGCGCGACTTTCTGCTCGAGCGTGAGCTGCCGCAGCAGGTCGTGGATGCGGGCTTCGATCTTCGGGTCGGCTACGACCGGACCCACCGCGCGCGGCCAAACAACGGCCGTGCGTGCCGGTGAAGCGGGCAGGGCTTGCGCCGAGGCATCACGCGCGCAGCCGGCGGCTGGGATACCGCCGCAGGACATGGCGAGAACGAGCGTGAGCAAGCGCTTCATGGCTCTGATATCACGGCCAGGCTCCCCGCACGTCCAGGAGACGTCGCAGGGCTCGAGGGGGGGAGCTCGCCGCGATTCGGTGACTGATGGGCGCGCCCTAGAAGCTCACTTGCATGCGAACTCCAAAGGTCCGCGGTGGATTGAAGACGAACTCCTGAGTGCCCGTGTCGATCGTTGTCTGAGTCGCGTGCGCTTCATCCGTCACGTTGTTGACGAACCCCTCGACGCGGACGTTGCTCTTTTCGTGTGTGTAGCCGATGCCGAGATCCAGGTGGGTGTAGCTGTCGACCCGGTCATAAAGTCGCATCAGGTCGGGCCCATATGCGGTGGCGACTCCCGCCGCGTCGACCGCCGTCACCTGCTTGGCACCGTTGTGGCCCGGAGCGCCGTTGAACGCTGTGAGGAACTGTGAGCTCTTGTAGTTGGCGGACACAACCCAATCCATGCTGCCGTCCGGCACCCCGAAGGTCTGGCCGACGCGCAGGTTGAGCGTAACGTGCGGCGTGAGCGGCAGCTCGTTGTCGGTCAAGTCCACCTGCAGTGTTCCGCCCGACGGACTGCCGCGGCGGCCATCGGTCACCACGCCACTCAGGTATTTCGTGTCTTGCAGGAGCAGGGTTCCGGCAATGTTGAATCCCGCGGTCAGTTTGTACGAGCTGTCGAACTGCAGCCCCATGTTCCTCGACTTGCCGACATTCTGATTGAGCGTCACTGTCGGGCACGGCAGGTTTGGATTGTGCGCCAGACAGTTGGCCTCGCCGACGGGGTCGTTGGCGAGGAAGGCAATGCCGATCAGGCTGCTGAACACCTGGTCGCTGTACCGCATGTAGTAGGCGGATGCGTTGAAAACCAGGGGCCGGTCCGCGAGCCGGAAGACGTTCTTGCTGCCGACCTCGAACATGGTCGCCTTCTCGGGGCCGACACCCGGGGTCACGAGGTGTGTCCCCGGGTGAGCCGGGTCGACATCCACAGTATCGTTGAAGCTCGGTGCCTTGTTTCCCGTGGCAACCAACAGATAGAGCAGCTTGTCGTCGGTGAGCTCGTAGGAGGTGCGGAAGCGCCAGTCGGCGTACTTGGCGTCATTGGACCCCGTCTGCACCGTTGCGCCCCCGAACGCTATTCCCAGGCCGGGATAATTGGCGCAGCTGTTGCCGAAGGCGCTCGCCTGCACACAGCCGCCATTCAGGAATGTGGCCAGGGTGTCGTTGATGCCATAGGAGGTGATGCCGCCGCGGTACAGCGCGACGATGTTCTGCAGATCGTTCGGATGCCCGTCGCCGGTGGGATCAGTCGTTCGCAGCGTGCGACCGAGCCCGGCCATCTCAAAACCCAGCGTCCCGGTGCGGATCGCGACCCCGTTGGTATTGAGGCCGGCGATGAAGTTAAAGCCACTGCGGTCCTTGGTCTCGTGCGAGTAGCGCACCCCGCCCGTGACCTTCAGCCGCTTGATCGGGGCGAAAGTCAGGTCCGCGTAGGCGGACTTCGATTCGCCGTTCGTCGCGCCCTGGTTGAACTCGAGGTAGGGGAGGTTGGTGTTGTAGTCGAGGGGAATCCCCAGGAACACGTCCTGGTACTCATGGAAGTAGTAGAGTCCGGTCGCCCACGTGAAGCGCTCGGCGCCGTCGGGCGAGGTGAAGCGCAGTTCGTGGCTGTGCATCTTAGAAGTGGTATCCCAGATGAGGGCGCTGTAGTTCCCCCAGTACCGCTCGGACATGTAGGTCTGCGCCAGCGCCGTTCCCGGCGTCGCGAGACCGCCCCGCTGTACGATGATGTTGTCTTCCCCCGGGAAGGCGTAGTCACGCGAGGTCGTGTGATCCGACATGTAGTGAAGATCGCGATAGCCGGCGATGTACTGCGCGTTCAGGAAGCCGGTTCGGTAGGTGGTGTTCAACGCGAGGCCCCAGTGACGCGTATCCTGGGTGGGGTTGAAAGCGACCATGTAGACTTGGCGTGGGTCGCTTACGTCGTTGAAATTAATGCCCGCCGTGGCGGCGTTGAAGAAATCGACGCCGCGCGAGCCGGTACCTTTCGAGCGCAGGTAGTCCCCGGTGAAAAGCACAGACAGCCGCTCAACCGGCTGCAGCAGCAGGTGTGTGCGCCCGCCGATATCGTCCTGAGACTCCCACCCGCTTAGATTCCCCAGTGGGCCCACGTTCTTGACGAAGGGATCGTGTTTGGACGTGTAAACCGAGAAGCGCGCAGCGGCGATTTCCGCGATCGGCACGTTCAGTGCAGCGCGCGTTTCCTGGTGGCTGTAGTCCCCCGTGGCGTACTCGACGTAGCCGTCCCATCTGCCGAGGGTCGGTTTTCTGGAAACGATATTGATGGTTCCGCCCAGTGCATTGCGGCCGCCAATCGTGCCCTGAGGACCCACGTTCACTTCCACGCGCTGCAGGTCGAAGAAGGCGACGCCAAGCCCGCGCGGCCGTGGGACGTAGACATCATCGAGGTGCGGGTCTATCGCCGGATCGCCGAGCTCCGTGTTGGCGTTGCTGCCGATGCCGCGGACATAGAGCTCGATGTTATCTTCGTAGTTGGAGATCTCCACACCGGGCAGCAGCGCGGGCAAGTCGACGAAGTTCTCCAGTCCCAGGGAATCGAGTTGGCTCTGGGTGGCGGAAACCGCCGTGCCCGCATAGCTTTGCAGCGTCTGCGTGACGCGCTCGACCGAGATGACGACCTCCTGGAGCGCCTCTTGCCCCGGTTGTGTCTGGGGCGCCTGTTGGGCGAGAAGAACGGCCGGAGAACAGAGCAAGGTGCGTCCGACGGATCGCGCCAGAGACCTGAGAACAGTCATTTCTTAGTCCCCTGCTGACTGTGTCTGCGTCAAGAAATACACGCTCGAAGATAGCGTTGTCAATATAGTCGCATCAAACCGCGTAAAAACTCGGTAAAACTCGAAAGACAACGCTGGTACAAGTAGCACGCGTCGCAGAAAAGATGCGCGGCGGTCGGCCTACGGGTCTGGGGAAATCGGAACGGACCCAAGGAAGTGCAGTCGCTGAGGTGGGCAGCTTGCGAAGCTCGGACTTTGGCGTCGCCTGATCGGCGATCGGCGGGTGCGACGCTGCGGGAGCTTGCGGAGGTAATCGTAAGCCTGTCGCGCCGCATCAAGTGCGGCCACCCCCCTCGAATGCTTCATTAGCGAGGCAAAATGTCAGCGCTGTCAATTTTCGTGCGTCTGCGTCGTTCCCGCGGCGACCGCCCATGAGCGATGATGCAGCGCGGGCGCGCTGCGCCTGAGCGGGCAAGGGGGAGCCGTGGACGGGGCGACGGGGGCACTGCCGTCCTTGTGGGACACCGTGGTCGTCGCGGCATACGTCCCGGCGCTCGTGCTGTTCGGCGCGTGGGTCTCGCGGCGCCAGCGGCATCCGGAGGATTATTTCCTCGCCTCGCGCGGCTCGCGCTGGCCGGCGATCGGCCTGGCGCTGCTCGCCTCGAACATCTCCTCGAGCGCCCTCGTCGGACTTGCCGGCGCCGCCTACGCGACCGGGATCTCGGTATACGACTACGAGTGGTCGGCGGCGGTCATCCTGGTGTTCTTTTGCGTGTTTCTGCTGCCGTTCGTGCTGAGCAGCCGCGTTTACACCATGCCGGAGTTCCTCGAGCGACGCTACGACGGGCGGGCGAGGCTGTACTTTGCGGCCCTGACGCTTTTTCTGAGCGTCACCGTGGATGCGGCCGCAGCGCTCTACAGCGGCTCTCTGGTGATACGCGTGTTGTTTCCAGGGAGTCCGCTCTGGGTGATCATCGTCGCGCTCGCCGGGGCCGCCGGTCTCTACACCGTCCTCGGGGGACTGCGTGCCGTCATCTACACCGAAGCCGTGCAGGGGGTCCTGATCCTCTTCGGCGCCGTGGTCATCGCGTCGGCGGCGTTCTCGCACGCTGGAGGCTGGCACACGGTCATGACATCGGTCCCACCGAGTGCGCTCTCCTTGATTCGCCCGGCCGGTGATCCCGGAGTTCCCTGGCCCGGGCTGCTGTTCGGTATTCCAGTGCTCGGCTTCTACTACTGGTGCACCAACCAGTGCATCGTGCAGCGCGTGCTCTCCGCCCGCACGCTCGAGCACGGACGCGCGGGTGCCCTGTTCGCGGGGTTCCTCAAGCTGCCGGTGCTGTTCCTCATGGTGCTGCCTGGCACCTGCGCGATCGTGCTCTTCCCGCATCTCCCGCGAGCTGATCTGGTCTATCCGTCGCTGGTGTTCAGGCTGCTGCCGGCGGGGCTGCTGGGACTCGTGGCTGCGAGCTTTGCGGCGGCGACCATGGCCTCGGTCGCCTCGACCCTCAACTCCACTTCCGCCCTCATTACCATGGACATCATCCGGCGCATCGCACCGATGCTCTCGGACCGGAAAGTGGTCCGGATCGGACGCCTGTGTACTGCCGTGCTGCTGCTCGTGGCGATGCTGTGGGCGCCGCAGCTCGAGCACTTCCCGTCGCTGTGGCAGTACCTGCAGGCGATGCTCGCATATGCGGTACCGCCGATCGTCGCGCTGTTTGTGGTGGGGCTCTTCTGGCGCGGCGCGAACGTCGCCGGCGCGAGGGCGACGCTGCTGGTTGGGACGGCCTGCGGAATCGGGCTGTTCCTGGCCAACGTGGTATTCCACCGGGTGCACCTGCATTTCCTCTACGTTGCCCCGGTGCTGCTACTCATCGACGCAGCGATACTGATCGGGGTGAGCCTGTGGAGCGGCCGCCCCGCCGAGCGCGTCGACTCGGTCATTTGGACCGCGGCCTACTTTCGCGCGGAGAGCGAGCGCCTCAGAGCGGTCCCGGTGTGGCGCAACTACCGCGTGCAGGCGGCCCTACTGCTGCTCCTGACAGCGTGCGTCGTGTTCGCGTTTCGGTAGGCCGCGAGAACCAGCTTCAGGCGACAATGCCCCGCGGACTGCACGACGAGTAATTCTGTGATTGCACGGCATGCGGCATGCGTTGAGCCCCTCAGGTTAGAAAATGAAAATACTATGAAGCCTGCAAAGAAGGGCGCACTAAGTCCCCCAAGAACACCACCGCGACTGGAAAGAAGTCGAAGGGATTCACGGACGAGGAACGAGTCGCGATGAGGGAGCGCGTCCAAGAGCTGAAGGCGGACGCGCGCTGCGGCCGGCGTGCGGACAAGGGGGACGGGGAAAGCGCCGTGCTCGCGAAAATCGCTGCGCTGCCGCAGCCGGATCGCCATGGGCGAGCGGATCCAGGCGATCGTCAAAGCCCACGCGCCAGCCCTCTCGCCAAAAACCTGGTACGGGATGCCGGCGTATGCCAAGGACGGCAATGTCGTCTGTTTCTTCCAAAACGCGCAGAAGTACAAGACGAGGTACGCGACGCTCGGCTTCAGCGATAAGGCGAACCTCGACGAAGGCCAGATGTGGCCGACCGCCTTCGCGCTAAAGGGGCTGACCGCCGCCGAAGAGGCAAGGATCGGCGCGCTCTAACCAACCCCGATCGCCGGAGGGACGACCTCCTGGCCGTTCCACATCACCCGCTTCACGAGTTCGCAGGTGCCGGCGATGTCGGGAGTGGCGGCGTGCCTACCTCTCGTGAGTAGACTATTGGACTGAGCGCTGCGCCGCACAACGTCACGAATGGGTAAGGGAGGCCCGGCCGACGCCCTGCGAGACGTGGGCGGTGAAGGTCTCACGTGTGACACGCGGTGCGCTGATGGGCAAATCGTCGCTCAAACGCCGAGCGGATGCGCAGATGGGGTAGAAGCAGCCCGCTGTTGCGGGTGGCCGTGAGGGTCGTGCTCGGCAGCGCTCGCTCGCCGGCCTCGGCGTCCCGAAATGGCGCAAACAGCGCCGCAATTGTCAACACTCCCAGTAGTGTAGGGATGAGCGTTCGCAGACCGATGCGAATCGACTCGTCGCGCCATGGGCGCGCCGGCCGATGGTGTAGTTGGCCCGGCCGGCTTCGGAGCCGCATTACAAATGAAACGCTGACGGGGCGCAGCGAAATGACGATGGCATCCTCGAACACGAGCATTGGCCTGTCCCGCAGGAGTTGCAGCCATGAAACGGTCGAAGCGAGCCTTAGCGCTCTTTGTCTCCAGTTCACTCGTGCTGGCGGCCGTGCAAGCAGGCTGCGCCACTGAGGCACTGCAAGCCGAAACGCAATCGTCGGTTGAGGCTGCACGGCAGGCTTCAGAGGAGAGCATACAGGTGGTGGCGCAACAGTCGCCCGAAGACCTGGACCGGCTGGTCGCACCGATCGCACTGTACCCGGATGCGCTGGTTGCACAGATTCTTGCAGCCGCAACCTATCCGACGGAAGTCGTGGAAGCAGAGCGGTGGATGCAACAAAATCCAGGGCTGGAAGGAGACGCACTCGCCCAGGCGGTCGATCCGCAATCCTGGGATCCCAGCGTGAAGGCTCTCACGCAGTTTCCTTCGGTGCTTGCCATGATGGACAAGAATCTGTCCTGGACCTCGTCGCTCGGGGATGCGTACGTGAACGGGCAGCAGAATGTCCTCGACGCAGTTCAGGTGATGCGTCAGCGAGCGCAACAGGCCGGGAACTTGAAGAGCACGCAGCAGCAAACCGTCACGACCCAGGGACAGACGATCGTGATTGAACCAACAGACCCGGAAGTCGTTTACGTGCCGGAATATGATCCTTGGGTCGTCTACGGCGACCCTCTCGCGTTCTATCCAGGATGGGTCGGGGTTCCGGGCGCCTTCATCGAGGGGCCAGGGATTGCGTTCGGCGTGGGAATTGGCGTCTTCGCTGGGTTTGGCTGGGGCTGGCATCACTGGGGAACCGATTGGCACCACCACGACCTGATACACGACCATGACAGGTACATCTCCCACAGCCGGACTTTCATCAATCGCAACAACTACGGTCACGGACATCCACTGCTCGCTCATCCCGAAGGAGTTCCTCACGGCGGGGAATTTCCGCATGCCAGCGGATTTCCGCGCGCGGGCGGGTTCCCTCGTCCCACCGGTCTTGTTCCCGGCGGCCGAGCTCCTCATGGCGGAGGATTTCCCCACGACGGTGGATTTCCTCATCCTGGCAGTCTTCCTTCCGGTGGCGGAGCTCCTCATGGCGGCGGATTTGTTGGCGCCGCGCCGTCAGGTATTCATTCCGGTGCGTTCAGCGGCTTCAATCATGGAGGCGTTACGAGCGCATTTTCCTCGCGCGGAAGCGCTGGCATGGGCGGAGGCTTTCACGGTGGAGGGGGCTTCCATGGCGGAGGAGGCCACCGGTGAACACGAGGCCAGTACTTCGGGCAAATCGACCGACGGAGAGAGAAATGATGCGCGCAATGAAGAGTGAGCTCAAGGCGTATCCTCGCCGCAGGCGAACCGCAAGCGCCGCACTCGCGATATTCGCACTGCTGCTGACCGGTTCTGTACAACTTTGTCTAGCTCGGCCATTGCGTCAAACAACCTTCGCGTCGCCCGAGGATGCCAGCCGCGCCCTCTTTGCCGCGGTCCAAAGGCACGATGAGCGGGCCGTGACGGAGATTCTTGGAGCGGGGACTGACCTCGTCAGCTCTGATGACAAAGTCCAGGACACACTCGACCGTGAGCGGTTCGTTCAGAAATATCAGGAAATGCACCGCCTGGTTCAGGAGCCTCGCGGAGTCACGGCCCTCTACATCGGCGCAGAGAACTGGCCTTTCCCGATTCCGCTCGTATCACGCAACGGTGCGTGGCGATTCGATTCGGATGACGGCGCGAACGAAATCCGCTTCCGGCGAATCGGCGAGAACGAAGTGACGGCGATCGGGATCTGCCACGCGCTGGTCGCGCGGGAAACAAACCCGGGCGCCAACAGACCGGTCCCGTTCCACGGCTACTACTTCCGCACCCTGTCGAAATCGGCCGGCGGATTCGCTGCCATCGCCTATCCCGCTCTGTACCGGTCCTCGGGCGTGATGACTTTCATCGTCAACCACGATGATGTCGTGTACGAAAAAGATCTGGGGCCCAACACGGCGAAGGCCGCGAGCGCGATGACAACAGCCCACTTGGATGCGACGTGGACGCCTGCCGAATCGATGCCTTGACGTCCGACGGGGTAAGGTTTCCTTTCCAGCTGCGGCAATACGGTTTGTCAAGCCTTCCCCGGGCAGGCTCTGATTCTCAGCCACGGCGATCGATGCCAGCCATCGCGCCTTCGGGACGATGTCTGCGTGAGCACGTCATGCTTCCGGAACAACACGCGGCCGCTGGAGGTGCGCTGATAGCTAACCTTGCGGGCCACCAGCCATCAAGTGAGTGTATATCCACGCGGCACAGCCGAGCGACCTCGCCTTTCGTCAGAAACTTCCGGCATCGGAGTATTCAGACCACATGACCCTTGTCTTGCGCGCCGCCGCGGGTCGGGTCGGGCATAGACAAGCGACCCGTGGTTCGGGGAGTAGTTGCTGACGGCTCGCCAACGGCTAATGGCCTTCCCCGCGCGGGAGCCGATCCTGCAGCGAATGCAGGTGGCGAAGCCCGACATCGAGAAGCGCCACCAGCCGAAGCGTGGCCCGTGGAGTTGGAGATGACCACGTAACCGCTGTCGTATGCGTTGGCCGGGTCATCGACCTGTACGCTCACGTGCCTGCCGTTGACATTGAGCGAGACGGATTGCGGCCTGAGCGTCAACGTCGAGCCTCCTGCACTTCGTACGGCCTTCAGCAGCTGGACAGGTCCGCAAGAATTGACGGGCTCTGTTTCCGGTCGATTGCGCGTAACGGGCTTCCGTTGCAATTGAAATCAGGCCTGCGGCCGGCCGTTGCGGCTGAAACGCCCGCGTCGTCCTCCGACATCCGTCGGTCACTCGAGAGGCGGACGATCGCTTCTCCGGCAATAGCGTCTTCCTTGACGCCCTTCCACCCAAGCGAGGAGGCAACGATGATGCTCAGATCTCAAGACGTGACGTGCGCCGATGCCGGACAGAGTGGCTTCTGGCCGCAGAACACGAACCTCCGTTGGGTTCACACGTTGTCACAGCGCGTCGCACCGATCTACGTCATGGAATCTACGTCGGCGGTGGCAAGGTCGTGTATTACGCCGGACTCGCGCGCGGCCTCAACACAGGACCGGTGGAAGACGTTTCTCTCGCTCGTTTCGCGGAGGGCGGCCAGAGACATTGGCTGAGGGAGTCCAGCAGAGGAGCGCTGCGAGAGCATGAATCCGGCAAGTGCCCGCAATCCGTGCGGACGAATGTCGCGCACGTTTGCGACATTTGAGGCGAAGCCGTCGCGCGGCTCGCAGCGATGAGCTCAATTCCTGAGCGTGCAGCCTACTTCGCGCCGCTGGCGACGCGAGGCCGTGAGCTGCCGCATGGCGGCCTCAGCCCAGCGCGGGTCGCGGTCTTCGCAACCGCCTGTGGTCTCACGGTCGCCAACATCTACTACTCCCAGCCGCTCATCGGTCTCATCGCGCCCGCTCTGGGACTGCACGCGGGATTTGCCGGCCTCATCGTCGCTCTGATGCAGCTCGGCTACGGCGCGGGGCTTTTGCTTGTGGTGCCCCTGAGCGATGTGATCGAGAATCGGCGTCTCGTGATCTCGGCCCTCGGCGCCGTAGTCGTCGGTCTGCTTGGGATCGCGTTCGCGGGCTCGGCTGGGGCTTTCATGGTTGCGTCGTTTGTCGTCGGCGTATCTGCCGTCGCGACGCAGGTTCTCGTGCCGTTCGCCTCGCACCTCGCTCCCGAAGCCTCGCGCGGCAAAGTAGTGGGCACGGTGATGTCCGGACTGTTGGCGGGCGTCATGCTTGCGCGGCCGTTCTCGAGCTATGTCGCCGCAACCTTCGGGTGGCGCGCAGTGTTCTACATCTCGGCCGGCCTGATGCTGGTGCTCATGCTGGGGTTGCTGGGGCTTCTGCCGCAGCGTCGACCAAGCTCCGGGCTGAGCTATACGCGGATCATCCGCTCGCTTCCGGGACTGGTCGCGCGAACGCCGCTCTTGCGACGCCGTGCCTTCTATCAGGGAATGATGTTCGCGGGATTCAACGCTTTCTGGACCGGCTCGCCGCTGCTGCTGGCCAATGAATTTGGGTTGGACCACCGAGGCATTGCGCTGTTCACCCTGGCGGGCGCAGCCGGCGCGCTCTCGGCACCTATCGCCGGAAGACTGGCCGATCGCGGTCTGACGCGACCTGCTACGGGATGGGCATTGACGGCGGCCGTGCTCGCCTTCGGCATCGCCGTCGAGGCAGCGCGCATGCATTCCCTGGCGCTCCTTGTGCTTGCGGCATTGATACTGGATGCAGCGGTGCAGGTGTGTCAGGTCTTGAGCCTGCGCAGCATTTACATGCTCGCGCCGGACCTGCGTGGTCGGCTCAATGGACTGTTCATTGCTTTCGCGTTCGTCTGCGGCGCGCTGGGCTCCGGATTGGCGGCAGCGGTATATACCTTGCGGGGCTGGAGCACGCTGGCCTGTCTGGGTGCGTTGTTCGCTAGTGCCGCTCTGGCGCAGTATCTCAGCCAATTCCGGCGTGAGAACAGGGCCTGGTCGTGACAACACTGGGCCGGCGACGCAACCAGGACACCCCCTCCTCGGATCAAAGAACGGTGCCGCTGCGGCACACCGGATGGGCGGAACTGGCTCTCGGTATCGGGGGCTTCGGGATCGGCACGGGCGAGTTTGTCATCATGGGACTGCTCCCCAATGTCGCCGGGAACCTGGGCATTTCGGTGATTCAGGCGGGACACGCCATCAGCGCCTATGCGCTGGGCGTTGTCATCGGTGCGCCGCTCATCGCCGTGATCGCCGCGCGTTGGCCCCGTCATCGTTTGCTGCTGGCGCTGATGGCCTGCTTTGCCGCCGGCAACTTCGCGAGCGCACTGGCGCCGAACTATAGCTCGCTCATCGCTATTCGTTTCGTGGCCGGGCTCCCGCACGGCGCGTATTTCGGCCTAGCATCGCTCGTCGCCGCATCGCTGGTGCCTGCCACCGAGCGAGCTCGGGCGGTCGGTCGCATGATGTTGGGCTTGACTGGCGCAACACTGGCCGGCGTGCCATTGGCAACCTGGATCGGACAGATGCTCGGGTGGCGCGCGGCCTTCGTCCTGGTAGGCGCCATCGGCGTACTGACGTGTGCGTTGATCTTCAGCTGGGTGCCGCGGGATGCTCCCATCAAGGGCGCTAGTCCCGCACGCGAGTTGAGCGCGCTGGGCCGCAAGCAGGTCTGGCTGACGCTCGGTGTCGGGTCGGTGGGATTCGGCGGCCTCTTCTGTGTGCTGAGCTATATCACGCCGACGCTGACCCAGCTTGCCGGGCTGCCGGATCGGCTCGTCCCTTTTGTGCTCGTTGCATTCGGCGTGGGTATGGTCCTGGGCAATCTGATCGGATCGTGGCTCGCCGACCGCGCTCTGTTGCGCACGATCGGCGGCCTGTTGATCTGGAACGTCGTGGTGCTGAGCCTGTTCGGTCTCACCGCGCGCCACGCGTGGCTGGCCACGATTGCCGTACTGCTGGTCGGCACGGGTGTTGCGATTGCGCCCGCGCTACAGATCCGGCTCATGGATATCGCCGAGGATGCACAGACACTCGCTGCGGCGTTGAATCATTCTGCTTTCAACATCGCCAATGCGATGGGCGCGTGGTTAGGCGGTGTAGCCATCGGCGCTGGGTTGGGATGGGCCTCAACCGGATGGGTGGGCGCAGTGCTGGCTGTCGCCGGCCTGCTCATCTTCGTCGCATCGCTGGCGGAGGAGCGACGGAACGCCCGTCTGCGCGCCTTCGCGAATTGACCGACGGCGAACGGGTCGCTTGCATCTTGCGCCGCGAGGCCGCCGATGGCGCTCCAATCGAGGCGGACGCCGTCGGCGGAGGGGCGGGCGGCTTGGAGCTCGCCACCAGGCTCGGCAAGCGTCAGCTGCGGGTAGTAGCCAGTGATGACCCAATGGTCGATCCCTGTCTCGAGAAGTTCCACGAGATAGTCGCGCACCAACGTATTGACCATGTGTCTCAAGGTCTCCGACAGGAGGAGACAGGCGAGATAGGTGTCGGTCTGCACCCGCTGCGCGACGACGGGGACGTGGCGGAGTGAGAACCAGCCGAGCGCATAGTCGACGCGGACTCGACCAGAACGCCTTTGAATCTCCTACCGGGGCGCCCGCACTTGTACGCTGGCCTCTGCCACCGCCGCCGGGAACTCGCGCAGTGTGGCGATCACGTGGAAGGGACCGCTGCCGACCGTGGGCGCCTGATACACCGCCGTGTAGCTGCCGTCGTCCTGGCGCTTGGGCGCCGGCAGGATCGTTCCGCCGGCTGCGCCCTCACGGATCGACCAGTCCACCGAAAACAGGATGGCCTCTCCTCCGGAGGCGCGGGCAATGAACTGCACGCGTGAGCCAGGAGCGACTTCGATCGCAGCCGGCGAAAGCTCGAGCCGCGGTTGCAGGACCCGCGGCCGTCGCGGCAGCCCCGAGCCCGCTTCCGATTCAGGCGGCTGAGATTCGGCCGCGACCCCTATCCTGAGCGGCAGCAGCGCGGGCAGCAAGAAACCGGCAGCCTGCACGACGAACTTGCGTCGCGCCGGCAGGCTGCTGAAGGGCATGGGTCGAACTACCGCACGGTCAAGGTGACGTCGTCGATCACGAACGATGTCGCGAGCGACCAATCCTCGTGACCGTAGAACCTGATCTGAACCGTTTGCCCGATGTAGGCATTCATGTTCAGGCTGCGCAGCGAATAACCCGATGTCGCATTCACGTTGGAGTAAGCAGCCAGTGTCGCCAGTACGGTGCCGGAACTGTTCAGCACCTGCACCCTCAACGTGTCGTAGGCGGTCGAGCCGACTTCCTGCGTGTCGATGTGCAGGTAGAAGGCCAGTGTGGCAGTCGTCTTGCCGGCGGGGATCGACACTGTCTGCGTC
>Ga0209350_1000693_pt1 | contig 16990 bp, 9 predicted proteins | sample GraSoi013_2_20cm_2_FD_185822 | JGI IMG/M metagenome (GOLD analysis project Ga0209350, IMG submission 185822) | Grasslands soil microbial communities from the Angelo Coastal Reserve, California, USA - Sample 09_27_2013_2_20cm (SPAdes) (version 2) | ecosystem: Environmental > Terrestrial > Soil >...
CGAAATGGAGCGATGGCAGTCGAGTTGGGAGAACACCGTCGATTTCAATCTCTCCGAGAGCGGGGTCCAACCCATCCAGCTGCGGGAACTGCTGGGAGACGAAGCGGCGACCGAGCGGTTCCTCGACCATCCGCTCGCGTACTCGCAAGGGAACGGCACACCCGAGCTCCGAGCGAAGATCGCGGCGATGTACCGCGACGCCCGCCCGGGCCACGTCCTCGTGACGAACGGTTCGTCGGAGGCGAACCTCCTCGCGATGTGGCACCTCGTCGAACGGGGGGACGAAGTCATCGTCATGCTGCCGAATTACATGGAGAATTGGGGCCTCGCGCAGATGTTCGGCGGGAACGTGAAGCCGCTCCGCCTGCAGGAGAGCCGGAGCTGGCAGTTCGATCCGGACGAGCTGAGCTCGCTCGTGACGCCGAAGACGAAGGCCATCGCGATCTGCAATCCGAACAATCCGACCGGCGCGGTGATGGGCGAGGCGCAGCGGAAGGCGGTGTTGGACGCGGCCCGCGACCGGGGTGCCTGGCTGGTCTCCGATGAAGTGTACATCGGTGCGGAGCGCGAGGGGCCGCGGACGGAGAGCGTATGGGGCGAGCATGAACGAACGTTGATCGTCAACGGCTTGAGCAAGGCGTACGCCCTCCCCGGTCTGCGGATCGGATGGGTCGTCGGGCCGCCGGAGGCCGTCGCGACGCTCTGGGCCCATCACGACTACACGACCCTCGCACCGACGTACTTGTCCGACCGCCTCGCGCAAATCGCCTTAGAGCCGACGCGCCGGGAGGAAATCCTGGCTCGGACGCGCTCGATCCTCCAGCGGAACTACGGAATCCTGGCGGGCTGGATCCGGAACCATGGTTCCCTGTTCTCGCACATCCCTCCGACGGCGGGCGCGATTTGCTTTCTGCGGTACGCCCTGCGAATCAACTCGACGGAACTCGCGTGGCGCCTGCTCAAAGAGAAATCGACGCTCATCGTGCCGGGCGATCACTTCGCGATGGACGGGTTCATCCGGATCGGCATGGGGGACGCACAAGCCTACTTGACGAAAGGCCTCGAGCGGATCGACGCCCTGATCCGGGAGATCCGGACCGAGAAAGGGAAGTCGTGATGGACGTCCTGACCCTTTCGGAACCTGAAGTCCGGGAACTGATCGGGCCGGCCGAGGCGCTCCCCGCGGTGCGGGACGCGTTCGCCCGCTTGGCGAGGGGCGAGGCGAGCCTCCCGGGCGTCGTCCACCTCGACGTCCCGGACTCCGGTGCCGAGGTCCACGTGAAGGGCGCGCACCTTCAGGGCTCGCGGTTCTTCACAATCAAGGTCGCCTCCGGCTCGTACGCCAATCCGGAGCGCGGCCTCCCGGTCGGCAGCGGCATTGTCCTCGTCTTCGATTCGACGACCGGCTTCCCCAAGGCCGTGCTCTTCGACAACGGCTACCTCACGGATCTGCGGACGGGGGCGGCTGGTGCGTTGGCGGCGGACCTCCTCGCGCGCCGCGAAGTCGACCGAGTCGGGATCGTTGGAGTCGGAATCCAGGCCCGGTACCAGCTTGGCGCCCTTCTCGGTGTACGGAAGCCCAAACGGGTGATCGCGTTCGGGCGATCCGAAGCCAAGGCGGCTCGCTATGCGCAAGAGATGGAGAAGCTCCACGGTATCCGGGTGCTCCCGGCGAAGACGGTCGAGCAGGCGGTTCGCGGCTCGGATGTCGTGGTCACGGTAACGCCGTCTCGGGAGCCGCTCGTGCGAGCCGAATGGGTCTCCCCGGGGACCCACATCACGGCCGTCGGCGCCGATGGCCCGGACAAACAGGAGCTCGATGTCGAGGTGCTCAAGAACGCCGACAAGGTCGTCGCGGACCGACTCGACCAATGCATCCGATTCGGAGAGATTCATCACGCCATCGAGGCCGGGGTCCTCCGCCCGGGAGACGTCTACGCCGAACTCGGCGAGATCGCCGCCGGGCTGAAGAGGGGCCGGACCTCAGACCAGGAAATCACCGTCGCGGACCTGACCGGTGTGGGGGTCCAGGACGCCGCCGTCGCGGAACTCGTCGTGGGCGCCGCCCTTCGGCGGGGCACAGGGAAACGGCTCGACCTCTGAAGGCGGCACGCATGCGGCATCGGATCGTCCTCGTGGGGTTCGGGAATGTGGGGCGCGAATTCGCCCGACTTCTCCTCGAGCATCGGTCCGAGTTGAAAAGGGAGTTCGGGCTCGATGCCTCAATCGTGGCGATCCTGACCGCGCGGCACGGATCCGTCGAGAACCCGGCCGGGGTCGACGTGCGGAAGGCGTTGCGGCTGGCCGATGCGGGCGTCTCCCTGGAATCGTGCGGCCGCGGGATTCCGGTCCGCGCCCCCGAATACATTCGTCGGGCTCGAGCGGACGTGGTCGTCGAGGTCACGCCGTTGCGGATCGCTCCCCGCCAGGTCGCCTTCGATCATGTCCTCGCCGCACTTCGGACCGGCAAGCACGTGATCACCGCGAACAAGGGCCCGGTCGTCTACCACTATCGGCTGCTGCGCGAGCTCGCACGCAGGAATCGCGTTGGATTCCGGTACGAAGGGACCGTGATGGACGGGGCGCCGGTCTTCAACCTGTTTCAGGAGGCACTCCGCGGCGCGCGGGTCGAATCCTTCGAGGGCATCCTTAACAGCACGACGAATCTCGTCCTCTCGGAGATCGAAGCCGGCCACACGTATGCGGACGGCGTCGAGGCGGCGCGACGGATCGGGTTCCTCGAGATGGACCCGTCGATGGACCTCGATGGATGGGACGCGACCGTCAAAGCGTGTCTCCTGGCGAACGTCCTGATGGGCGGCCGCGTCCGGCCCGAGCGGGTCCCTCGACAGGGAGTCTCCTCTCTGGCCCCGGAAGTGGTTCGGGACGCCCTGACGGAGGGAAAGCGTGTGAAGCAGATCGCGCGCGGATGGCGGGATGGGCGCACCGTCAAAGTGTCCGTTTCGATCGAGGCGATCGGTTCGGACCGTCCGCTGTTCTCGGTGAACGGCACCTCGAGTTCCCTCCTCGTCCGGACGAACATGCTGAAAGAATTCCAGATCATCGAGCGCGATCCGGCCCTGCGGCAGACCGCGTTCGCCGTTTACTCGGACCTGATCGCGATCCACGAGGGCCGCCTGTCTCCGTGAGCACGCTTATATCGCGCGGACCGGATGGGCCGATGATGCGGGTCGTCCTCGGAGGGACGTTCGACATCCTGCACAAAGGCCACGAGGCGCTGTTGCGCGCCGCGTTCGAGGGCCGGCCGGAACAGGTGTTGATCGGCCTGACGACGGACCGGTTCGCCCGCGAGTCGCGGACGCGCGTGAATCCTTACGGCGTCCGCGAACGGAACCTGAAGCGCTTCCTCGCGGCTCGGAAATGGCGTCCCGTACGAATCGAACCGATCGACGATGCGTACGGCCCCGCGGACGACCTCCCTGACCTCGACGTGATTGTCGTCTCGGCGGAGCGACACCCGGTAGCGGTCGCCCTGAACGAAGCGAGGGCCGCGAAAGGTCTGCGCCCCCTCGAAATCCGCGCGGTGCCGATGGTCCTCGCTCAGGACGGTCTGCCGATTGCCTCCCGGCGGATCCGGGCCGGGGTCATCGACCGCGACGGGCGGCGCCTGACCGCGGTGCGCGTCGGGGTTGGGACGGACAACCCGGTCAAGGTCCGCGCGGTGCGACAGGTGATGACGACCCTCTCCCTCCAGGCCCGGGTGCGCGGCGTGCGCGTCCGGACCGAGGTCCCGGAACAGCCGTTCGGTGACGAGGCCCTGCAAGGCGCCATGAACCGAGCGAACGCCGCGATCGGCACGGGCGATTTCGGGGTCGGGATCGAGGCCGGACTCGTGTGGTCCCCGCTGATCTCGGACTATTTCGACGTGCAATACGCGGCGATCGTCGACCGCGCGGGCCAGATCACGGTCGGCCACGGACCCGGATTCACGTATCCACCCCGTGTGCTCGATAGCGTGAAGGCCGGGAGGTCGGTCGGGGAGGCGATGGCGCGTCTGACCGGCATCCGCGACATCGGCTCGAAGGAGGGCGCGATCGGGTACCTGACGGAGCGTCGGCTCGATCGGGACGCCCTCACGGAATCCGCCGTGCTGATGGCGATGGTCCCACGGATTCGGCGGGAGCTGTACACCCGCGGCGCCCCACACCGCTAGGCCATGTACATCGGCTGGACGGCGCAGCGGCCGCACCAGATTGCGTTGAAGACGACGATGTTGTCGGCGCGGCCCTCCGCGGCCCACCCGCTGACGAATCGGTTCGCCCTCGTGTGGTCCGGGCACACCCCGGCACCGCAGAACCGGCAAATCGCACGCGCGTTCTTTTCGCAATAATAGCAGATCATGACCTCGGTATGCGGGCCCGGGCGGAATAGGCTTGCGACCGCGCAAACTTTTTAGTCGCGCCACCGTTCGGTGCACCGAGGCTTCTCCTCCATGCCGCCCAAGATCGGGATCAACGGATACGGGACGATCGGGAAACGCGTCGCCGACGCGGTCGCCTCCCAGGACGACATGCGTCTCGCCGGCGTCGCGAAGACGAAGCCCGACTTCGAGGCGAAGCTGGCGGTACGGAAAGGATATGCGGTATACGCCGCGAACAAAGACGCGCTGGCGAAGTTCGAGAAGGCCGGCGTCAGAGCCGCGGGGATCCTCGACGACCTCGTCCGAGAAGTGGATCTCGTCGTCGATTGCACGCCGGAGGACAGCGGGTACAAGCCCCTCTACGAAAAGGCGGGTGTGAAGGCGATCTGGCAAGGCGGCGAGGAGCACTCGCTGACGAACCTGTCCTTCAACGCGGCCGCGAATTACGCGGACTGCCTCGGCGCGCCGTTCGTCCGCGTGCCCTCGTGCAACACGACGGGCCTAATACGCACGCTCTACCCGCTCGACGCTCACGTCGGCGTCGAGAAGGTGCTCGCCGTCATGGTGCGCCGCGCGACGGATCCCGGCGATTCGAAGAAAGGCCCCATCAACGCGATCGAGCCGGAGCTCGAAATGCCGAGCCATCACGGCCCGGACGTGCAGAGCGTCCTGCCGGACCTGGACATTCACACGATTGCGGTCAAGGTGCCGACGACGATCATGCACCTGCACACCCTGGCGGTGGACCTGAAAAAGTCCGCGGACGCGACGCAGATTCTCGATGTATGGAAGCGGTTCCCGAGGATCACGCTCGTCTCGGGCGGGGACGGCGTCAAGTCCACGGCCCAGATCATGGAGATGGCCCGCGACCTGTCGCGGAGCCGTTCCGACCTGTACGAGATCGCCGTGTGGCGGGACGGCGTGCACGTCGTCGACGGCAAGCGCCTGTACTACTTCCAGGCGGTCCACCAGGAGTCGGATGTCGTGCCGGAGAACATCGACGCGATTCGTGCGATGCTCGAGCTCGAGAAAGACGGCCGCAAAAGCATGGAGAAGACGGACCGGTCCCTCGGCATCGGGATCGCGAAATGAGTCCGGGCGCGCACGTTCGTTCCTGCGCATGTGATGGGGAATGCAGAGATCGCTAGTCCTTGCGTTCCAAGCGCTGAATCCGTTTCGTCGCCCGCTGGATCACGCCCATGAGCGCATGGAACTCCCATTTGCTCAGGACTGCGCGGCCGATGAGTCGGCGGAACATAACCTGTGTGCGACTTCGTTTGTGCGCCGGATAATCCGTCTCGGCTAGTAATGACTCGAATGCCTCGTGGAGCTTCTCTTTCTCCATGCCCGAGGCTTCTCTCTTCCCGTGCTTGATGGCCCTCGCCGCGAGAAGTTCGTAGAGCAGGATCGTCACCGCATGGGAGAGGTTGAGGATCGGGTAGTCCGGAGAGGCCGGAATGGTGGTCAACAGGTCGCATCGCCGAAGTTCCTCATCGAGGAGACCGAAGTCCTCCCGGCCGAAAAGGAGGGCGACTCGTCCGTTCATTTTGGCGACCCGGGTCGCGAAGTCACGTGGAGCGACGGAGATCCGAGCAAACCGCTTTTCGCTCTTCGTGTCGATACCCGAGGTTCCGACGATGAGATCGGCATCCTTCAACGCGGCCTTAAAGTCGCCGACCGTGTGCGCGGTCTCAAGGATTTCGATGCCACGCATCGCCCGCTGCTGGGCTTCGACGCCGAGTGGGCACGGGTTCACGAGGACGAGCTCCTCGGCGCCGAAGTTCTTCATCGCCCGGGCCACGGCGCCGACATTCCCCTCGTTCTTCGGCTCGACGAGGACGACGCGGATTGTCGGCACACCGCGCTCGATATATTGTGAAGGAGATATTCCTTGGCATGCGGGTCGCCCTGAAGATCGCCTACGATGGTCGCGCGTTCCATGGGCATCAACGACAGCCGAATGCTCGGACGGTCGAGGGGGAATGTCTCACTGCGTTGCGGGCTGCAAAGATCCTCCGAGATCCGCAAGAATCCTACTTCCGGAGCGCGAGCCGGACGGATCGAGGCGTCAGCGCGGTCGGGAATGTGATCGCCTTCGATTCGGTCCTGCGACCCGATGCCGCCCTCGGCGCATTCAACGACCGAGCCCGGGATGTGTGGGCTTGGGCGTATGCGGAGGTGCCGGAACGCTTCCACCCCCGTCACGCTATCGAACGCTGGTACCGGTACCACCTGTTCGACAACGTTCCGGTCGATGCCCTTCGGGAAGCCGGATCTCTGTTTGTGGGCGAACACGACTTTCGACATTTCACTTCCGACCCCCCTTCTGTTCCGTTTGCAATCAATCGCATCGATGTGGCGGCCGACACCGACGCCGTCGTTGTGGACGTCCACGCCCGAAGCTTCCGGCGCGGCATGGTCCGCCGAATCGTCGCGGCGATGCTTTCGCACGCGCGTGGCGACGGAGACCTCGAAAGGATTCGCGCCGCCCTCAGGGGCGAACGCCAAGAGTTTGGCGCCGTACCGCCCGAACCGCTTTTCCTCATGGATGTTGACTACGGTTTCCCGTTTTCGCGGCTCCTGCAACCAAAGGTCTTCGACGAATCGCAAGTCATGCGAATCGAGGCCCGCCTTCGCTTGCGGTGGCTGAACGCTCTCGCCGACGCGAGCTCTCGTTCGCGGAAAGCGTAGGGGAACGCGCGCCAGTCCTCCGGCAGATGTCGGTCCAGTTCGAGGGCCGTTCCAAAAAAGCCACTGAAAATTTCGCCTCATTGCATGTCGCGGTCGGTCGTTGCGAGTCGAGAGGGCTGATCCGAACGGAGTTCGGACAAATGTATTTATACGCTCAATAAGCATCCCGCCGGCTGCCGAACATAAGGGGAGGAGCGGCCATGCAAGGAAGGTTTCTGAGTTCGAATCATGTGCGTGCGATGGTCGTCGTCTATGTGATGATCGGTGCCGGCTTCGCGGTGTTGGCTCAAAGCCCGTTGGCTACGGCCGCGACGTATCGAACGCAGCTGGTCGTCGGTCTTCAGAACGACATGACCTCGATGAACTACTTCGATCCTGCAACGAATACTGTCTGGAAAGCATACATGGTGGCATGGGGGTTCGAGTCCCTCCTAGCCCATGATCAGGCCTCGTTGAGTTACGCGTTCTTGGCGGATCCGGCCTACGGCGGCGGGAATGGTTGGACGGTCGATGCGAGCGGCTTTAACGTCACAGTCCAAATTCGTTCCGGCGTGACGTTCCACGACGGCGTCACAATGAACGCAGATGACGTCGTCTTCACCTATCAAACCCTGGGGTGGTCCACCTATAACACATTCGTAACGGATCCGCTCTGGTGGCCCGCGAAGAAGTACCCGCTGTGGAACTCGACGACGTTCGGAGGCCCCTGCGCCGGCTGCTTGTCCCACGTCGGCATCGAGAAGCTCAGCGCCAACCAGGTGGTCTTCCACCTCACCAAGTCGTACGCTTTGTTTTTCTATCTGACGATGGAGATCCCGATTATCCCGCGACACATCTGGAAGGACCACATCAACTTGGCTACCCAAGTCGATCCTCTGGACCCCACGAAGAAAGTCACGGACAGCTTCGACCGGTCCATTGACTTCGGTTTTGGCTCACAACCGTCCCAGACAGCGGCCACAATAGGGACGGGGATGTTCAAGTTCGACACCTGGGTGCGGTCCCAATATTCCCACATCTCCCTCTACTCGAACTATTGGGCCACGGCCGTAGGCGCCTCACACACGTACGCGGGCACCGTCTACCCGTTCACCCCCCGTTACCTCAAATCCATCCAGTTCCTCATTTACACGAGCTTGGATGTGATCAGTCTAGCGCTGCAGAAAGGCGAAGTGGACACACTGATATGGCCTCTGACGCCGGGCTTCCTGACGCAGGTCTCGACCATTCCGACGATCAGTGTTGAGCAGGTGACGGACTCGGGCTTCTTCTACATTTCATTCAATATGCGGAAGTCGCCCTGGAACAATCTGACCCTGCGCCAAGCAATCTCGATGGCGATAGACAAAGATTACATCGTGAAGACGCTCATGGGCGGGTTCGGCATCAAGGGTTACGTGCCCATCGCGATCACGAACCCGAACTACATCAACCAGTCCGCACAGCCTCCCGGCTTTGACAAACAGGGTGCTGCGGCGTTGCTGGATCGTGCGGGCATCCGGGTCGATCCAGCGACCGGGTTCCGACGGATGGCTGACGGCACCCCGATCAAAGCATCGATTCTGACGCCTCCAAAAGACTACGACCCGGTCCGCGCAGATGCAGGCATCATGATTGCGAACAACCTGAAAAGCATCAACCTCGACATCGATTCTGCGCCGACGAGTTTCGACACAATTGTAGCGAAGGCGTTCACGCCGCCCGTCGATTACGACATCTACATCCTCGGATTCTTGCTCGGCGACTTCCCAGAGTCGTATCTCTGCAACTTCTTCTGTTCGTATGAAGACCCGAACATCGATCCGGCCGGTGGCAATTCCGCGGGCTACAACAATCAGGTCGTCGACGCGCTCATCAAGAAGGCTCTTGTGACGGTGGATAACCAAGCGCGGTACAAACTCGTCAAGGACGTAGAGGGCATCGTGGTCCACGACCTGCCTTGGAACGTCCTGTTCTACCGCAAGAACCTCAACGCGTACCGGAACGATGCCTGGGTCGGTTGGGTCAACACGCCGCCGCAGCTGTACAACTACTGGTCCCTCGTCAACTTGGCCCCAGCCGGCCTGGTGACGCCTCCGATCCCGCCGACAACCGGCGTCTTCTCCGTCGCGATGACGGTGCCGGGCCGCGTCAGGTTCGGGGCCACCGTTCCCGTGGACGTCATCGTCGCAAACGCCAACGTACCGGTCAGTGGCGCTTCAGTCACCTTGAAGGCCGTGTTCGGTAACAACTCCCAGACCCTGACGGGCGCGACAGATAGCGGCGGCCACGCAGGGTTCAGCTGGAAAGTCCCGCTCGTGCTCGGCGACGTCCTCATGACGGCGACCGCGACCCAGGGCACGTCCACCGCGACGGCAACGAAAAGGGTCACGATCACGGTCGGGCCTCCCGCCCCCATCGCCACGCTGAACCTGTCGACGACAAAGCCGGTCATTCGGCCGACTGACACGACGCAGATCACGGCGACGTTGATCGACGGCACGGGTGCGCCGATGGCGGGCGTCAACGTGTCGATTGACAAGAAAGTGCTGTTGGGGACCATCGCGCCTGAGTATGGACTGACGAGTGCGACGGGCAAGATAGTATTCACGTACACACCGCCGAGCGCGGCCTTGTTCCCCAATCAGCACCTCGCCGACCTCGTCCGGGCGTCCGTGAATATCCCCGACACGATCGCAAGCGATACGCAGACCCAGGCAATGCAAATCCTCGTCTACAACGCGAAATCGCCGGACTTCCGGATCGTCACCGTGCAAGGGACGCCGAACCTGAACCTGTCGACTTCCAACTCGCTCGCGTACACGACATCCATCACGGTGAAGGTGACGAACTTCACGAACCTGTACACGGGCAGCACCGCCGGCCTGGCGGGCAAGGTCGTCGATGCAGTTTTGTCTGCGGGCAACTGGAACGTGACTTCGCCCGCGTCTGTGACGACACCCGCGAGTGGTCTCGCCACGTTCACCTTCTCGACGACCACGAATGCTCGGACGGCCCTGAACCACACTTCAGTGAATGTCCGGTTCCAGGTTCATGACGATCCCAACCAGGTGTCCGACGATGTGGAGCTAGTCGTATCGAACGCGGTTCTGCCAACCGGGGACTACGCGGCCAAGGTCACAATCAGTAATCGCACGCTCGACTCCGCTCCGACGGATGGCACCGCCAGTGCGACGGTGACGGTCGTCGACTCGAACGGCGCGCCCGTTTCGGGCGTACCGGTGTTCCTGCAGGTGCTGTACGGTCCGCTCGGTCTCGGTGCGCACTTCCCGTGGGGCTACCATTACGGCGACCCGGAGAGTTCGGTCGGCGATTTGATTGACTACAACAGCGCCGGGCTGAACGGCTTGGACCTGAACAGCTTCGGTCAAGGCTCGCTAGGCGGCTCGTTCCAGAACTCGACGAACAACTGGGCCAACATCTACTACATGTCTGACGGAGCCAGACTCCCCGATTCGACGATCCAGTACGGTGTCGAGAACTTCGTGGAGGACTTCGAGGTCGTGGGTGACTGGCCAGTCGTCGACGGCTGCGATTCCACGGGCAACGCGACGCTCGCGAACGGTCAGGACATCGGCCTCGGCTTGCTCACGATGGTGCCTTGGCCGAGCGGCGTGACGGGGATTACGCCGACGGCCCCGGGCCTGAAGTACTATATCAACGTGACGAGCACGACGAACCTGTTGGGCCAGCTGACGGTGCCCTTGACGTCCAACCCGCACCGGTTGGACAACGCGATCCAGGTGAACGCGTACGTCGGCAAGCCGAGCGCGACCGCGCCCATGCGGATCGTGGCGGACGCCTGTGCCTTCACGGCCTCGATCCAGAACGCGGCGTTCAAGGTTGACTCGGGCCTCGTCGTGAGGCGGGCGCCCGTGTTCGCCCTCGGCAACGAGTGGATGGACAAGCCAATCTCCACGAACCTGGACCGCGTCCGCACCGTGCACGCACAGTTCTACCAGCTGAACCTCACCACGGGCCTCGACGACCCGGCACGGAACGTGCAGGTGTTCTTGACTCGTGGCGCCGGCCGAGATGCCCGCGTTACGGGCTACTCGACGTGTCCGAACCCGCCGGACAACCCGGCGTATACCGGGACAAGGAGCTGCCGCACCGGAGCAACCTTCGGGACGGTTTCCACGAAGGCGAATGGCGCTTTGACGTGGAACGTGTCCGAGCAGTACACCAAAGTCCGCGTGTGGGACTACAGCGTCTGGCCGTACGTTCCCAGAACGGTTGATAACCCGACACTGGGCTCGTCGCAGGCCCTCACGTTCGCGTTTGTGCCTGCGGATCCGCGGTACGCATACGGTGGTAGGGAACAGCTGTTCTCGGGAACCGGAAACCTCGATTCCTTTGGAACCGATTTGGGCGACTTCTGGCTTGCTCCGACATTCGCCGTCCTAATCGCGAAGATCCCGTTCCAGTTCGTGAAAGGCTACATGGTCGTCCCGACGACCGCGGTTTTCGTCGCGGTGTCGGTGGACAAGACGATCGTGCCGGTGGGCGGCCAGGCGACGGCCTCCTTCACCGTGACGGACGTCTACGGCAATCCCGTTTCCGACGCGAGCGTCTGGAGCGGTCCATACCAAGCCACCACGAACGCGACGGGCCAAGCATCGATCACCTTCTCCGCGGGTACAGGCGCGGTTGAATACCTCGCGTCGATCGTGACGCCGGCGGGATATGCGACTCGAGCGTGGTACGGTGTCATGGCGAGTGCGCCGGTGGTGACGTACTCCGTGCCGTCCGTGTTCGCACAGGTGCCTGGCAAGGCATCGACGATCAACGTGACCTTGACGAATACACTGCCCGTCGCGGGCAACGTCACGGTCGCGCTCGTCGTGGATGGAACGACGGTCGCCGTGCAGACGGTCTCCATCGCGTCGCTCGGGACGAAGCAGGTGAGCTTCACCTACGTCTTCGGAACATCGGGATCGCACACGGTCGCCGTCGGTACACAATCCACGACGGCAACGATTCCCGCCCCGACCGTGCCTACGCCAGAGGCGACGATCTCACAGATCCTCGGGATCGGCTTGCTGATTGCGGGCCTCGTGCTCGGCGCGGTCGTGGGTCTGCTGCTCGGTCGTCGCGGCGGGAAGAAACCGACGATGGCCCCCGAAGAGAGGAGAGACGAGTCGCCTGGGGCGGCCGAGGAGGAGCTCCCCCCGGAGGAGAACCTCTAGACCAAACGGACCGGGGATTGCGGCCCCGGTCCCTCATCCCTTTTCTCGTCGCCTCCCGTTCGTGCGCGGAAAACATACAAATAGGATGTATCGGATTGTAAAGCCTGCGAGGGGAGTGGGTTAGGTTGGCGTCCCTAGGCCGGTATATTGGTCGTCGGTTGGTCCAGGGCGTCATCACGATTTTCGTCGTCACCGTAATCGTGTTCCTGCTCTTCCGTGCGATGCCAGGGAGTCCGATCGACCGATTCCGCTCGGATCCCACCTTCTCGCAAGCGCGTCTCCAACAGCTCAGCGAGCAATTCGGAATCAACGATCCTCCGTTCGTGGCTCTCTTCAAGTATCTGCGCAACATGTTCACCCTCGACTTCGGACCGTCCTTCCTGGAAGCTCGTCCCGTGAGGGACATCATCGCGGACGCGGCGCCGCGAACGCTCTTCCTCTTCGGCGGCGCAACCATGCTCGAGTACGCGGTGGGGGTCTTTGTCGGCCGGTACATCGCATGGAAACGGGGAAAGGTCTCGGAGAGCGCCGCGATTGTCTCGAGTCTTTTCTTCTACAACATGCCGTCGTTCTGGATTGGGCTGATCCTCCTTTGGGTCTTCGCCTTCTCGACGAATTGGTTCCCCCTGCGCAGCTTCAGCGATGCCCAATGGACGGCGTCGCACTTCCCCGGGACGCTGTTCGACCCCGGGAGTATCCCCTTCAAGCTCGCCGATGTCCTCATGCATGCAGCACTCCCGATGCTCGCCCTCGTCCTCATCACGGCCGCCGGCACGATCCTGCTCATGCAGACGTCGATGCTCGAGGTCATGGGCGAGGACTTCATCCTCACCGCGCGGGCAAAGGGACTTCCGGAGCGCATTGTGCGGAGGCGGCATGCGGCCCGGAACGCGTACCTGCCCGTCGTGACGTCCTTCACGATTGCCCTCGCGTTCTCAATCGGAGGCGCGATCATCCTTGAACAGATCTTTTCCTACTTCGGCCTGGGCTATTACCTTCTCCAGGCCATCCTGAACCAAGACCACTTCCTCGCGGGCGCGATTCTGTTCATCCTGTCCGTCCTCGTCATTTTCGCAAACATCGTCGCTGACATCTTGTACGGAGTGCTCGATCCTCGTGTCCGGATCTGAGGTCCAATCGCCAGGGATCCAGTTCGGACCGGAATGGGTTTGGCGCCAAGTTCGGCGTTTCTTTCGCTCGATCTGGGCCGTGTTCCGCCAAAGTCGCTTGGGCTTGGCGGGTCTCTCCATCGTCCTCATCTTCGCGTTCATCGCCCTCTTGGCTCCCGTCATTTCTCCCTTCCCCCGGGATTTCACAGCGCCGGACTCGGACCGCTTCGTCATTGCGACGTACTCCACTAACTTGGAGCGTGGACTCGACTACAACCCCCCTGTCCTCGGCCCGACGACGCCTCTGTCTGACGACAAGCTGGGGGGCGTCTGGGTCATCGATTCGGCGACCCAGGGTCGAATCTTCATGGACTTCACCCGGTACACGCTCGGCAGCAACGAATCGCCGTTTGAGCGCGGCGGCCGACGGTTGATTCTGAACGTCTCGGACTTCAGCGCGAGCGTGGAGCCGGATGTCTTGACTCCTCCGTTGACCGCGGTGTACTACATCATCCCGGGCCAGAATCTGAGCGCCACCGGCCTCGGCACGCTTGGGGGCGTCGTTTCTAACGGGGCCCTCGCATTCTTTTCGGGCCGCGAGTTCGTCGCCCTATCGCCATTCTCGAAGTCGGTCTTCTTTCACTATCCGCTTCCGTTCGTACCCACGTGGACGACGGAGGATCCGGCGTCCGCCGGTGAGATGCTCGTGATCCCCGCGGAGCGACAAGGGGGTCAAGGCCTCAACGTGAGCTTCGTTGGGCCGTACCGGTACTTCACCGCGTCCGATGGCAACCACACGTTAGTGTTCGAAATTCAGTACGTGCACGAGGGGGACGCAGGAGCCCTCGTCAACAACCAGTTGAAAATCGCGCTGCCGGGCGGTCATGTCGCGCTCGCCTACAACGGAACCCTATCGGCACCTCCGTTCGTGCTGTACAACCCCGGATTCGTAGATCCCTCCGATAGCTTTCGGACCGGCATCGGGCAGGCCGTCGTGCTTCCTCTCGCGAATGACTCGCTTCTCGTGTACAACGTCTCCGGAAAGGCGCGGGCCTGGGTGCCCCTTTCCCTCAATGGACAACCGGCGCATGTCGTTGGGTCAATCGGATATCTTCGGGCCCCGGAGGAGCCCCCGGTCCTGTTCCTCCCGCTGCGATCTTCTGCGGCCGTTGGACTGGGCGTGTTGGAGATGTCGAGCTTGAGGATCGCGAACTCCTTCAGCCTGCCCCATCCGAATTGGGAACCGATTGGCCTACCCACGAGTTTCGTCGGCGGCGCCGGCGGGCGGACGTTCCTCGGGTTCTACGACTCGGCGGCGGAGAGCACGCTATTCCTCGGATTCACGGGTCAGGCAGCCCCGATTCCCCAGGTGAACTGGACATTCGAGGGCCGTCTTCAGACTTTCTTCGAGGTGCAGGAGCTCTCGAAGGTGTTCCTATATTCCGAGGCAGGCCGAATCTACTCCTTGGCGACCTCCTTCAGCGGAGTGACCACGGCAGCTCCGGTTCTGTACGCGCTGCAGCCTCCCTCGAACCGGTCTTATGTCCGCTACGCCGGCACGCCGGCGGGCACGCTTTACGGCGGAGGGCTCAGCCAACAGGAAATGCACGGGATTTGGACCGACTCGCCAGGGGCCGAGACAACCCTGTTCCAGCTGCTCGGGACATCGCGGACGCCTCTTCCGCCGGGGACGTATACGTCGGGGAACCGGTATCTTCTCGGGACGAACTTCAAGGGCGAAGACATCCTGACCCAGTTGTTCTACGGCACCCAGGTCGCCTTTATCGTTGGCCTCCTCGCGGCCCTGTTCACCGTGGGCATCGGTACGGTCGTCGGGCTGATCGCTGGGTTCTTCGGCAAGATTATCGACACCCTCCTCATGCGGACCACCGATATTTTCCTCGTCCTTCCGTTCCTTCCGATCGTCCTCATCCTGGACGCGATTTTGAGACCGAGCATCTGGACAATCATCCTGGTCATCAGCATCGTTGGCTGGCCCGGGATCGCGCGGGTCATCCGGGCGCAGGTGCTGAGCCTGCGAGAGCGCCCGTTCATCGATGCGGCCCGGGTCTCGGGTGCGTCCGATTGGCGGCTCATCTTCCGCCACATCGCCCCGAATGTGCTTCCGTTCAGTTTCCTGTACATGAGCCTGACCGTGTCCGGCGCCATCATCACGGAGGCCGCGCTCAGCTTCCTGGGCCTTGGCGACGCGCGCGTCATCTCTTGGGGCGGCATGCTTTCTCAGGTCCTCACTTTCGGCGGCGCCCTCTCGGCGTGGTGGTGGCTCATCCCGCCGGGCTTGAGCATCACCTTTCTCTCCCTCGGGTTTTACCTGATGGGTCGCGGCTTCGACGAGATCATCAACCCACGGTTGCGCAGGCGCTGACGATGCCTCTTCTCTCGGTCCGCAATCTGAAGGTCTACTTCAAGATTAGGCAGGGGTGGGTCCGCGCGGTGGATGGGGTCGGACTCGAGGTCGACCAGGGGGAGACCGTGGGGCTCGTTGGCGAGAGCGGTTGCGGCAAGACGACCTTGGCATACGCGATCAGTCAGCTGCTTCCTTCGAATGCCCACGTCCTCGGCGGCCAGGTGTTCTTCAATTCGGATCGGCGAGTCGACCGCTATCGGCAATCGTACCGGCGCACCGCCGAGGAGCGGATGGCGAAGGACTTGGCCGAGGCCGAGGCGGAGCTCGCCCGGAATCCGACACGCGAGGAGGACGATCGGTCCCGGAGAACCCATGACGCCTTGGACGAGAGGGTCCAAGAACTGCGGTACCCGTTGTCGGCCACCTATCGTCGGTACCTGAAGGCCGAGCTGAAACCGCTCAAAGAGAGCCTCGATCGGATCGAGGCCCGGGCGGCCCAAGGGGACAAGGCCGCGCGCGACGCCCTTCGGGAGGCTCAGGCTCGGTATGCCGCGGCCTCCCAGGAATTCGATCTGGTCGACATCACCCGTCGATCCGACGGCCGCCTCCGCGAGTACCATCCCAAGCTGAACGAGATTCGTTGGAAGGAGATCGCGATGGTCTTTCAGGGCGCGATGAACGCGCTCAACCCCGTGTACACCGTCGGTGACCAGATTATCGAAGCGATTCAGGCCCACGAGGAAGTCGACGAAGAGCAAGGGCAGAAACGCGTCGTCGAACTGTACAAGCTGGTCGGGATTCCAGTGGATCGGATCGACAACTTCCCTCACGAATACAGCGGCGGGATGAAGCAGCGTGCCATGATTGCGATGGCCCTCGCGCTGAATCCGAAGCTCGTGATCATGGACGAGCCCACCACCGCCCTGGATGTCATCACCGCGGCGAAAATCATGGACGAGGTTCTCCGAATCCAGAGGCAACTCAAGATGACTCTGATCATCATCTCCCACGATGTTTCCACGGTCGCCAAGGTCGCGGACCGGATTTGCGTGATGTACGCAGGCCAGATCGTCGAGGAGAGCGTTTCGAAGGAAATCTTCGATCGCACACTGCACCCGTACACGGACGGGCTCCTTGGGGCCTTCCCGAGTGTCAAGGGCGAGAAACGGCGTCTCGAGGCGATTCCGGGGAGCCCGCCGAGCCTTGTCACGCCTCCGAGCGGGTGCCGTTTCCACCCGCGATGTAAGTATGC
>Ga0209350_1000695_pt1 | contig 16964 bp, 14 predicted proteins | sample GraSoi013_2_20cm_2_FD_185822 | JGI IMG/M metagenome (GOLD analysis project Ga0209350, IMG submission 185822) | Grasslands soil microbial communities from the Angelo Coastal Reserve, California, USA - Sample 09_27_2013_2_20cm (SPAdes) (version 2) | ecosystem: Environmental > Terrestrial > Soil >...
GCCTCTATTACATTGCCAACAGCCAGTTCGATCGGCTGGATGACGGTGATCGGCTCAGCCCTGCTACCGAGTCACCACCGCCGCGAACAGTTGTGCGAGTAATCGACTTGGAACACCATTAAGCTCGCGATCTGTTGCAGCGCACGATGACCGATACAAGCAAGTCGGACCTGGACCGCGCGATCACCGAGATGTACCAGGTGTTCGGGGATGGTCCGCTCGGCCGCCAGCTCTTTGGGTGCGACTGCTGCGCCGACTCCCAGACGCTCGATCGGTGGGCCCAAACACCGCTTCGGCAACTCAACGCGGAAGAGCTCGGGAGCTATCTCTACAGTGCAATGTCCACGATCGGTGACGAAGAGGACTTCAAGCATTTTCTCCCGCGGCTCTTCGAATTGGCCGTGGAGGATGCGCTGAGCATCGAGTTCGAACAGCTCGGGACTCAACTTTCCAGAGCTGGATGGATCCGGTGGCCTGACCGGCAGGGCTCAACGGTGCGGGCCGCTTTGGAGGAGCTCTGGAAGACCGTAGCAGTGATGGAGTACGACGATTTTGCTTTGGATTCTATCGTCTGCGGCCTGGCGCTGGCCGGTATGGACATGCCCGTGCTCTTGACGGCCTGGGAGAAGGCCTCGACTCCAGCCTCCAAGACCAATCTCACGCGCTTCGTGGAGCATAATCGCGCCTCATTGACAGAGAAGCGTCGTCTCTCGAATGCGTTTTGGGACGGATCGCCAGCACAAGAAGTGCGCGTTGCGGATTGGCTCCGAAACGCGATGAGTGCATACTAGGCGCGGACACGACCAACGATGCAACGCCTACCCGAGCTCAAACCAACGCCCGTCAGACCGCGGCATCCCCTCATCTATGGCGCAGGCTTTTTCCTCTTCATTGCTATGATGGCATTCGTCGGCAGAATCGGAATGATCTGGGTCCTGTCGGCCACTACGTTGGCGGTGGTGATGGCTATCGGTGCGATCGCAATTGCCGTCCGAGCCCGAGCCCGCTGAGTGAACCGTTTCTCACGCTTCCTACTCGCTGCGACTGGGCTGCTCTCGCCGGTCGACATGGTGGGGCAGGCCGTGGCCGCACCCGCAAGAGCGGAGTCGAGCTGGATGGGCCAGCGGATTGTCATGCTGAAAGGCATGGGTGAGGTCCACCACTCGACGGACACTTCGAAGCTCAGTTCAACGGTCGGGATCAACATTGTCAGCCCCGTCGCCCGCATTGAAGGCAGTCGGTTGTGGATCGTCTCCACATCGGGCAGCGACTCGGGCTGGGTCGACAGTACTTCAGTCATACGGCTGTCACAGGCGGTGCCATACTTCAGCACCGTCATCCAGGGGGCGCCGGATAACTGGGACGCCTACCTCCGACGAGCAGACGCGGAGCACGCGCTCAATCAGCGCGAAGCTGCGACGCAAGACTACAGTGCGGCCATCCGCCTGCACCCACTTGAGGCATTTCTCTACCTGCGCCGCGGTCGTCACTACACCACGCTGCACGCCTGCGATAAGGCGCTGCGCGATTTTGACAAGGCCATCTCACTCGCGCCGACATCGGCACCACAGGGCTACAATCTCGTGGCCGAGCTGTACAGCCTCGAGTCCAGTGTCTATTCCGGGTGCCCGGACTCGACGCGTCGCGACCCGCGCAAAGCCATCGAGGCGATTCAGCACGCGATCGCGCTGGACTCGTCGCGCGGCGGCGCGCGTGGGTTCGTGATTCTCGCCGGGGCCTATGCCAGCAGCGGACACTTTGCAGAGGCGATCAAGCTGATGAAGCAAGCACTGGCGGTCCCTGGGGCAGCGCCGTTGTATCGCAATGAGTGGCAACGGCAGCTCGACGAGTACGAGCGGGCCCTCGCCACGCAGGGCGTCAAGTGATAGCCCCTTGAAAATGCGCTCCATCGTCTCGAAACTGCGGCTCATGCCCAGCACTCGCAGCCTTTGCGCCGGCCTGCTCGTCGCATTCGCGACAGCCTGCGGCTCCCGCAGCGCCGAGCGCACGCTCCTCGCCACGCGCGTCCCTGTGGCCAGACTCGATTCCGTCCTCAAGGCCGCCGACAGCATACGCCTGCCGCTCGGCGCAGCGCGGATTCTCTCCGCGGTGGCCGCGGAGAGCGGGCTCGCCGCGCGCACCCCGCACGATACCATGACCGTTGGCGAAATCCTGACCTGGGCCCGGGCCGAACAGGTCCGCAAGAAACAGGTCGACGCGGCAGCGGCAGCGGCCGAGCGCGTGCGCCAGGACAGCCTCCGCCAGCTGCTCGCGCCCCTGCTCGCCGTCTCGATCGTCAAGAAGATGTACATGCCCAAGGACCCGGCGTCCGAGCAGTACGAGGACTACATCTCGCTTGCCTTCGCGTATCAGAACAAAGGCACGAAGCCAATGCGCGCCTTCCAGGGCGACGCCACCTTCCTCGACACCTTCGGCGACTCGATCTACAGCGCGCACCTGAAGGTGGACATGGCGCTCGCGCCGGGGCAGACGCGGCGTGAGCCCGCTCGCATCGTCCGCTTCAATCCGTTCCGCGTCGCCCATCAGCGGCTGCGCGATACGCCGCTCGAAAAAATGAAACTTGTTTGGGAGACCACGGACGTGGTGTTCGCCGACGGCACACGGCTCAGTCTCTCAGCCGACCGCACGGAACCATAGGCCAAAAAGTGTGGCGACGACGCCACACACGTGCGTCGTTACCGGCTATCGCTCTTGCGACTCTTAGCAAATTGTGCAGTTTGTGCAGCAGCCGTGTCTTGGCCAGGAACCCACTTCCGAGGGCTGCCCATGACTGATCTGCCCGCGTCGGACGCTCAACTCGTGGAACGCATGGCCGCTGGTGACCGCCGCGCTCACGAACAGCTCGGCGAGCGCCACCGACTCTCCCTGTACGCGCGCGTGTACGCGCTGCTCGCCGATGCCGCGGCGACCGAGGAGGTCCTGGCCGAGACGCTGGAGCGCGCCTGGCGTGCCGCCCGGCACTTCAATCCCGGCGCCGGCAGCGCGGCCGCGTGGCTCTCCGAGATCGCGCGCGACCTGGCGCAGCGCCGCCAACGCCCCGTCACCTCCTGACCCCGGACTGTCAGCCTTGCCGGCCAGGGCGTATCTTGACGATACGTCCTGATGACCGCGCCCTGGCCGCACACGGTCCCGTCGCGCGCCGCCGAGCAGCTGCTCGGCGCGCCGCGCGAATTCCGCATCCCACGCAGCGGGGATCGGGACCTGTGGTTCAGGGGGTGGAACCTGGGTCACGCCGCTGGGCGTAGGGCCGCACCCGTCGGCACCAGTGGCATGGACATCGACATCTATCTCACGGTCGGCAAGCGGCTGGTGGCGCACGTGTGCCAGTGGTCCCTGCGCGAGGGCGGGGGGCTCGTGGAAGAGCACCGCGTCGCCGCCCTCGAATCCCCGACGGAAACGATCGACTGGCTCAAGCAGGACCACGCCGGCCAGCTCGGCTACCTCTCCAAGCGAGCCTGGGTGCAGGCGTGCGCCACCTGGCCCGGCTTGCGGAGTGAAGCCGAAGAGCGTGTGGAGTAGACTGTCGCGTCCACGCTTCTCTCCGCGCACCACAATTCCTGATTCATGTTGGATCGTCGCAGCACCGGGGGCTCCACAGCCTTCCGGCAAGGTCCTGCCGGATAAGCAGTTGCACAATGAACTCCGGCCGCACGACTCGTGCGAAGGCAAGGCTCGACCCGAGCCCGTCCCGAGGCCTTGCCCATGCGCGCACGCTGTACCGTCGCCCGTGGCGCCCTGATCGGCGTCGCGAGCGCCTTGCTTCTCGCCACTTGTCGCGAGGACAACCCACCGATGGCGCCGCTCGCACCCCATGCGCCCGCCGGTCCGAGTTTCGCCACTATCACTAACGGGCAGGTGCTCGTCGGAGCGGGCGACATCGCCCGCTGCAACAGCAACGCTGACGAAGCTACGGCGAAGCTGCTCGACGCGATTCCCGGAACGGTGTTCGCGGACGGCGACCTCGCCTACGACAACGGCGCGAGCGATAAGTTCAAGAACTGCTACAACCCAACCTGGGGTCGTCATAAGGCGCGCACCCGCCCGACGCCGGGTGAGATCGAGTACAAGACGAGCGGCGCGTCCGCGTATTTCAATTATTTCGGGGCCGCGGCGGGGACGTCCGGGCAGGGCTACTACAGTTACGACCTGGGCGATTGGCACGTCGTGGTGCTGAACAGCGAGAGGGCGACGGCCGCCGGTTCAACCCAGGAGCAGTGGCTCCGTGCCGATCTGGCAGCCAGTTCGCGACGCTGCACCCTGGCCTACTGGCACAGCCCCCGCTTTTTCTCGGGCAGCGCCCCCGGCGGAAACACCGCCGTCCGGCCGTTGTGGGACGACCTCTACGCGGCCGGCGCGGAGATCGTGATCAACGCGCACTTCCAGAACTACGAGCGGTTCGCGCCCCAGACCCCGGACGGCACGGCGGACACGGCGTTGGGGATCCGGGAATTCGTCGTGGGCACGGGCGGAGCCGGCCACACTTCCTTCGGATCGGTCTCCCCCAACAGCGAGGTCCGCAACAGCTCGACGTACGGCGTGATCAAGCTCACGCTCAGTGCCGACGGCTCCAATGCATACACGTGGGAATTCATCCCCATCGCGGGCTCGAGCTTCACTGACTCGGGCTCGGGGAGCTGCCACGATGCGGCTCCGCCTCCACCGCCCCCGCCGCCCCCGCCGCCGCCCCCGCCGGGAGGCGTGGTGCTCGTGGGCGCGGGCGACATCGCCAACTGCAGCTCGACCGGGGACGAAGCCACGGCCACGCTGCTGGATGGGATACAGGGAACGGTGTACACGTCCGGTGACAACGTCTATCCCGACGGCTCGTCCAGTGACTTCGCCAACTGCTACGGCCCGACCTGGGGCCGCCAGAAGGCGCGCACTCGCCCCACGCCGGGCATTCACGACTACAACACGTCGGGCGCCTCCGCGTACTTCAGCTATTTCGGGAGCGCTGCGGGGACGGCGGGGAAGGGATACTACAGCTACGACCTCGGCGCCTGGCACGTGGTGGCGCTCAATTCGCAGATCGACATCAGTGCCACGTCCGCGCAACTCACGTGGCTGAAGAGCGACCTCGCCGCGGCATCGGGCCGCTGCATTGTCGCCTACTTCTATCGACCGCGCTTCAGCTCGGGCACGACCCACGGCGGCACGACCGCGGTGCAGGCCGCGTGGCAGGTGTTGTACGACGCCCACGCGGAGCTGGTACTGAACGGGCACGAGCACAACTACGAACGCTTCGCTCCGCAAACCCCGACCGGCGCCGCGGACCCGCAGTCGGGCATTCGCGAGTTCGTGGTGGGCACGGGCGGGAGCGAGTCAGGTTATCCGTTCGGAACCCCCGCGGCGAACAGCGAAGTCCGCAACAACACGACGTTCGGCGTGTTGCAGCTCACGCTCGATTCCGCGTCGTACTCATGGAAGTTTGTGCCCGTCGCCGGCAAGACGTTCACCGATGCCGGCACCGCCCCGTGCCACGCTGGCCACGGCGCGCCCACCCCGCCGCCCCCGAACCAAGCGCCGACGGCGCGGCCGGGCGGGCCGTACGCCGGTGCGGCGGGCGACACCGTTCATTTCAACGGCAGCGCGTCGTCGGACCCCGACGGCAACACGCCGCTCACCTACGCCTGGACGTTCGGCGACGGCGCGAGCGGCAGCGGCGCGACGCCGACGCACGTATACGCAGCCACCGGCACGTTCACGGTGACCCTCGTGGTGACCGACAGTCGCGGCGCGTCGAGTGCCCCTGGCACCACGTCGGCCACCATCGCGCCGGCTCCGCCGCCGCCGCCGACCGATTCCGCGGTCACCCTGATCGTCGCGGGCAACATCGCGAGCTGCACCAGCTCGCGCGATGAGCTCACCGCGCAACTGCTGGACACGCTCCCGGGGACCGTATTGACGTTGGGCGACGCCGTGGTTCCGGACGCGAGCGCCTACACGACCTGCTACGACCCGTCCTGGGGCAGGCACAAGGCACGCACGTACAACACGCTGGGCAATCACGATTACTACAACGGCCACGTAAGTGGCGTGTGGGATTACTGGGGCGACCGCGCCGGCCCGCGCAACCTCGGCTATTACAGTTTCGACGTCGGCGCGTGGCACATCATCGTGCTCAACTCGAACGGGAGCTTCGTGCCCGACGGCGCCGGCTCGGCGCAGGACGTGTGGCTCCAGAACGACCTCGCGGCCAACAGCAAGAAGTGCACGCTCGCTACGTTCCACCAGCCGCGCTTCTTCTCGTCGGATACGCCCGGCTGGACCAGCGACGACGGAGTGAAGAATTTCTGGACCCGCCTGTACGCGGCGGGCGTCGATCTCGTGCTGAACGGGCAGCAACACCAGTACGAGCGGCTCAAGCCGATGACGCCCGACGGCGTCGTGGACAACGTGCAAGGGATCCGCTCTATCGACGTGGGGACGGGCGGCGAGAGCACGGCGTTGCCCGTAGCGATGCATCCCAATAGCGAGGTGATCTCGGACGCGTTCGGGGTCTTGAAGGTCACCCTGTTCGCCGATCATTTCACGTGGCAGTTCGTCCCAATGCAGGGGGAGAGCTTCAGCGATCAGGGCTCGGGGACATGTCACTGAGGCTCACCCGAGCCGCCGTTCTTTGCATCTCGGTCGCCTGCGTCGAAGACGACCATCGCGCCCCCGCCTCCCCGCTCGGGCCGGCGGCGCAGAGCGCCGCGACGCCCGCGGGCGCGGTGACGCTGGTGGGCGCCGGGAACATCGCGCGCTGCGATGGCACCAACGACGAGGCAACCGCCGCGCTGCTCGACTCCATTCCGGGCACGGTGTTCGCGCTGGGCGACAACGCCATGCCGGGCGGCACGCCCACAAAGTATCAGAACTGCTACGGGCCGAGCTGGGGACGGCACCTGTCCCGCACGCGTCCGGTCCCCGGCAACCACGAGTACGACTCGAGCGCCACCGCCGCGGGGTATTTCGGCTACTTCGGCGCGGCGGCGGGTGATCCCGCCAAGGGGTATTACAGCTACGACCTGGGCGCCTGGCACATCATCGTGCTGAACAGCGCGAGCGCCTTTGTCGCGACCAGCGCCGGTTCGCCCCAGGAGCAATGGCTCAAGGCCGACCTGGCCGCCACCACGCAGCACTGCATGCTCGCTATGTGGCACCGGCCGCGGTTCTACTCCAACACCGACACCGTTTTCTACCCGACCGACGCGGTCAAGCCGTTCTGGAACGACCTGTACGCCGCGGGGGCGGACCTGATTCTCAACGCCCACTCCCGCGACTACGAGCGCTTCGCGCCGCAGACCCCGGACGGGGCCGGGGACTCGGCACGCGGGATCCGCGAGATCATCATCGGGACGGGTGGGGAGGGGCTCGACGAGCCGAACACTCACCGGATCGCCAACAGCATCGTAAACATCAGTCAGGTGTTCGGCGTGCTGCGGCTCACCCTCGCCGACGGATCGTATGCGTGGCGGTTCATCCCGGTGGCGGGCCAGACCGCGAGCGATTCGGGCAGCGCTGCCTGTCACCACGCCCCACCGCCGCCCCCGCCCTCCAATCAACCTCCTGTGGCGAACCCGGCCGGCCCGTACGCGAGCGCCGTGGGCGACACGGTGCATTTCGACGGGAGCACGTCCTTCGATCCGGACAGCAACACGCCGCTCACGTACACGTGGAACTTCGGCGACGGCAGCACCACTACGGGGCCGACCCCGGCACATGCCTACACCGCTGCGGGCACCGACACGGTAACCCTCGTCGTAACCGACGCCGCAGGCGCGCCGAGCGCGCCCGCGAAGACCACCGCCACGATCACGGCCGGCAACCGGCCCCCCGTAGCCCAGCCGGGCGCACCCTACGCGGCTGCGACCGGGGATACGGTCCACTTCGACGGCAGCAAGTCGTTCGACCCCGACAGCAATACGCCCCTCACGTACGCCTGGAGCTTCGGCGATGGGGGCAACGGCAGCGGCGTCAAACCGGCGCACGTCTATGCGGCGGCGGGAACTGATACCGTGACGCTCATCGTGACCGACGCGAGGGGTAGCTCCAGCGCGCCCGCCCAGACCACCGCGACGATCAGCGCCAACCAACCGCCGGTCGCCGTGGCGGGAGGCCCCTACTCGGGGGCGGGGGCCAACACGATCCGCTTCGACGGCAGTGGCTCGTACGATCCGGACAACAACCTGCCGCTCTCCTACACGTGGACGTTCGGCGATGGCGGCACCGGCACCGGTGCCACGCCTACGCACGTGTACGTAACAGCCGGTACGTACCCGGTGACGCTGAGCGTGACGGACGCGAAGGGAGCCCCGAGTCAGCCGTCGACCACCACTGCGGGCATCACCGCTGGAGCCGACACCGCCGTGGTCCTCATCGTGGCCGGCAACATCGCGAGCTGCGGAGAGGCGGAGCGCAACGCGGTGATGGCGGACCTGGTGGCCGGCATCCCGGGAACCGTGCTGACGCTGGGCGACAACGTCTTCCCCGATGCCACGTATTACCTGCAATGCTACGACCCGACCTGGGGTCGCCACAAAGCCCGCACCTACGCGACGCTCGGCAACCACGAGTACCAGAGCGGCAGCGCCGACGCCGCCTTCGACTACTTCGGAGATCGCGCCGGTCCGCGCGGACAAGGTTACTACAGCTTCGATCTGGGCGCGTGGCACATCATCGTGCTCAACTCGAATGCGACGCACGTCCCCGACGGCGCCGCGTCGGCGCAGGACGTGTGGCTCCAGAACGACCTGGCTACGCACAGCCAGAAGTGCACGCTCGCCACCTTCCACCAGCCGCGTTTCTTCTCGTCGGACACGCCAGGCTGGACGTCGGACGAGTCGGTCTTGAACCTGTGGAACCGCTTGTATGCCGCGGGCGCGGACCTGGTGCTCAACGGGCAGCAGCACCAGTACGAGCGCTTGAAGCCGATGACGCCGGCGGGCGCCGTGGACGACGCGCAGGGCCTGCGCTCGATCGACGTGGGCACGGGCGGCGAAAGCACCGCCTTGCCCGTCGCCATCCATCCCAACAGCGAGGTGATCTCGGACGCCTTTGGGGTGCTCAAGCTCACGCTGTACGCCGACCGCTACACCTGGGAGTTCGTGCCCATGCCCGGCGAGACGTTCACGGATCGGGGTTCCGGCACATGCCACTGAGTGGTTGACGGCGCAACGCCCGCGCATCAGCGTTGGTCGTCTTTGGGGTGAGGGTGAGGATGCCGACGGCATTCCAGTGGGCCCGTCTCAAGGCGGAGGTGAAGTCTCCGCTGCGCCGGGGCGCCTGGTACCGCATCCTCAAGCTCACCCCCACCGACGCCATCCTGGACGTGCGGGGCAAGCCGGTGAGCGTGCGCCGCGGCGATCTGCAGTTGTCACCCACGCCCGCGCTGCGCTGGTCGGTCGTGACCAGTCCCAAGAACTCGCCGCGCTTCCCAACCTCGTGGGGACCGCGCTACGCCGTCTGCCCCAACTGTCGCGAGCGGGCTCGCCTCGAGGGCGAGCCGGCGGGCATGCGCTGCCGCCGCTGTAACGGGTTTTTCGAGATCGCCTGGAGCGACCGGGGCCGCGCCGCCGGGTGAAAGGGACCGCTACGGCGCGAGGATATTGAAGGAATTCGAGGACACGCCGGTCGCTCCCGACGCGCTGGCCCGCAGCACGTAGCCCGTCCCGGCCTTATCGATGCTGAGATCGCCGAACTGCGCGACGCCGTTCACGGGCGCCACGCTGGTCGTGCCGGACAGGATCCCGCCCACGGGATTAACGGCGATCGTGATCGTGATGGCCGCCGTGAAGCCCGTGTCGACGTTGCCGATGGAGTCGCGGACGACCACCTGAATCGGCGGCGTGATGATGTTGCCATCCGTCGCGTTGCTCGGCTCCACTACGAAGCTGAGCGTGTCCGCGCCGGTACCGCCGCCGGTGCCCGAGATCGGGATCCCGCCGTTGTTCCCGCCGAGGCCCAGGGGTCCACCCGGACCCGCGTCGCACGCGCCGAGCACGCAGGCGAGCGGCACCAGCAACCAGGCCGTGTGGCGCAAATCCAAGTACATATTCAAGAGACGCATGGTCACGCTCCCGCGTTGCGGACCGCATAGAATGTCCCGTACGCCGCCAGCCCCCGGGCCACCCCTTTGTCCACCTCTCCCGCAACGTACACGGCGAGCTTGCCCGCGTGCCCGTCGAGCGCGGCAGCGCCCCCCGGCACATCGTCGGGCTTGAGGCCCCGATAGCGCTCGACCAGACCGGCGCCGACCGCTTCGAGCACCCACGGCTTCATCTCGACGGTGGCCTTGGTGACGATCACACCGCGCACGGCGCCCTGCGGCGTGAAACCGACTGCCACCTCGAGCGGGCCATGGGGCGTATCGACACGAACGAACGTCAGGGCGCCCACGACGGTCGCGCCCGCCTTGCCGCCGAAAAAGGTCAACACCCCGTCTTCCGGACTCCAGTCGACGAGCTCGTGGAGGCGGTGCGCGTCCGGATCGCTCAGGTGCACGTCGCGCGCGAAGTAGGAGTCGGCGCCGGGGAGCAGGGTCTGCACGGCGTCGGGCCGCTTCACGAGGACCACGACGGGGGTGATATGGAGGACGGCGGCGATCGCCGCCCCGCGTAACAGCAGATTCATCGGTCGACTCCTCTCCTGCGAGGCCACATTTGGTGGATAGCCAGTGCGGTGACGGCGAGGTAGCCCACGCCCATGGCCCATCCTCCGATCAACGTGACGGCCGCGAAGCGGCCCGAGACGAACTTGGTGAGCCACATCCCCGCGAAGTCGAGCCATGGGGCCGCGAACAGCAGGGTGATGAGGGCGAGCGCCCACCCCTGGGAGAGCGACAGTCCCGCCACCACGAGCGACAGCGCGGCCGCGATGACGCCGTACATCGGGACATGCACGTGCGTGTCCTGGATCAGCAGGTTGGTGTCGACCTCGTGCACCTCGGGTTTCGCGAAATCGGCCATGGACATGGGGTGCTCCATGACCATGGTCGACTCGGGCGGCATCGGCATCGACATCTCGGGTCCGGCGTACGTGGCCGCCACGCGCCCGGGCGTGAAGCCCGCGTACCGCGAGACCATCAGTGCCCCGAACACGTATGAGACGCCGAGCGTCGCGAGCAGACACGTGACCAGCCACTTGATGCGAAGGTCGGCGCGTGCGAGGTCGTAGAGCATGACGCTTCCTCCGCTAGAAGACATACACCAGCTCGAGCACGCCCTTCGTATCCGAGCCTTGGAGCGCCCCGGCGGCGTCGGGAAAGAACGGCTGCGACGACCAATCCGCGCGGACGGCCGCTCGCAGGGCGATCTGCGGCAGGTGAAAGCGGGTGTGCTCGATGTTACTGAAGATCCCTTCGCGCGCGCTGCTCGAGTACCACATCGGTCCCACGGTCACGGACCGCAGGATCTGCGGCGTGCCGGTGAGCAGGCCGTCCCTGTCTTCCACCTGATCGTAGCGCGCCGTGAAGCCGAGGTTGCGGGCGAGCCGCAGGAATCCGGTGACGGCCGCGCCGCGCCACGTCGGAGTGGTGCCGCCCGCCTGCTCGCGGCCCAGGTTCACCTCGGCGCCGACGATCAGGCGGCCGCGGTCGATGGTGAGGTCGCCCGAGAGCAGCGAGCGCTGGTTCGCGTCGGTGGAGTCGCGCTCAGGCCCGTACACGCCCGTGACCCCGACCGTGACCCAGGGGATCGGGATGACCTGAGCCCGCAGCAGCGCGGTCTTGCCCCGATTGTTGTCCACGGCCGCGTCCCAGCCATTGGCCGCCACCGCCCAGACCTCGGCCCGCGGCGACGCGGTGTAGTGCAGCTGCACGCCGGTCAGCTTGCCTGGTCGAGCGAAGTCGAAGTTGAACGAATTGGTGGCGATCAAGTTGAGGGGCTCGTCGTCCCGCTCGAAGCCGATGGGGGCGTCGAACCGCCCGAACGCCAGGGTCCACTGGTTCGCCCGTTGCGGAGTCCAGCTGACCAGCAGGTTGTCGATCTCGGTGGACGTTTCCGTGCCCTCCAGTGCCGTCGTCAGCTGGGCGAACAGGTACACGTCTCCCACCGGCTTGAACAGACTGATGCCGATTTTGCCGGCGCTGAAGCTGTTGCTGCGCGCCAGCCGGTCGTAGTCCGCTCGGCCCACGGCGAAGCCCGTCACGCTCACGGGCTGGGGCTCTTCGAACGTCACCGCGCGCTCCTGCGCAGCGGCGGGCGCCGCGACGCAGCACAGCAGGGCGCACCACGGCGCTCTGCGCATTACGTATCTCCTCCGGTTGTAGGTGGCTAACGGATCAGGTCAGCCGAGTGCGATCGGAGGGGGAGGAACCGGGGGAAAAGCTGGGGACTGGGGACTGGGGACTGGGGACTGGGGCGATGGTGCGGCAACCGGCGGCAGGATGCTCAACGGGGGCGCCAGCGGCGTGGGAACGGCCGTCGAGACCGCGAGGTCGAGCCCGCCCGTCATCTGGTCGCAAAAACACGGGCCGTCCGCCGGGGACGCCGGATGGTGCCCCGCCGTGTGATGCGCGGCGTGCTGACGGCACACGAGCACCTCCCGGACGGTCAGGCCGCCCGGACCCGCGGCCAGCCAGCAAGCGGCCGCGAGCGTGAGGAATAGCCATTTCGGAGAGCTGCGCATCGCTTCAAGTGTACGGCGAGAGTTTCGCCTGGCGCAACCCTGGTTGGGTCGTGTAGACTCCACCCACCTCACCGCTGACAGAAACCGCATATTCCCTCGGGGAGCGTCGTACGATGGGCGAGCGCATCCAATACCGGGACGGCCAATGGGTGGTGCCCGACCGCCCGGTCATCCCCTTCATTGAAGGAGACGGGACGGGACCCGACATCTGGCGCGCGGCGCGCCGGGTGTTCGACGCGGCGATCGACAAGGCCGGCCGGGGCAAGCGGAGCGTCGAGTGGCTGGAGGTGCTCGCCGGGGAGAAGGCGTTCAAGCAAGCAGGCAACTGGCTGCCCGACGCCACGCTCGACAGCATCCGGGCGCACCGCGTCGCCATCAAGGGTCCGCTCACCACCCCGGTGGGCGGCGGCATCCGGTCGCTCAACGTCACCCTGCGCCAGGTGCTCGACCTGTACGCCTGCATCCGTCCGGTGCGCTACTTCGAAGGCGTGCCGAGCCCGATGCGCGAGCCGCAGCGCCTCGACGTCGTGATCTTTCGCGAGAACATCGAGGACGTGTACTCCGGCGTGGAATACCGCGCCGGCAGCGGGGAAGCCGATGCCGTGATCGGCTTTCTGACGGAGCGGTTCGGCGCCAAGATCCGGCCCGGCAGCGCGATCGGCATCAAGCCGATGTCGCAGTTCGGCTCGCAGCGCCTCGTGGCGAAGGCGATCCAGTACGCGCTCCGTACCGGCCGCCGCTCGGTGACGCTGGTGCACAAGGGCAACATCATGAAGTTCACCGAGGGCGGGTTCCGGGAGTGGGGGTACGAGATCGCGAAAGAGCGATTCGGCGACAAGACCATTCCCGAGGCCGACGCGGGAAACGGGAAACGGGAAGCGGGAAAGGTGATCATCAAGGACCGCATTACCGATGCGATGTTCGCCCAGCTGGTGCTGCGCCCCGACGAGTACTCGGTGATCGCGGCGCCCAACCTGAACGGCGACCTGTTGTCCGACGCGGCGGCCGCGCAGGTGGGCGGCCTGGGGCTCGCGCCCGGCGGCAACGTGGGCGACGGCTACGCCGTCTTCGAGGCGACGCACGGCACCGCGCCCAAGTACGCCGGGCAGGACAAGGTGAATCCCGGGAGCGTGATCCTCTCGGGGGCCATGATGTTCGAGGAGCTCGGCTGGACGGATGTGGCGGAGGCGATCGTGCGGGGGCTCGGCGGCGCGATCCGGTCGCGCCGGGTCACGTACGACCTCGCCCGGCAGATGCCCGGCGCCACGGAGGTCTCGACCTCGCGATTCGCCGAAGGCATTATCGAGCATGTCTAAGATGACCGGCACGACGCTCACGGCGCCGCTCGCCCAGGTCGAGACGCCGCTGCTCGCCGTCGCCCTGGCGCAGGGCGGAGCGGTCCCGGCGTCGCTCGCGGAGTTCGACCGCGCAGCGGGTGGGATCGTTGCGCGCGCGATGATCAGCGGCGACTTCAAGGGCAAGCGCGATGAAACCGCGCTGCTCTATCCGGGCGGCGCCAAGCCGCAGCGCGTCCTGCTGGTGGGATTGGGAAAGGCGGGGGACGTGACGCGCAACGGCATTCGACGGGCGGCCGCGGTCGCCGCCAAGCGCGCGCGCGCGCTGGACGCGACGCACTTCGCGTTCGCGATCGCGGCCGACGCGCGCAACGGCATCGCCGCGGGCGACCTGGGACAGGTCGTGGTCGAGGGAGCGGCGCAGGGCGCCTGGGCCTTCACCGAGCTCAAGGCCGCGCCCGACGAGCCCAAGGCCGAGGTCGAGGCGGTCGCGATCGCGTGCGACGCGAAAGAGGTGAAGGCGGTCGGCGCCGGCGAGCGACTGGGCGAAGCCATCGCCGCCGGACATTTCCTGACGCGCTACTTGCAGATGCTCCCCGGCAACGTATGCACGCCGGCCTACCTCGCCGACCGAGCCAACCAGCTCGGCGACCAGCACGGGTTCACGTGCACCGTGCTGGACCGCGCCCAGATGCGCCAGGAAAACATGGGCGCGCTGCTGGCGGTGGCGCAGGGCAGCCAGCAGGAGCCGCGGTTCATCGTGCTCGAGTACCGCGGCGCCGGAGCGGGGGAGGCCCCCGTGGCGCTGGTCGGGAAGGGCGTCACCTTCGACTCGGGCGGCATCTCGATCAAGCCGTCTCAGAACATGGAAGACATGAAGTTCGACATGTCGGGCGCGGCGGCCGTGCTCGGCACGTTCGAGGCGCTGGGGCGGCTCGAGCCGCGGCTCAACGTGGTCGGCGTCATCCCGTCGACCGAGAACCTCCCCTCCGGGACGGCGGTCAAGCCCGGCGACGTGGTGAAGAGTCACCTGGGGAAGACGATCGAGATCATCAACACCGATGCCGAGGGTCGGCTGATCCTGTGCGACGCCCTGTCGTACGTGCGGCGCTTCAAGCCGGCGGCCGTGATCGACATCGCCACGCTCACGGGCGCGGTGGTCGTCGCGCTGGGCCAGGTCGCGATCGGCATGATGGGGAACGACGAGGCCCTGCTCGCCGAAGTGCGCGAGGCCGGCGAGCGCGCGGGCGAGCGCTGCTGGCCGCTGCCGTTGTGGGACGAGTATCGCGACCTGCTCAAGTCGGACATCGCGGACATGAAGAACTCGGGAGGCCGGGGGGCCGGGTCCATCGCGGGTGGTTGGTTCCTGCGCGAATTCGCGGAGGGCTTCCCCTGGGTACACCTCGACATCGCCGGAACGGCCTACACCGAGGGCGAGGGGCCGCATCAGGTCAAGGGTCCCACGGCGGTCGGTGTGCGGCTCTTCACCGAGTTCATCCTCAAGCGCGCGGGGGCGTGACCCGCAGCCTGGGCTGCGCGGCCGTTCTGCTCTCGCTCGCGGGCGCGGCGGCGGCACAAGTCGACACCACGGCGCGGCGCGACACCACCGCCCGCGATTCCACCGCCCGCCGCGACAGCACGAGGGTCGACACCGTCCCTCACTATCTCCCGGTGTTTCCCCAGCCGATTCCTCCCGGCCCCGCCCCTCGCGGCACGCGCTACAGCTTCACCGCCGACTCGTTCGCCCTCTCGAACGTCCAGACGCTGTCCGATCTGCTGGCCCACATTCCCGGCGTGTACGTGGCGCGGGGTGGGATCTACGGCGCGGCGGAGCCGGTGCTGTACGGCGGGCGCGGGCCGGCGGGGCTCGAGCTCTATTGGGACGGCGTCCCCTATCTCCCGCTGGGGCGCGATTCCTTGTATCTCGACCCCGCCCGCATCTCGCTCGCGCCGCTCGAGCGCGTGGACGTCGTGGTGCTCCCGGCCTCGCTACGCGTGTACCTCGTCACGTTGCGCCAGCGCTCCACGGCGACCGCGTCCCAGGTGGGCGTCGCGAGCGGCGAGGTGAGCACGGCGAACTACCGGGGCGCCTACCTGCGCCGCTGGCGCTCGGGGTTGGGCCTCTCCCTGGTCGCCGACTACAACAACAACGACGGCATCTCCGGCTCCTCCAACACCCCGTTCAACTCCGTCGACCTGTGGCTCAAAGCGGAGTACCTGCCCAACCCCCACCTGGGGGCGCAGTACCAGGTCCTGAGCTCGACCTGGCACCGCAGCGCCGGGACCGCCATTGCCGACTGGCACAGGCAGCGGCGCGACGGGATCGTGCGCCTGTTCGCCGCAACGCGCGACGACGGGTTGGGCTTGCGGGCGCAGGCGAGCTTCGCGACGGCGAGCACCAGTGGCGACACGGCCGTCTTCGACCGCCGCCTGTCCCAGGGGAGCCTCGGGCTGTCGAGCGACTGGCCGCGCGCGCACCTGGGCCTCGCCTTCCGGACCCAGGACGAGGCGCGGCCGTGGCAGCTCGAGGGGAGCGCCGGGTGGAATCCGCTCCCGGAGCTCACCCTCTGGGGCGACGTGCGCCGCGCCCGCTACAGCCGGGGGCGCACCGGCGACCGCGCCCACGTCGCGGCGGGGCTCACGCTCCCGGCCGGGGTTTCCGTGCACGCTGATGTCGCGTGGGCCAAGGAGCTCCAGGCCGCCGTCGATACCGCCGACACGCTGCAACGCACGCTCGACGTCGCCGGGGCAGTGCAATGGGATCGGGACTGGATCAGCGTCGCAGTTGGCCAGACGCGACGCGATGCGTTCGCGCCGATCGGCGTTCCCGTGGGCCTGGGGGCCGTCGCCCGATTCGGTCCAGCCCAACGCACCCGCTATTTCACGACGCGCGGCGTGGTGCGCCTGCTGCCCGGACTGGAGCTCGCCGGCTGGTACTTCGACCCGATCGTGCGGGGCGGCGACGACTTCGAGCCGCCGTATCACACGCGCGTGTCGCTCACGTTCTATTCGCGGTTCTGGCGGGTGTACCGGAGCGGG
>Ga0209350_1000699_pt1 | contig 16934 bp, 18 predicted proteins | sample GraSoi013_2_20cm_2_FD_185822 | JGI IMG/M metagenome (GOLD analysis project Ga0209350, IMG submission 185822) | Grasslands soil microbial communities from the Angelo Coastal Reserve, California, USA - Sample 09_27_2013_2_20cm (SPAdes) (version 2) | ecosystem: Environmental > Terrestrial > Soil >...
CGGGTCGGGTAGTGAGGCGAGCCTCAGACGTCTCGTCAGAAATCGGACTTTGACGGCGGCGCTGGTCGTTTTGGCGGTCATAGTCGCCGGGGTTGCAGGTTATAGTCTGGGCCAGACTGGCGGATATGCTTCAGGCTACTCCACTGGGTACTCTGATGGGAACCCTGACTACAACAAGATACAGGAGAGCATCAAGAGCACCGAGCTCAACTACTATGGCTATCTTCAACTGGTGCTCAGCAAGCTGGCTGTTGATTCGCAGAACAAGTCTGCAAATTCGCCTAATGCGGGCTTCGACTCTCTCTACTCAGTGTTCAAGGCAGCGAACGATTCCTCGACTGTCTTCGGCCAGAATCTGACCCTCTGCACCCCCACGGCTAAAGGATACTTCCAGGCGACGGCGACGAATACTACCAACCCGAGTTTCACCAGTCTCTACCAGACGATCTGCCTATACTATCTGAAGCTGGCAAACGACTACACAGGTCCACTGACCTCTTTCACTCTACAGAATCTAAGCAACGACTTCACACTCTTGTCCATCAATCTGCTAAACCTTGACGGCGTCATTCAGAGATATCCCTAAGAGCCGAATCTTCGAGCCGATGTCCTATGAATGATTGTGAGTTTCAGCACCTCTTCTACGATGGCAATATTCCAGGCGAAGAGTTTCGTCACAGAGGTCATCTTCGTCTTGCCTGGCTCATTCTCTCCGGTCATAGTAGGGACGATGCTGAGCGGATAGTTGCTCGTGAAATCCAGAAGTTTGCGGTTGCGAACGGTGCTCCGGATAGGTACGATGATACTCTGACGCGTTTCTAGGTCCGGCTTGTTGGTCACGCAATGGAGAATGCGCCGCAAGCTGGGAGCATTGATGAGCTCCTGGCTAGGTTTCCGTTCTTGCTCGACAAGACTCTTCCCTATCGTAACTGGCGAGTTGAGACGTTCAACTCGGACGAGGCAAGGGCAGGCCGGGTTGAGCCGGACCTAGTCCCGATCCCATGAACTAGACGAGGTTCGCCAATAAGGTGCTGGCTTGTTATTTCACGTAGGCACTGTGGCTCAGTCTGTTCCAGATGTCTTAGCGAGAGTGTCTGATCTTTGAGATGCTGGTCGATAGTACAATGGTGGCGGTTGCTGAGGCTAGGGCACTGATAGCAATGACCCAGGGCAAAGATAGTACTGGTTCTGAAGCGGTATCAACCGGTGGATCTACGTGGAACGACAGTATCGCGTAAGCCACGGGTACTCCGGACATCGAGGCATTGACGGTGGCAAGGTAGATCCCTTTCGCTAGATGTAGCCGCTGAAGGGTGCTGTTACTGGTCCAAACATAGACGCCTGTGCCCAGAGGTTTCTCGGGCATGGGAGTTGGCGGGACGATTAGGCTGCCTGAGGTGTCGACGACTCGAATGGTCACATTTGCGCCCGTGATGGGCTGACCAGTGGAGCTGTCTGTTACCAGGGCCGCAACTTGAGCTGGAACGGTTTCTTGCAGCAGATAGTCGAAGCTTCCCGTGAGGCTGATCGAGAGTCTTTGTGGGAGCGGACTTGCAAGGGTTATCGAGTTTACGATGAGATCCGTCCGGTATGTCTCGAATCCAACCTGTCCGGGCGCGACGTTGGTCGTCTTTACTGAAACGAGCAAGGCGCCGTCCAAGTAGACCGATAAGCTGCCGGGAACATAGAGAGCTCGCGCATCGTGTGGCTGGTTCGTAGAAATGGCTGGGAGCGAAACCTGTGCTAGGGTTACATTGGCCACGCTGTTCGCGACAATGAGCTGACCGAATCCCATACGATAGAAGATTTTGAAGCCGCTCAAGGCAGAGACGTAGGAGCAAGTTCCGTCACAGTTGGTTCCAGGGGGCGTAGACGGTGGGGTTGTGGGTGAGTGGAAAATTAGCAGGAGAGCAAAGTAGTCGGCACTGGTAAAGTCGCGGTTTGGAATGTTGAAGTGCATTGTCATGTCGACGCTTGGGAACTCGGGGGTGGAGCGAAGGGCCCATACGAGACCATTGTAGGTCGCGTCGGCGTAGATTCCGGTTCCGTCAGCCGTGGCAAAGAGCCTCCCAGCTGTTCCATCTCCAAACGGGCCCTGCCAACCTCCGTAGGCATAGTTGGGGAGCGCGGCAGGGAATATGTCGGAGATTGTAGTAGCTTTGACTGCAGGAGTGAGCGTGAGACCGATGAAAAGAATGGAGCTAATTAGGATAACTTTTCTGAACTTCGAAAGTGTTACCATACCCCGCGGACTTGTTTGGAAAATCTATTTCTGATTTTCCGTCATGGCCTAGTTATGTTGAATGCTCCATGAGTCTGCGAGCACCGATCGGACAGTACCATAGAACTCACTGTGCCGCGTAACGCAGTTCCTCTAGGAGGCGGGTTTGTGCGCGCCGCCTACCGATATCCCGGAGCTATGCCGGAGCAGTCAGTTCGACTTTCTTCTCTTCGCGGAGGAAGTTTAACAGTGCGTTGTTGACTTCGTCGCTGTGGGTCCAGGTTATGCAGTGTGGCCCGTTCTTTACAGTGACTAGCCGTGCTCCCTGTACGAGTTTCGCTGTGCGCTGTCCCGAGCTTGCGTATGGGACAATCCGGTCTGCGTCACCGTGAATGACGAGTGTTGGTGATGCGATTCGTGCTAGGTCTTTGCGGAAATCCTCATACCAGGTTCGGACGCATGCGACGCTGGCGACGGACCCGGCCAGGGCGGCGATGTTCCAGCTGTTCCGGACTACTTCTTCGCTGACCCTTGTTCCCAGGTTCTGGTCTGTGTTGTAGAAGTTCTTGTAGAATTCGGTGAAGAACGCGTAGCGATCTGCGGCGACTGCCTTCTCTATTCCGTCGAATACTGGCTTGTCGACCCCCTCCGGATTGTCAGACGTTTTCAGCAGGTATGGTGGGACGCTGCTGATGAAGACCGACTTTGAAACATTCTTCGACCCATACCGTCCTTGATAGCGTGCGACCTCGCCGCCTCCCATGCTGAAACCGACAAGGGCGACATTCTTGAGGTCGAGCTTGTTGAGAAGCTGGTGAAGATCCTCGCTGAACGTGTCATAGCTGTACCCGGTTGTGGGCTTGCTTGACTGGCCAAAGCCGCGCCGTGAGTACGTGATTACTCTATAGCCCGCCTCTAGGAGGGGCGGAAGCTGTCTCTCCCAGCTGGCCCCGCTCAAAGGGTATCCGTGGATCAGGACAACTGGTTTACCTGAACCATGATCTTCGTAGTGGAGATCGATATTCCCAGAATTCTCTTTCCCAACAGTAACAAATGGCAAAATGAGTCGCCATCCGGTTGGCTCGTTCTCAGTACTTATGATTATTGCCTAGTTTGGCTTTGAAACGTTGGAAGAACGAAGGAGGCAGTCATAACTACGGAGCATGTGCGATAAGGAGGCTGAACCATGGAAGACGTGAGAATAATTCTCTCAGCATCATGGATGGCCCTAATGCTGACCTATCTTCTGGGTGATGTGCTTCGAATTTACGCAGGCGACTTCAAGCCTGGCAAAATAGCCGGTAGACCAGCAACCCAGAATCTGTTGTTGGGAATTGCATTACTGATGACGGTTCCGATTGCCATGGTCTTTCTCTCCTTGACCTTGAGCTATCCGTTGAATCGCTGGGCAAACATCATCGCAGCCATAGTCTTCTTGGGCTTCAACCTCATCGGACTGCCACCGTATTCCTCAGCCTACGACAGATTCCTCATAATTGTAGGAGTCGGATTCAACGTCCTGACTATCTGGTACGCGTGGCAGTGGCAAGGCTAGCGCGTAAAATCTCATTCACCCTTGAAGAGTAGCTATTATTGAAAATGAAGGCGATCGTATGCACAAGATACGGGCCGCCGGAAGTTCTCCAACTCAGAGACGTGGAGAAACCTACACCCAAGGTCAATGAAGTACTGATCAAGGTCCACGCGGCAACTGTAACAAAGGGAGATTGTGAACTGAGGAGCCTCAATCTACCATTATTGTGGAAGTTCGTTTTGCGGGTAGGATTCGGGATCCGGGCGCCAAGAAAGAAGATTCTGGGACAGGAGCTTGCGGGGGAGATCGAATCAGTAGGCAATGCTGTTACAATGTTCGAGGAAGGCGATCAGATATTCGCAAGTACTGGACTTCATCTGGGTGCTTATGCTGAGTACGATTGTCTGCCTGAGAAAGGGCTGATCGCAACAAAACCGGCCAACATAACCTACGAAGAGGCCGCGGCTGTTCCTGTGGGCGGTCTTCACGCGCTTCAATATCTAAGGAAAGCGAACATTCAGCGAGGACAGAGAGTTCTGATCAATGGTGCAGGCGGAAGCATAGGGAGTGTCGCTGTGCAGCTCGCCAAATATTATGGGGCCGAAGTGACTGGTGTTGACAGTACTCGGAAATTGGATATGTTGCGCTCTATTGGCGCAGACCACGCAATTGATTACACGCGTGAAGACTTCACCAAGAATGGGGAGAAGTACGATGTTGTCTTTGACACGGTCGGAAAGAGTTCCTACTCCCCTAGCCTCAGATCCCTGAAGGAGACGGGATTCTATCTTTTGGGTAACCCTGGGCTGTCGCAGATGATTCGAGCACCGTGGACCTCGAGACGAGGCAGCAAGACTGTAATTGGCAGAATGGACCCGTATCGGGTTGAGGATCTGATCTTTCTCAAAGAGCTGATTGAAGATGGTAGGATGAGATCCGTAATAGATCGACGCTATCCGCTGGAACAGGCTGCGGAGGCTCACAGGTATGTCGACACGGGGCAGAAAGCAGGAAATGTAGTCATCACAATCGGTACGTAATACCTACAATTTGTAGCCAAGGAACCAGTCAAGCAATTCCCGCTAAATGACTGGTGACTGTTTTCTTAAGTATCTGCAGAGATTGTTAGATGTCTCATGGTCGGCTGGGGTTTTGCGTTCGGCAGGGGAGTAGTCATATTTCTCTGGACCATCGTCTGGGCGATCGTCGCCGGGATTATCGCCGTACTGATCACCGGCGGGACTCTTGCTGCGGTGATCCGTGACCCGACTGCCGTAGCGGCGAATCCTATCGGTATCCTTGCCGCGTTTTCCCTCGGAATCTTCCTCGCCGTTTTCATCGCAACTATCGGAGTCTACGCTAGCATTGTGAAGGTGAGTGTGGATGGCGCCCTGTCGCAGCTAGAAAAATCAGGACGAGTACAGACAGGGTCCTCTTCGATCGGGTCCCAGCCGACTCTGGCGGCGCCCTCTCTGAGAAAGTACTGTCCGAACTGTGGCACAAGCCTCCCGGGCGGGACAGTTAGGTGTCCCAACTGCGGAGCGAGCTTCTGAGAATGCGCCGGGAATAGATTCTCCGCTATTCCTCTGTTAGTTTCTTCGCTTATCGAGAGAGCGCGTGATTCGGTGCATCCTGCCAGCGTAATAGTAACGCCTACCAATCATTTCTGACAAAGCGGAAGTCAGGTTGTCCACCGGTAGTCTTGGCTCGTGTACGCGATTCTAAGACGAGTCCATTCTCGGAAACTTTCGACAGGTGTAAGTGCCCAAATTCAGACTCCTCCTGTACTGTTGGGGGGCGATATATCGGAATCAGATATTTTCGAAGTTCGAAAATATTCCCTGGCTGAATATTCCATTTAACCTATAACTCGCGTGTTTCCACTAAGTGATTATCACTGTCCCGGCAACGTATCTCACCCCGTACAGTCCTCAAAACCGTACTTCTCCTAGCCGCGATCCTCTTGGGTGCAACCCCATTCCTGCATCCTGTAGGTAGAGCGGCAACACCTCCTGGAGGCACGATCACGGACACTGCGCCGAGTGCTTCATGGCAGGGACAGGTGTATACGCTCGCTTTCACCGCGGACCCCGCCCAGTGCCCGGGCGTGGTTGATACTCTGAACGTCGTCTGCGACCACTTCTACCTCAACATCAACCTGCCAGGCACCTTCTGGCAGACCCACACTGGCTCGGTTGTGATTACAATACAGTGGACCAGTAACAGCAACGACTTCGACCTGTATATCTACAGGCAGAGCGACGGGCAACAAGTAGGCTTCTCAGCCTCAGGCGGAACTACAAGCGAACAAGTAGCCCTACAAAGCCCGATGCCAGGCCTCTACGAAGTCCGAACAGTACCCTTCCTCGTCGTCGCCTCAGGCTACACCGGCTCAGCTCTCCTCGCCTTCACGACTGGTGGTCCGACACCCAACCCTATCTTCCCAAGCGGCGGCGTATCGTTTGGTGCGCATACGATCGTTGACCCGCAACGAACCGAAGGCGAACCACTTGTCCACATCGATCAGGCCGGAAATATCTGGGAATCTGGCCCGTGGGGCTTCTCCACCGCTCAAGGTTTCGTAGCAAGGTCCACAGACTCAGGAGACTCGTTCCACATCGTCTCCCCCAATGGCCTCAGGCCTAACCCTGCAGCATCGGGCGGAGGCGACTCGGATATTATCACTGATGACCAGGGCAATGCCTACTTCGCTGATCTGGAGGGTCTATTAGCAGTCGGGGTGGCGGTCTCTAACGACCAGGGTAACATCTGGAGAGAAAATTCTCTCGCATCCACTCTTCCATTGGACGACCGACAATGGTTGGCTGTAGACAATGGAGCTACGTCCGCCGCCTCCGACAATACGGTATTCCTGACCTACAGACAGATACCTGGCGGCTCTCAGATCCTCTCTTCACCCGGCTCTACAGGCCCGTTTGACTCGGTCGGAGGACTCGTCTACAGTAACGCCGCCACCACGTTCGTCGGCGCGGGTGCACCCTGCGGCCGGCTAACCTTCGACCCAGTGCTACGCAATCTCTACCTCCCGTGCGTACAAGGCAACCACGTCCATGTCTCAAAAGCCCATGTTAACTCAGGCCAGAGGAGCGGCCTGACGTTCAGCTCTACTGACACTCCTGCTATCCCAGGAGGTTCGGTCGGGAATCTCTTCGCGTCTCTAACCACAGACCGGGCCGGCAATCTCTATGTCGCTTGGGCCGACCCAACGAACAACAACGTCTACCTAACCGTCTCCACGAACACTGGCACAAGCTGGTCAACACCACTACAAGTGAACGGTGACCCGGCTAACACGAACGTAATGCCCTGGGCCATCGCGGGCACATCAGGAACAGTCGACATCGTATTTTATGGCACAGACGTCAGAGGCGACCCCAACAGCTTTCCCTCTTGGATCAACAACCGTGTTGCAGCTACAAGCATCAAATGGTTCGTCTACTTCGTCCAGGTCCAAGCAGCAACTACGGGCGCACCCACAATCTACCAAGTCAAGGCTAGTGAGCATCCCACGGACTACGGCCAGATCTGCACTGGCGGGTTAGGCTGCACAACCTCCGGCGGCGACCGGACCCTGGCAGACTTCTTCAGCGTTGGGCTCGATGGTAACGGCGCAGCGAGAATCGTCCTTAATGATCTGACGAACCAGCACCATGGAGCAGCGCTCTTTGAGCTGAGACAAGTCGCAGGACCCAGCGCCTACGGCACGACACTCACGCCACCATTCCCCAACATAGACACGGGAGTATCAGATCCATCGGGTGACGCCCAGGTACCACACTACTCCCCAGCAGGTGTGGGTGCGAACCAGCCAGCCCTAGACCTGACATCTCTACAAATCTCCCAGCCCGACGGTTCACACCTGAGAGCAACGCTCAAACTCCAGAGCCTCACCGGTCTTAATCCACCCCTAGGTTCGACTGGTCTGCTATGGGTTGTACGATGGCAGTTCCTCTCCACGGGCGACGCAGGTGAAGAAAGCTACAGAATCTTCTACCTTGGAGCCAACAGCACAGCCGGCCAGACCCCTGTCTTCTTCGCTGGCACGGGAACCTCTGCTGCTCCCGGCACCGGAATACCTCCAGGCAACGGCTGCGTCACGACCACGCCACAGAACTGTAAGATCATGAAGTACCCATCGGAGATTCTCGAGACAGGAACGATTAACAGCTCGACTGGCACGATCACGATAACCGTCCCACTGAGCGACCTCGGAAGCCCGTTTACCGGCGATACGCTGTTCAGCGTCACAGCACTCACCTTCGCGTACACTCACGCCAATCCAATCTTGGCAGACGGAGACGCGACACGGGCCTTTGACTATGTCCTCGGAAAGACGGCGCTGCCTAGCAACTGCCCTCTCGGAACCACCTGTAAAGTCACGGGAGGAGGCTACATCTTCGTCGACGCGCAACAAGACAAGGGAAGCTTCAGCCTAGAGGTGAAAGTCGACACCACGGGGCGAATAAATGGAAAAGCAGCCTACCGGGATCCGGCTGGAGGCGTGGACTTCGGAACCAGTCTTATAACCTCAGCCACGTTTAACGGCAAGACTGTCAGCTTCAAAGGAACAGGAACCAGTAACAACATTGCGACCAGTTTCACAATCACCGTCCAAGACAAGGCTGAACCCGGCGTCGGGAAAGACACTTTCGCCATAACACTCGGAACCGGCTACTCAAAAGCTGACACCCTACAAGGCGGCAACATCCAAGTCCACTAGATACCACAAACCCCCCCACGTTTTTCCCGGGAACTTTCCATAGGACACAGGCCTCTCGCGCTGTATTCCTAGTTGAAACGCATCCTCGTCTTCTTCGTGATGTAGGTGATCATGTACTCGTACGCATCCGGGAAGACGATCCCCGAAGCGAAAAAGACGGCATAGGCGTTTGAAGCCCTTCGTTCTTCAAACTATCATTGTAGATTAGGAGCCAACTACTAGTCTATGATCAATGTCACTAAGTGTTCCCTTTTACTCACTCAGTCATTGATCAGTTCGAGGACTACACGCGTACGCTGATTGAATGCCATTCGCCAGGAACCATGTATGTCCGGAAGTGTGGATCTCTTACGAGCCGTGTCAGATAGGACTGGATCGCCGGCTTGCCCTGCAACCTTCCGCCCCAGCCTCCAAAGAGTGGGTTGAGATTCGCGGTTACGACGATGCTACCGGGGCGTGTGAGATGGCGAAGATGCGGAATGTATCGTGGATATTCCCGCCAGTCACCGTCCAGAAACACAACATCGTAGCGACCCTTCAGCCTAGGAAGGATATTTTGTCCCCGCCCGCGTATGACATCGATGCGCTCGGAGAGATCTCGCTCTTGGAACGCTTTCTCTGCAAGAGCAGCATGCTGCGGATTCGCTTCAATTGTGTCTACATGACAATCGGGTCCTGCCGCCGAAGCCATCACGGCGGCTGTGTACCCGTGGCCACAGCCAACCTCTAGTATTCGTCGCGCGTGTGTTAGAGATGCGATCACTGTCCAGAGAGGCGCTTGCAACGGGTCGCTAGGGTACATGTCGCAAGTCCGCCCGTGCTTACGCCGATGCTGGTTCGACAACTGGTACAGGTCAAGATGAACATCAGCGCGATCACCGTAAATCTTCATGAGCAGTTGCGTAACACTCTTCTTCAAGATCTCATCCGCTCTTCCGTAAGCTCAGAGTCTCAACGTGAATTAGTCTTACTCAGAGTTTCGGAGTCAGGCGAACTCTTGTCCAATCAAGCAGGGTTTTGGACAAGGCCCCCACTTGTCAGGACAGCTTAGGTACGGAGGGGCCGTTATCGCGTATGAAAAACCATCGGTTCTGAATGAGCGAAAAACTTAACAGGAAAACCGATCATGAACACCTCGTTATCCTATCATGCTCACCACCAAGTCTGCTGGCCATGTACCTCGCGGACTGAACGCGGTGACCCCCTATCTCACCGTAGATGACCCTGAGGGTCTAGTTGCCTTCGCGAAAACGGCGTTCGCGGCCGAGGAGATGAAGGACCAACGTGCGGAGAATCCCAATGGCAAACTCATGCACACGGCCATCCGCCTCGAGGAATGCTCAATAGAGATCGGCCGTGCTGACACTCAGTGGAAGGCATTTCCTTCAGCCATCCATCTCTTTGTTCGCGACGTGGACGCTGCCTATGCGCGAGCCCTCAAGGCTGGAGGAGTAAGCCTTCACGACGTGCGTGACATGGAGTACGGCGAACGGTCGGGAGCCGTTCGAGACCCAAGCGGGAACCACTGGTATATTGCCACGTACACCGGCGGGCGCGAGAAGAAGAGCTAGACCGGTAGTCGATTTGGCTGGTTGGGCCGACAAGCCTAGCATACGATTTCCTGCACCATAGACGATTGCAACCGAAATAGGCAAGATACACGCATGTCAAGGCTTTCGTCTACTAACGTTCTCATCTCCGTAATTCTTAAACCGGTGAGCGATGCCTGATAGAGCGCTATGCAATCTGTCACTAGCAAAGCAAACCCTACTCCTCAAAACTACGGAACCGTTACACCGTACTTGATTGTGGATGGTGTTCCGAGACTGATCGATTTCTTGAGAGAGACTTTCCATGCAGAAGAGAGGGCACGTATCAACGACAAGGAAGATCATGTGGGTCATGCCGAGATCAAGATCGGCAACTCCATTGTCATGATGGCCGATTCAACCCCTCAGTACAAACCGATACCAAGCCAGTTGTACGTCTACGTTGAGAATGTGGACGACACTTACAGACGAGGTTTGAAAGCTGGCGGAATCTCTGAGCAGGAACCTACAACTCAGTTCTACGGCGACCGTACCTCCGCAGTGAAGGATCCGACTGGAAACGTCTGGTGGATAGCCAGCCGCGTCGAAGAGGTATCCTCCGAAGAAATGGAGAGGCGGATGAAGGGCCGCGGCATCGCTGCTGACACTTCAACCCCCACATAGAACTTGGTTACGAGGGCCCTTGAGTATCTTGATGGCCCTGTCGAGCAGGTTGTCGGCTCTTTCGTAATCTGACTGGCCTCGAGCTTCAAGAATTATCTGGTTTCTCTTTTTCGACTCCTTGACGTTGACCCTAATTTGCGGCAGCTCTGTTATGAGGAGTCCCAGAGTCTCTGGCCGAAATTCTTCTTTGGAGATTGAGACTCTCCTTGTCGTTCGCAGATATCGGTAGGTCGTTTCAATCAGTTGCCGCCCTCGAGAAACGGCGTCCTCTGAATCGATTGGAAGTCTGACCCAGCCGTAGCCTCCGTACTCTGGGTGAGGAATCGTACCAGGCACTTCACTTACGACCTCGTCGACATTATTCCACACGAATGTCTCCAGAAAGAGATGGTCTCTTATCCGGTGAAAGTGGCAGAAGAATCTCTTCCGAAAGAAGAACGCTTCCCCACCAAATCTCGTCCCCATGGTGACACCAGGCAGTTTGACCAGCAACTCTCGGAGTTGTTCGGTCGGCTTCTGGCTCGACCCTTGATGTGGAGCCACGGTCTGGGTCACGGGGTCCGCCACTCTCTCGACGAACCCTAAAAGCTTCATTCGCCAGAACCTTTGCGACTGCTTGACCCTTCATCCTGCTCAAGATAGCTAGAGCCCACCAACACGGTTTTCCGAAAAGCTAAGATATGCCTGCCACAATTCCTGACGAGGAATGAATCCGAGGCTTCCCCTGAGAAATCTTGCGATCATACTTACAGTCTCGATACTCGTATCGGCTGTAGGGCTGCCTGTCAAGACAAGCGGAGCTTCCAATCCCCTCGCGGCTTTTACCTACGAGTCGTGTGTTGCCTGCGTCCCACCTGGCGACGTGGTCTCCTTCAACGGCAACTGGAGCACGAGTAGCAGTTCGATCGTTTCGTACGTATGGGACTTTGGCGACGGCTCGCCCCTAGTTAAGACCAGTAGCCCGATGACGACCCACCTCTACGGAGGTACAACTGCGAAATGGCAGGTAACTCTGACCGTCCAGGACTCGGCGGGCCTGACGGATACGACTAGCCAGTTGGTCCTCTTTGAGACCGTCCCACGCTACACGTTCCAGCCGATGAATCCGGTCGTTGGCCAACAGGTAACGTTCAACGCGTCGGATAGCATATCCTACAATTCCACTAATCCGATCAACGAGTTCGACTGGAGCTTCGGAGACGGGACCAGCGGCACGGGAGCGATCCTTACGCACTCGTACTCGGCAGAGTCCAGCTACAGGATCGTCCTCACGCTACTAACCTCGTACGGCAATCCGTCTGTATCCAAGACCCTCACAGTGGGACAGTCAAACTCGAACGTCGTCTATACTGTCATAACAGACAAGGACACTTACGTCACGAGTGACACTGTACACATCAAGCTTAACGCGACAAACCAGGGAAGCCAGCCTACGACCTTCACATTCGCGGACGCCTGCAGCGGCTTCCAGTTCCAGATCACCGACTCCACCGGCAGCCTAGTCTACACAAACATGCCACCTCCCTTCGCACCTTGTGCCCAGGTCATAACGGTCATCACCATTCAGCCCGGCCAGACGATGACTGTTGGAATGCTGGACTGGAAACAGGTCAACCAGCAAGGCCAGCCAGTCCCGGCAGGTTCGTATACTATCATAGGAGTCATCCACTACGAGAGCCCGTACCAGACGACGCCTCTCGCATCAAAGACCATCACGATACAGGCGCCTGACTTCCAGCTCACGGTCAACCCAGCGTCGGTCATCATAGCCAAAGGTTCCGCGACTACTCTCACGATAACCGTAACGGCGATTAGCGGATTCACAGGCACCATCAACCTATCCGCAACAACCCAACCCGCCAACAAGCATCCACCAACACTCTCACCCATCAACAGCGTAACCTTGACAGCCGCAAACCCGACTGGCACAACCAGCCTAACCATTACCTCAACGCGATCCACGAACAGCGGGACCTACACCGTAATGATAACAGGAACAAGCGGAACCATAAGCCACACCATCACAGCAACAGTCACGGTAGCCAGCAAGTAGCCCGCGCTGACTAGCCGACAAGAGCTGGCTCCAAGCTCTACCGTCCAGTGGATCTTATCGTCGACACAGACGCCTTGGCTGTCTTCCAAACATTTCCTTGCACCCTCAGGCTGATCAGCATCTGCAGCCTCGGAGGTAACAACAAATTGAAGCGTCAACATAGAGAGGAGTCCAGACTGGCAAGGATTGAGCGAGATCGTCCGCGACCTAGTACGCCAGATGCTCAGACTGCACTTCGACGACGCCACCATAGTCTTCCACCTCAAGTCGGCCAAAATTCGCAACGCACAGAAGATCCTGGACAGTGTCCTCGAAGAGGCGAAACGAGAAGCAATAGCCCGACTAAGCTCCAGAAGCCGTTAGGTCCGGGGAAAGAACGAAGCTACTGCTCCGTGGCTTTCATATCGAGACTCGACATTTTCGGACTACGATACGTTGTCACATGTCCCCGATTGTATACCTGTTCGATAAATACGCAGAGATTTTGAAGTAGCCCCGCGGAAAAAACTTGAAGCCAATTATTTCAATAGTCGCGATTCTAGCGGTCACGTCGCTTCTACTGGTTCCAGTCGTAACTGTCTACGCGGACACGTCGCTTCCGATGACGGGTTCACAATGGGCAATTCTAGAGCTGCTCGGATCGAAGATCAAGACGAGTCACGCTAACACAATCCCAACAGGAGGTGTCGAATTCCTCTTTCCCGACGCTACAGCAACCCCCGCAGGTTATGCGAACCTATTGACCAACGGCTTCACAGCAAGCCTAACGACCAGCAATACGCTGAAAGCCGTGATACAAGTCTTCACCTCGCCATCGACAACAATGTTCATGGGTAACCCGAACGGCGGGTGCCCCGCAAGAACTAGTTGTCCGGGAACGGTGCGATTGTACTTCACGTCAAACCTTCCACAGGCCGGCATGTCCTCATGTCTCGGCTTAAACGGCAACAGCCAACACGCGGTAGTCGCGAACGAGTTCGACTACTGGTGGTCCAACACACCAGTCCAAGCCATGACCAGCATCCCTGGCAGCTACTACCAGTTCTCCCCAACGGGCGGAGGCTCCAACGGTCCAATAACTCTACAGGTCAGCCTGGACCCGATGAACTGGTCCGACCTCTGCGGCCACTTCGGCATCGACCATCTCGCTGCCTTTATGGCGTCAATATCCAACATCAAGAACCTCGGAGTCTCGTTCGGCAGCGGCGACTTCTTCGAAAACGGAGTCGGTGTAAAGGGAACCACAGGCACAGCAACCTTCCAGCTGACAAGCTACACCATATTATCCTAGCAATCCCCCAGCACCAGAACACACCCTCATCCTTTTTTTTGATAAATCCGCATGCGGAACAGGCCCTGTCGTTGTCAGAAATTACGACGAGCCTTCAAGAATACCTCAGAGCAGTACACATGAAAGACGAAACATGGGTCATCGACGGCGACCCCCGCTGCACCCGTACGGTCCCAACACTAAGGTTGGTTTGACTGGGAGAACTCTTCGGGACGGCGCTCAGCGGCCCGATTCTTCTTGGTGGTGCAACCGCGACTGTTTTGCTTTCGTCACTTGTGAGGGATATTGTAAAGGTGATGTGTCAAGCATTTCCTGCAATGAATCCACGTCCCACACTTCCAGCATTTCACCCACTGAGATTTGCCATCCTCCGGCAAGAGTTTTGAGGATGACCTCTCCAATTGTCTAGGCATCGGGTTCCTTACCGCTTCGCCCGGGCACCAACCGAGGGTTTCCTCGAAGGTTACGGGAAACTAGCCAATGTTCAGCAATAAGGTGTCACGTTTGGGAACATATGCTAGAAGGGGTCTGCTCTGCAGGTGAGACTTCTTGGCTCGTTTGTAGACTTCCAGAGGGCTCTTCCCTGATGCGACAATCCGATCGCCGATTATCGCGACGTGTTTGCCTGCGAAACGCCTGTTGATCTCTGGGGCTCTTGAAACGTAGAATCGGAACTCTCTGCTACCAGCCGTCGCGGGTTCCTTCGGCGGTCGTTGCCTTGAAGCCAACGCAATCACCCTGAGTATAGTCGAACTGCTATTTGTAACCATTGAGACAGGACAGAGCGAGGAGGAGGCTGGCGACCTCTTCCGGTACAGACCAGTTCGAACTGTGGATCTCACAAACTCAGCGAGATTCCGATGATGGCGTAGCTGCTCTTACTCTAGAAAGCTCCCGGCGTGGTTCAGAGGCCATGGCTTGGTATCCATTGTCACAGTTTGTTGAGGACATGAAAGCCGAGGGCTCCGAAATGCGCGTCGTAGGAGAAAATGTCAGAAATGAAATGTTTCTTCGCCAAGAATGCAATTGTGGAATCGGTGAAACTGAGTGCAACGTCTGATCTCTGCTTGTAGAGATCCCAGGACCCCATTAGCGCTTCGTCGTCTGTTTTGAGGAGGATTATTGTTTTCGAGGTGAGGATGTCTGTTCCGAGCTGTACTGAGAGCTTGTGGTTTCGGGTTCTCGCTCTCAAGAGTGTGACGGCCTCGTCCAGGACGTAGTCTGAGGTGTAGAGGCTTCTGTACGCTGTGTCCCGTTTCGCGATCTTCCGGAAGGTCTCGACCGCTGATGGATGGTCTCTATCTCGTTTGTTGTAGAACGCTGAGAGTGGCCCAGTGTCGATGAAGAGCCTCAGCTAGGGCTCACTTGTATAGTGTCTCGTCTACTTCTTTGGACGCGTTTTCTGTCCCCTTGCCCCAGTCCTTCGCTTTTCGCCTGCCCAGCGCGATGTCGAAAATGGGATCGTTGGGATCTATTCCAGATTCTTCGTGGACCCATAATCGCGCAGCCTGCCTCAAAGCCTCCTTGATGGTCAATCCTTTCTTTTCAGCCGTCTTGGCAAGCGTCTGATACTCGCTCGGCTCCAGCTCCGTCTGGGCAACCTTGCGTTCCATGTTCCTCGCATGTAACAGTGCATGTAGCGTACATGTAAAGCTTCCGCAGGGACGACAACAGACCTTGAGGGAGGCGACTGCAAGCGAACCAGTCGATGGTGAGGAGGAGGCCTGACGACCTGTTCAATTACCGACAAGTTCTGTACTGCGGGTCTTGTAGCCTCCATGGCTCCCTGGATGGAGTGTTGTTGCTCTTAGTCTGGAGACGTGGCTGACAATGAACGGACTGGATCGATCAGAGCATTTTCGTTCTCGTGTCTGAGCAATAGCCGAAAGACAGATGAATTCTACAGATGTCTAGTCAGCGGAGCGACTGGCGCGAACGATTACACGTCAATCCATCCCGGATGGAACAGGAACTAGCATCCAAACTACAAGACGATCAAATATGCTATCTAATGCAAGTCAAGATGTCTGCAATGACTTAGCTGGTACCCAAGCGGTAATTTGGGAATAGAATGTCCGCGCGTAGGCTTGCTGAATTCTCGAAGTGCGTAGCGATGGTAAAAACGTCCGCTGTGCGTGCTTCTGCTGGGTCCGGGAACGTGCCAGAGTCCTTTGCCCGGCCCTGGTCTCTGGCGGCTAGAATGCGTTTGTAATGAGCACTTATATGCTCCGATGAAGAATACATTAGCGCGGTATCGGGTGTCTCGTTGCCAAAGACGGGTCGTCCACTGACAGTTACTTTTGTCGGCATCATGCCCACACTATTCGCTCACTGTGAACACTGCATGGAAGTCATGCACGCGACAGGCATGTCTCCCTACTCGGAACAGCTGGAAGACTATCCGGAGGATGTCAAGAAACAGTATTTCCAGCTCTCAGAGGTGGCGCAGAAGCTCAAGGCAGAGTTCGGTGGTCTGGTGCTGTTGGATCCCGTGGACTCGGCATCCCCTCAGGGTGTGTGGTTGTCGATAAGGCATCGAATCCTGAGGACTCCGTGCGTGTTGATTCATGGGAGTAAGGTCTTCAGCAGATTTCCGAGCTACGAGGAGCTGAGAGCGAAGATATTGGAAACCTTGGAGCGTTCCGGCCCGTTGGCGTCGACCCGGGTTTCTCGTTAGACAGATCTTCCGACCAGAGAGATAAGGTCGATCAGCTTAGGCAGATCGTCCATGCTCAGACTCGCTACGAGGTGGAGCCTCGACGGTTCCTCCTCAAGCTCCAGAGAATCAACAGTGTCTAGGTCTTTGAGTTTGGCGACTACGCCGCTCCTCTCGACGAGTCGGTTCGCAAAATCTGGGCCCTTTGAATAGACCTTGTAGCCC
>Ga0209350_1000706_pt1 | contig 16862 bp, 14 predicted proteins | sample GraSoi013_2_20cm_2_FD_185822 | JGI IMG/M metagenome (GOLD analysis project Ga0209350, IMG submission 185822) | Grasslands soil microbial communities from the Angelo Coastal Reserve, California, USA - Sample 09_27_2013_2_20cm (SPAdes) (version 2) | ecosystem: Environmental > Terrestrial > Soil >...
GAACGCGATGGTGTACCGGCATTCATTGAGCGTTGGGAAAACCTGCCACTCTTCGCCAGCCAGAAAACACTGCCCCTGGATTGTAGGGAGAAGTTGCATCAACAGCGCCTGCAAAATAGCGCCACCGGGCTGGCCCAGAGCTTGCGCGGCGTGGGCACAGGCGTCCAACCATCCCTGCACGCTCAACTGCCAACCTTAAACATACCTGTCCTGTTGATTGCTGGCGAGCTTGATGCAAAATTCACAACCATCGCCCGGCACATGGCCCAGGCGCTCCCACAATCACAACTGCATATTATACCCGCTGCCGGCCACACAGTACACCTGGAACGACCACAAGCATTCGCCTCCCTAGTCGGGAATTTCATAAAATGTACATGCGGGGCCTGCCCCATTGATGAATAAAAACAAAAGGAGAAACATATGCCAGTAGCATGGAACAAAGTCCGCGACTACACAGACATTATTTTTGAAAAAGCCGAGGGCATCGGCAAAATCACCATCAATCGACCTGAAGTGCGCAACGCCTTCCGGCCAGAAACCCTAACGGAATTGATAGACGCCTTCAACGACTGCCGCGAAGACCCGCGGATCGGCGTGGTCATCCTCACAGGTGCAGGCGATCAAGCCTTCTGCTCGGGCGGGGACCAGCGTGTTCGCGGCCATGGCGGCTACGTCGGCAGTGACGGCGTGCCTCGCCTCAACGCCCTCGACTTACAGAAAGTCATCAAGTACCTTCCCAAACCCGTCATCGCCATGGTTGCAGGCTACGCCATCGGCGGCGGTCACGTGCTACACCTGCTCTGCGACCTGACGATTGCCGCTGACAATGCCAGGTTTGGGCAGACCGGTCCTAAAGTTGGCAGCTTTGACGCCGGTTGGGGTGCAACCTACATGGCACGCGTCGTCGGACACAAAAAAGCCCGTGAGATCTGGTATCTCTGCCGCCAGTACACAGCCCAGGAGGCCCTCGACATGGGATTGGTCAACACCGTCGTGCCCCTGGAACGCCTGGAAGAAGAGACCATACAATGGGCCCGCGAGATGCTGGAGAAAAGCCCGCTTGCCCTGCGCTTCCTCAAGGCGGCTTTCAACGCGGACACTGACGGCCTGGCCGGTATTCAAGAACTGGCTGGCGATGCCACCATGCTCTACTACATGACCGAAGAGGGGCAGGAGGGCAAGAATGCCTTCCTGGAGAAGCGCAAGCCCGATTTCTCCAGGTTCCCGCGCCTGCCCTAGTGCATTTGCACTTGACCTTTTCAGGTTTGGTGTGTATACTTGCCCTTCGGGGGCGGCAGGGACCATGTCCTTTCACGACCCGCTTGAGGGTACTGAAACTAGAGGCCTCAGGAACATCATAAGCATGGAAATCATCGACGTTCAGTGGCGCAGCTATCGCCTGCCGTTCCTTCACAACTTCAGCACCGCTCACAGCGTAATGACTGCGCGCGAAGGAATCATTGTACAGGTGATGACCAGCCAGGGCATCTCTGGCCTTGGAGAGATAGCGCCACTTGCCGCGTTCACCGGAGAAAGCCTTGTGCATACCCACACGCTTCTCCCGTCACTGGCTGCGCGCCTTCGCCACAAGTCACTGCAGGAAGCATTGGATTGCGTGCATTCCCAGGAGCAAACAAAGGCCGCCTCCACCCTCTGCGGGCTGGAAATCGCGCTGCTTGATGCGCTTGGCAAAGCTGAAGGATGCGCCGTCTCTACACTGCTCTCTCCACTTGCCTCCACCCCACGGGCGGCAGTGCCCGTCAACGCCGTTATCGGCGCGAAAGCAACCAGATCAGCAGTTGCCGCCGCACGGGACGCCAAAAAGAACGGCTTTCGTTGTATAAAGCTAAAAGTAGGGCTGGGACTGAGCGCCCACGAAGAGATTGAGCGTGTAGCCTCCGTGCGTGATGCCACTGGACCAGCTATGCATCTCCGCCTGGATGCCAATGAGGCCTGGCACCTTGAAGAAGCTATCGCTATCCTCTCGCAATGCGTCCCGTACGACATCCAGTACATCGAGCAGCCCCTGGAGGCCCACGATCTCGTGGGAATGCGCACGCTGCGCCAGGCAATCCCCATCCCGCTTGCAGCCGACGAAGCAGTGCACAGCCTCGAGAGCGCCCGCCTCGTCCTTGAGAGCGAGGCAGCTGATATCCTCGTGATCAAGCCCCAGCTTGCCGGTGGACTACGCGTTAGTCAGCAGATGATCCGGTTAGCCACGGAGCGAGGTGTACAAAGTGTCATTACAAGCTCGCTCGAGGCAGGTATCGGTCTGGCAGCAGAGCTGCACCTCGCCGCCGCGTCACCTGCCGTAACGCTTGCATGTGGTCTCGCAACCCTTGACCTGTTGATCGACGACCTGCTCATCGACGAACTGCCCGTCCGCGCTGGCTTCCTGCCGGTTCCACCAGGCCCCGGCTTAGGTATTGAGCTTGACCGGCAAGCATTGGATAGATATTGCGTAAGAGGTTTTGCTTGAGTACATCTGACATCTTTCTACCCGATTGGCTGACCCGTTGCGCCGAGAACAGCCCAGAGCACCTCGCGATACAATATGACCAGCAGCAATGGAGCTTTGCCGAGCTCGATCGCCAGGCAACAAGGCTTGCGCGCCGGCTGGCTACTCTCGGTGTCCAGGAAGGAAATCGTGTCGCCCTGCTGGCTGCCAACAGCCAGTCCTACGTCGCGTTTGTTCACGCGCTGACACGCCTTGGGGCTATCCTTGTGCCTCTTAATCTACGCCTGACCCCGCAAGAGCTATGCTGGCAGCTTCGCGACGTGCATGTCTCCCTCCTCGTCTGTGATGCAGACTATGCAAGTCTTGCCCATGAGATAGTACAGACAGTGCCACAACTACCTCTTGCGACGCTGGCAACCATTTCACACGGCAGCGAAACCGTAATCAGCGATCTTCCTGAAAGCGACATTCTCCTGCGCACTCTTATCGACCTTAACGCTCCCCAGGCCATCATATACACCTCCGGCACGACCGGTCAGCCGAAAGGGGCCATCATCACCTATGGCATGCAGTGGTGGAATGCCGTTGGCTCGGCGCTCAATCTTGGCCATAACCCCGGCGATCGCTGGCTCGCCTGCCTGCCGCTCTTCCACATCGGTGGTCTCTCCATCCTGGTGCGCAGTGTCATCTATGGCATCAGCGTGGTGGTGCACAAAAAATTTGATGCTACTGGCATCAATCGCGCTATCTTTGATGAGAGGATAACCATCATCTCGGTGGTTGCTGTGATGCTGCACCGTATGCTCGCTGACCTTGACATTAATAGTAACGGAACCAGCTATCCTTCCACCTTGCGTTGTATCCTGCTTGGTGGTGGTCCCGCGCCCTATCCCCTCCTCGAAGCATGCATGCGTCGTGACATTCCCGTCGTACAGACCTACGGCCTCACCGAATCTTGTTCCCAGGCAGTAACACTGTCACCGTCAGAAGCAATGCGCAAGATAGGTTCAGCCGGTCGTCCACTCCTTCCTGTCCAACTGCGCATCCTGCATGATAACAGGCCAGCTTCTCCTGGCGAGCCCGGCGAAATATTGCTGAAAGGCCCAACCATCACCCCGGGCTATGCCGGCAGACCGGAGGCAACAGCCCGGGAGTTTCAAGATGGCTGGTTCGCCACAGGTGACATCGGCTACCTTGATACAGATGGCTACCTCTATGTCCTCGACCGCCGCGCAGACCTTATCATCTCCGGAGGTGAGAATGTCTACCCGGCCGAGATCGAATCCATCCTGCGATCCCATCCCGCCGTGGAAGAAGCCGGCGTCTGTGGACAAGCCGATTCCCAATGGGGCCAGGTGCCCATTGCCTTCGTCGTCCTCAAATCCGGCCGCACGGTCACTACCGAGGAGCTACTCAGCTATACCGCGCAAAAACTGGCTCGCTATAAACAGCCCCGCGCCATCTACTTTACCGATCAACTCCCGCATACATCCTCAGGAAAACTCCTACGCCGGGAGCTACCGCGCTTGTTACAAACCCTGCACAATTAACGAGGAGGAGGAAGCTCCTCAGGTGCTCTAGCCTTATCCAGTTGTGTTTGTGTAATAAAAGCTCCTCTGAGGTTTGCCTCTTTGAGGTATGCCCCTGTCAGGTCAGCGCCGGCGAAGTTGGCCTCGCTAAGATCGGCATTGTTGAAGTTGGTATCTATCAGGACTGCATCGGTGAAGTTTGCCCTGGTGAAATTAGCCTCCGTAGCGTCTGCTCCACTGAGATCAGCACTAGTCAAGTTGGCCTCGCTCACATCGGCTTTTCTCAAGTCCGCACCAATCATGATGGACCAACTGAGGTTTGCTTTACTCAGGTTCGCGCCACTTATCGTTGCACCACTCAGGTTAACTCGACTTAGATTAGCACCACTTAGATTACTATTGCTCAGGTCTTCTTCATGCAGATCTGGCTCCTCGCTGGGGTTTTGTTGCCGCCATGTATTCCAGGCATTTGTCCCTTGCCTGATAAGCTCTAGCAGTTGCTGCGTTGTCATGTTCTTTTCCCTCTGGAAACAACTCCTTAACTTGTTAGGTCCAATATTTTTCCATAATACAGTGGATGCATCCATTGAGACCGTTCCTCCTAAGAATGAAGTCGTATTCAACTCTTTGAACGGTCTCTTTTTTGTTTTCTTTTGCTAGGGACTCTCTTTCGCATCACTCCGTACTACTTTAGTAGAGACTGGAAGGCAATTCCTTCATGAGGAATACGCCAAATCAAGGGAAAAGGTGTCATGATTCCGCTTTCTCAGAGGTGCTTGCGTTCATTACTAAATCAAAAAGGAGGACGTTCAGTGGTGGGGCGAAAGCCCAACGGCTTTGCGTGCCTCTTCAGGGTCGCTATAGGCTTGCATCTGCACAACCTTCCCATCCTGAACCGTTCTCATCTACTTGCGATAAAACGCTTCGAGAGAATTGCCTTGCCCGAAGAAATCAGAGCACTCTGCTCCACGATACCAGAACGATGTCGGGAGCCTGTAATCAGGGTTGTTCAGCAAGCCTCTCGCCTTTTCCTGGAGTTGCGTCATAATCGCAACCAGGGACGAGGCCGTATTGTACCATAATTCGTGATGACTGCCGCTCTCGTCAGTCCAGGCAAGCTCAGGGGTTGTAGCGTCCGTGTTGACTTGAGACGACGAGGGGTGCGCGTCTTTCTCAGCATTGACCTGCGGGCAGGTCTCGTCTGCGAGTGGATGCCATTTTCCCTGAGCATCTTGTTGCCAGCTTCTACCGTATAATGGAAACTCGAAAATCGTCTTACTCAATGCCTGTGGTATTGTTTGCCACAAGTAATCCAGTTGTTTCTCAACCCAGTCAATCGATACCAGCGGACCTGGTTTGCCCAATGAGAGATCAAGGTCCACCGTCATGACCACAAGAAAATCCAATCTGCTGAGCAATCTCCAATCTTCAAAAAAGTTACCCTTAAAAGAAGGATCCTCTTCAGGCCTATCACTGATTTTGTGGATCAGCGCAATCCCGCACAGTAGCCCTTTTTGATGCAAAGCATCCTGGAGTTCCTGCATAAACGTCGCAAACTTCGTACGAATATTCGGGTACTTCCCATTGACCAGCTCAAAGTCAATGATGACCCCTGTATACCCTCCATCAACTGCCCAGTTCACAATATTACAGATATAGGTTGTCGCTTGTGCAGAGCAGGGAACCTGTGGCTGGGAGGCCGCCTGGTCAATATACTGCGCAAGTTCCTGTTCAGGCCAGCTACTATCAACCCCCACTGTGATGAGCGTAGGTAACCCCTGGTTTCTCGCCTGGCCAAGGAGAGCAGCCCTATCGCAATCCTGTGTTCCTTCAACAAGATGCCCATCGCTTGGATACAACCAGGCAGCCGAGTCATAGGCGATGGCCCCCTTCATCTGACCGTTGTTATACGAATTCACTGCCTGTCCACAGGTAATATTAAATACCCAGTCCATGACCGGATATGCTGAATTCAACAATCCCTTCGGCAGAGGTTGCTGCGCGACGTGTACGACCTGCGTTGAGGTTGGAGTTGCTTGTCTTGTAGGTGTTGAAGTTCTTCGCACTGAAACAGCGCTGCTTTCATTGCTACACGCCGCTACGAGCAACAGTACGAGTACAATGAGTAATTGTCCGTATTGACGGGGTTTCATGTGTTCCTTTTTCTCTTCGCAAGTAACCTTCACGCTCATTTGGCAACGTTTTCTTCAATGACCCCGTATCCTCCTGGGCTTCATGCGCAGGGCAACGGAATAGATCGACGCAAATTTCTCAGGCGTGTCATAACGCCTGGCGATGAAATCGCGATATTTTTCAACGTAAGCGGGCAACTGGTCCGCGGGAGGATCAGCAGTGCTCACCTCCGCCACACCAGTAAAGACGATGATATCGCCTCCGGACCCATTCCCATCAAAATTGAGGGCGACCCTGGGGTTCTGTTGCAAATGCTCCAGGCGTTTGGCATCTGACCGGCTATAGATAAGAATTGTCGACGTAGCTTCATCCCACAGAAACCAGACAGGCGTTGGTTGTGGCATGCCATTAGCGTCGACAGTTGTGAGCCACATTAAGCGCTCATTGCGCAACCTGCGAGCAATCCGCTCGCCAAAAGGTGTTGATGGGTCTGGAAGTTGAAACGCCATAAAGTCTTCCCTTCTCTCTCTTCAGAAATACAAAACCGAACCGATCGATGCGCTTACATGAGACCATTTGAGTCAAGAAAATGGACTCTTTCTTGATTTACCGCAGCCCATATTACACAGCACATTATACTTTAATATAGATGCTTCGTAATAGTACCATAGGCATCTGGACAATAGACCCCGCACTACCGCTCTAGGAATGTTACTTTACACCTGGAATCCTTTGACTTTATTGGAGAGCAGCTTGATGCCATCGCGAAAGATGTGTAAAGAAGAACGCCCCAAAGAGGTGACTTTGAGGTGATAATACAGGCAGGGACGGGAACCGTACACAACAAAGAAATGTCCCAGGCCACTTAATGGCTAACCTGGGACGTTTCTTTGTTGTATTGGGTAGTGGGAACAGCATTCGCTTTGGCATCGACTTTATCAGTTAACTCTTCATCTACAGTGACAGGACGTTCTGATTGACCAGTAAATTTAACTCCATGATCGGTAGCCTGGATGGGTATTTCGGTCAAGTATAAATCTACAATCAAATCCCAGATCACAACAACGATTACCAACAATGGCGCGAAAGCGACATATGACAATTTGATAATCGGATTCCCAAAAAGAAAAGGCATATAACTCAAGAAGGAAGTTAGCGGTGTAATAATAGCCAAGTAGAAGCGCTTGGGCACGTAGAAGGCATATGCAATGGAAAGCACATCTGCTAGATAAAAATACCGATCATGCATAAATGGTAAAAAGAAGGGCAGCAGCAGGCTAAATAAAAACGATAGATGTATAATACGAACAGAAGTCATTTTTTTGCGACTATGTAGCACAACCAGACTTAATATTAAAACTAGTGCCAGCGTTAATATTATCCCACCTTGTTTTAATTGCTGATTGAAAAAACATCCTGACCTGAGCCATTGGTACATATTAGGAGCATTCATAGTCAGGCAAGGGTAGATGTCAGACTGTGAGACATAAATTAAAAGTAGATCAATAAAACCGCGTCCTGCGATTAATGCAGGAATGAGCAAGGTCAAATAAACAGCAGGTATAATGAAGAAGTACAGAAAAGATACTTCTCCCGATAGAAATACTATCAGTAACACAGGGAAAACAAAGATTGCTTGGAGCTTGACAGAGATCGCCAAGCCCCAAAACACAAATGACCAGAAATAACGTCTGCTTGATAAGAAATAGATAGCGCCAAGAGACAGAGCAGCATAACTACTGTCGCATTCGCCCCAGAAAGAACTATTGAGAAATATCGATGGAAGAAAAAGAATGATACATGCAGCCAGGAAAGGAACAAATGTCTGGCCGTATTTTTCTCTGACAATGAGGAAGGTAAAACCTGCTAACACTACATCGAATGCGATTGAAATAAGTTTTATGTTTGTTATTGCAGTGAAAGGGAAATGGGTGGCGATGACAATGAGATAGAGATAAGGGACATTTAAATCTGCAAAATTGAACTTAAGTGCATGAAAGCCTCCATGAGATAAGATAAAGTTGTACCATGGCAGGTAAAAAGTTCCCATATCATAAGTCGTGAAGGGTAAAAGGGATTTGCGCAACCATAAAGCTAGAAATAGAATGCAAAAGATAAGGCTGTACTCATAAAACTTATACAGCCGTTCTCCACAAATCTTTTTTCTGGTAAAAAACATATCTTTCCTCCTAACCCACATTCTGCATCTTATTTGGGATTCGTAAGCGAAATGAAGCACTCATATAATTTTTATAAGGTAATCTTTTTAATTATACATTACAGTCTCTGTATCCCCAAGAACAGGACAGGAGGAGGGTAGGATAAAATAGCTACCGTGCAAACACTTGACAAAGGCAGCTATATGCGACATACATAATAGTAGAAGGCAATAAAACACAAGTTACTTATTTTTACATAGTACTTATTGAACTGCTCAAGAAAGAGTTGGTCATACAATGGAAGCATCATTGCGAGAAAAACTGCTTCGGATCTATGCCGAAACCAAAACCATCGCCGTAGTAGGCGCGTCAGCCGATGAGTCGAAGGCAGCACACCAGATACCCCGCTACCTGCAAAGCCAGGGATATCGTATTATACCGGTAAACCCCCGCGGCGGCGAGGTTCTCGGAGAACCCGTATTCCGCTCACTCACTGACATCGACGTGCCAGTGGACGTAGTGGATGTCTTCCGACCCGCGCAGGAAGCGCCTGCAATCGCCCGCCAGGCCATTGCGATCGGAGCAAAAGTGCTGTGGCTCCAGATAGGAATCGAGTCCGAAGAGGCCCGTCAGCTGGCCGAAGCGGCCGGGCTCACCGTCATCATGAACCGCTGCATGGGAGAAACCCATGGCGAACTGGGATTAGGACCTGGACCCGATAGACCAGACTCCACACCGACTCCCCGTGAGGTCAAGCACGAGGATCACGCTTGAGCGGCGCCGTCGTAGTATAGTAGGGGCGATCCCTTGCGGTCGCCCTGCAGGCTCAGGTAACGCTCGCCCTGCAGGCTCAAGTAAATGAAATATGTACCGTCCGCTGGCGCGGCCCATCCAATTCAACCAGCACAATGCGCTGCCACGTACCCAAAAGCAGTTGGTGGTTTCTGTATGGCACAGCAAGGGACGGCCCAATAATCGATGAGATGATATGATCGGGCGTGTGAGATGGATCATGCGGGTGCCGGTAGCGCATCTGTGGCAGCAGTCGCCGCAGCGCATCCAAAAAATCGAGGTCGGTGCCCGGGTCCAGGTCTGCCGTAGTGAGAGCACAGGTGGTATGGGCAACGAAGATGGCGCAGATGCCCTCCCCGTTTTTTGCGTCCCGCAAGTGCTCTTCCACGGTCTCCGTTATATCTACAATATGATCTTTCTTCTTTGTTGCGATGGTGATCGTTTTCATGCTGTAATATCCTCCATCTTGTTCCGTTTGCTAATTTTCATGTAAAACAGCCGCGCTCACACCTTCATAGGCAGTTTTACCAGCCTGGCGCTCTCCTCCCACAATTGCCGCTGCAGTGACTCATCGTACGTGATTGGCGCTGACCGCTTGGGAATACTCTTCACAAAGTACTTTCCTGTGACGCCCTCCACCTCAGGTGACGTTGCCAGGAAGATTGACGTCTTCGCCCCCTCTTCCGGGCTAATGCCAAAGTTGGAGAAGATCAAATTCACCACGACGCGACTAATAGGCCCTGTGCCATTTTGCCCAAAATTCGACGCAACAAAGCCTGGGTGAAGACAATTAGCGGTGACACCCGTTCCTTGCAGCCTGCGCGCAAGTTCGTAGGTAAACAGCACAAGAGCCAGTTTCGATTGTCCATAGGCACGCAAGTATCGGTAATGTCCCTCTAATTGTAAATCATCCATATTGATGTAGCCTGCTTCATGCGAGGCAGAACTGACATTGATAATTCGTGACGGCGCGCTGGCCTTGATCACATCGAGCAGCAAATTCGTCAGCAGGAAAGGCGCGAGCAGGTTCACTGCAAATGTCACCTCAAGTCCGTCCACCGTTTCTCGCCGTCTCAGAGAGATCAACCCCGCGTTATTGATCAGTACGTGCAGTTTCGTGTATCGCTGCAAAAAGTCCTCTGCGAGCTGCCGTATGGACTCTTGCGATGACAAATCCGCCAGCAGCAGGTCAACAGCCTCATTCCCGCTTTTCGTCTTGATCTCCCTCTGTACTGCCTCGCCCTTCTCGCGGTCGCGACCCACCATAACCACAGTTGCACCCATCTGTGCCAGCCCCAGCGCAGTAGCCTTACCAATACCAGAAGTTGCACCGGTCACCAGACATATCTTCCCCTGCATACTTATATTCATCGTTGGCATTACCAATCCTTTCATGGAATTCCACCAAGAATTCCTGGATAATCTATTCTATTAGAGATTGTAACGTGTCTCCACCTGTCATGGCGAATTGTGCTCTTCCATATCTTCCTCACACCACGCGTGCTTGCTTGCCCTCCTGAGAAAAATGCTGTACGCTTTGTGCAGCAGGTGAATTGGGTCTGTCTGCCTATTTCTTTCTTATGACGTATAAGATAAGGAAGTAAGGAGGCCAGTATGACATACGTTGAACAACTCGCAGCCTTCGTCACGCAGGCTACATATGAAAAACTTTCGCTGCAGGCACGCCAGGCACTCAAGATCCACGTCCTGGATGCCCTGGGCTGTGCCATTGGCGCGGTCGAAGGCCCCCCTCTCAAAATGCTCTATGCGCAGCTTGAGGACTTTGGCGGAAATCCACTCGTTAGTCTGATCGGTGGAGGCAAGACGGCTCCTGATCGAGCAGCGCTCTACAATTCAGCCCTGGTGCGCTACCTGGACTACAACGACAGCTATCTTGCCAGAGGGGAGACCTGCCACCCCAGCGACAACCTGGGGGCAGTGCTGGCTGCAACCGAGTATGCCGGGGGAAGTGGCAAAGATTTCCTCACCGCTCTGGCCGTAGCCTATCAAGTCCAATGCCGCCTATCTGACGTTGCACCGGTGCGCGCTAAAGGCTTCGATCATACCACCCAGGGAGCCTATGCCGCATCTGCGGGTGTGGCCAGAGCGCTGCACCTCAACCAGGATCAGACCGCCAATGCCGTGGCCATCAGCGGCACCGCTTACAATGCCTTGCGGGTCACACGTACAGGGAGACTTTCACATTGGAAAGGGCTTGCCTATCCGAACACAGCATTCGATGCTACCCACGTCGCTTTCCTTGCCATGCGCGGCATTACCGGCCCACTCGAGGTGTTCGAGGGCAACAAGGGCTTCATGGAGAGCATCTCCGGGAAGTTCGAGATCAACTGGCAGCAGGAGAATCTAGAGGCCGTCACGCGCACGAGCATCAAGAAGTACAACGCCGAGTTCCACTCACAATCTGTCCTGGAGGGGATTCTTGAGCTCAGAGCGTCCCATCAAGTGGAAGCGCAAAATGTTGATTCCATCGAGATCGAGATCTTTGACGTGGCATTTCACATTATTGGCGGAGGTGAGGAAGGAGATAAGCAGCTGGTGCGCACCAAAGAGGAAGCCGATCACAGTCTTCCCTATATGGTGGCGGTGGCTCTCCTGGACGGCGAGGTAAGCCCCGCGCAATATACACCTGAACGGATTATGCGCCAGGACGTACAGGCCCTCTTGCGCAAGGTCACCATTCGGCCCAACGACGAGATGAGCAAGCGCTTCCCTGCTGAGATGCCCTCTCGCATCCACATTGTGCTCAAAAATGGTCAATCGCTCAGTAGCCAAAAGCGCGACTACGAAGGATTTTACACCCGGCCGATGTCCTGGGAGATGGCGACGCAAAAGTTCGAGCGTCTTGCCAGCCCTTATACTGACAGTGATCTTCGCCGGTCCATCGAGGACACGGTTGAACGCCTGGAAGCCATGGAAATACAGCAGTTGACGGAACCTCTGGCACAAGTAAGAAGGAGCAAATCATGAGCGAACGAGGATTTTCATTCATTCCTAGAAACGCGCGCGGGGAGAAACTCCGTACCCGCGGTATTACCGAGATCCGTGGCCCCTACTATACCCCGATGGGGATACGCTACCTCGAGGATATTCTGGAGACGATGGGTGAGTACGTGGACTCCTTGAAATTCGCAGGTGGCTCTTTCGTGCTCATGCCCATCAATGCCCTCAGAGAAATCATCGACCTGGCCCATAATTACAACGTATTGGTCTCTACAGGAGGATTTATCGAGCGTGTCCTCACTCACGGGCCCGAAGTTGTGAACCGCTACATCCAGGAATGCTATGAAGTCGGCTTCGACATTCTCGAAATCTCGAGCGGGTTTATTACCATACCTGTTGATGACTGGCTGCGCCTGGTAGAGAAGGTACAAAAGACAGGTCTCAAAGCCAAGCCGGAGGTCGGCATTCAATTCGGTGCCGGAGGGGCCACCAGTGCGGAGGAACTCGCGGCCGAAGGCACTCGCGACGTAGAGTGGGCGATCGCCCAGGCTAAGCGCTTTCTGGATGCCGGCGCCTACATGATTATGATCGAGTCCGAGGGCATCACCGAGAACGTCAAGACCTGGCGTACCGACGCTGTGGCAAAGATCATCGGCACATTGGGACTGGAAAAGGTGATGTTCGAAGCCGCCGACCCCGAGGTCTTCGCCTGGTACATCAAAAACTACGGCTCAGAGGTCAACCTCTTTGTGGATCACAGCCAGATTGTGCAGCTTGAGTGCCTGCGCTCAGGCCTCTGGGGAACCAAGAGCCTCTGGGGAAGGGTCTTGACCTACAAAGGCTAGCGGCTTCATTTCAGAACAACTGCTTCGCTGAATTGGATGTTGCATGTCAGCCATCACCACCCAATCCATCGCCGTTGGGCCAGTCGCCGCACCGTTGCATAGGCTTGCTGGGCTTCTTTTGACCTCCCTAGATGCTTGAGCACTTCCGCTTTGTTCATCCAGGCCTGCTCTAAGTTGGGGTTGAGCGCAAGCAGCTTTTCGTAGACTCCTAAGGCATCCGCATAGCACTTGAGTTTACGGAGCGAATGGGCTTTCACGCTGTACGCTTCTGCATAGCCAGGAGCGAGCTGAATAGCGCGCTCAGCGGGACCAAGGGCTTCCGCATACCGCTTCAGTTTCACGAGGGCAGAGCCCTTATTTACATAGTAGGTGGCATGCGTCGGAGCACGCAGGATTGCTCGTTCAAAGGCATCCAGGGCCTCTTTGTCGTGGCCGGAGGTAGAGAGGACCAGTCCGATGCCATCGTAGGCTGCTGCATGCGAGGGATCGAGTTTAAGCGCATGCTCAAAGGCCATCAGCGCTTCGAGCGAACGATTGAGGCCATGGAGGGCGAGACCCTTGCCAGTGTACGCCTCCGCATTAGTGGGATGCAGGTGAATTTGAAACTCCCAGCCATCTCTTGCTTTGGAGAAAGCGTCAAAGGCTTCCTCGTTGCGCCTGAGCTTCAAGAGCGTAAAGCCCTTACGGTTGTACACAGCAGCGGCGCTCGGGTCAAGGAGCAGCACATGTATATAGGCTTCAAGGGCATCCTCATACCGTTTCACCTGGTAGTGAGCCTCGCCATCTGCGAGCCATTGCTCTTTTGTCTTCTGAAAGAGGTACGGCATACCGCCATGCGTATTGATAGAGTCACTTCCGTTCCCCATAGGATTATCCTTTGCCCTGCTCGATCAAGGCGTTCCACACCTGCACGGTTCCTTCAATGCCACCAGAGGCAATGTACTTGCCATTGGGAGACCATGCAACTGATTGTACTGCGAAGGTGTGATGTGTGTACATGAAGATCTGCTCTCCAGTAAAGCTGTTCCAGATCTGGACATCATGGCTTATCGAAGCAACGTATCTGCTATCGGGTGACCATATCACAGCTTCTACTGGACTATGTTGATAGCCGCCTTGCTGGTTATACGTCAGGGGATTCTGTTGTTGCTGTCCGTTGCTCTCGAAGAGGGCCACGGACCAGACCTGTGCTGTACCACCTACATCTCCTGACGCGATGTGCTTGCCATCGGGTGACCACGCGACCGTATAGACCGGGACTGCGTGCCCGCTATAGGTATAGACGGGGCGTCCCGTGGCAGCCTCCCAGACTTGCACGGTCGCATCATAACTTGCCGAGGCGATGTACCTACTGTCAGGTGACCAGGCGACCGAACATATTTTGTCGGTATGTCCGCGATAGATAACAGCCTGCTGCCCGCTGGCGACCCCCCAGACCTGTACGGTCGTATCGAAGCTCCCCGAGGCGATGTACTTGCCATCAGGCGAACTGGCGAGCGTAATCACCCAGTTGGTATGTCCAGCATACGTGCGTTGGAGCTGCCCGGTCGCCGCGTTCCATACCCAGACGATGGAGTCGTCACCGCCAGCAGCAATAGCATTGCCCTCAGGCAGCCAGATGACGTCCTCAATCCGCCGCCGGAGATGAGGAGCATGAAAGTCGATGACATGCAGCCCTGTGTTGGCATCCCATGCCTGTACATGACCATTCGCGTTTCCCATGACAAGGCGCATCCCATCGGGGGACCACGCCACCCCCAGGACACCACGGCCGGTATTATAGGTGCAGATGGTACCTCCCATGTTCGGACTATAAACCGGGTGCGGTACTATATTAAGAACCTGAGATTCCACCAACCATGCCAGGGTACCGCTGGCCGCCGCGAGCCCTGCGAGTCCTCCCACTTTCAACAGCGAGCGGCGAGATAAGAGGCGTTTCTTCAAGGGCGGTGTGGGAGTTTGCTGTGTCGCGAGGAGTTGCAGTTCCTGCTGTTGCAATTCCTGTCTGATCATCACCAGGCTCATGAATGGCCTTTTGTGTACATCCTTGTGGATCATCTGCCGGATTAACCGTTTGAGCGGCAAAGACTGCGCGCGCCTGGAGCGCTTCCGCAGCTTTGGAAGAGCGATATGCAAGAGAGAGCGTAAGGACATTTTCCCTGCCTGTAACCGGCGCAGGATTCTCCCCAGGCTATAAACGGATCGACTCTGCGACATGGCGGCTGCCGGGGGAACCATCCCGGTATCTAACAGGTAGAGTTTCCCGTCAGGCGTGCGCCAGATAGAGCTCATCTTGAGATCCTTGAGGCCGAGAGGCGATTGGCTGAGGTGCAGGTAGTCGAGCACCGTCGCGAGCTGGATGCCACTATCGAGCACTTCCTTGACAGGAAGCGCTCGATTTTTCCTCTTCCCCAGGTAGGTTTCGAGCGTCTCACCCTCGAGGAAGTCCATCACGAAATACCAGCGCTGATTTTCGACAAAATACTCGTAGATGCGCGGAAGGTTGGGATGGATCAGACTTGCCAGGAGAAGCATCTCGCGCTTACCGGCTTCAATCAACTCCGCAGCATCTTGAACCTCTTGCGTGCTCTGCTGATTCTGGCCGATCTCCTTGAGCGCTACCACGCGATTGCCGAACTGGATGTCCTGCGCTTTGTACACGGTACTTACCTCACCGGCGCTCAGCACCTCAAGGATACGATAGCGCTGATGAATGATGACATCTGAGAGGAGCAGGCCGGTGAGTGGATTCGTTGTGGCGCCAGTTCCTCCTGTGACTGGGGAGAGCGGCTGGCCACAGGCAAAGCAATGCGTGGCCTGTGCCGGATTAATCGCGCCACACGCTTGACAATATATCGAGGTAGAAACGTTAGCGTTTACACTGCTCGCCATATTTGCACCGTCCCATCTCCACTGCCGGAGGCAATATATTGTCCCTCCGGTGACCACGTCACGGACGTCACCTGGCCGGCATGGCCGCGATACATCAGAATCTCGCCCTGTAAAGCCCATGCTTGATTGCTGGCCGGGCCTATAGACCACACCTGTACAGTGTGGTCATCCCCGCCTGAGGCGATACGCGCTTCGGGTCCAGGGAGCAGTCGTGCTCCTACCTGCCATGCGACCGCATTGACCGCACCTGCGTGGCCGCGATAGGTAAAAAGGGAGCGTCCCGTCGCCGCATCCCACACTTGCACGGTTCCGTCGGTCCCGCCCGAGGCGATTTGACTGCTATCGGGCGACCAGCTGACCGCATTGATCGCAGCAGTATGACCGCGATAGGTTACAGAAGTTTGTCCCCTGCTCGCATCCCAGACCTTCACGATACCATCGGCTGCGCCCGAGGCGATGTGTTTCCCATCGGGTGACCAGGCCAGGGTGAGCACCGTCTGAGTATGGTCGGTGTACGTGAAGATGAATTTTCCTGTTGCTGCTGAACGCACCTCGACAGCCCTGTTCCCGCTAACAGCAGCGATCCTGCTCCCCCCTGGCGACCAGGCCAGGGCATTGACATTGCCAGGGAAGCCAAAACGAAAGAGTCTCTCATCCCCTGTTCCGATACTCCAGGAGTCTACCGTGTCGTTGCCCAGCGCTGCGGCAAGATGTATGTTATCTGAGGACCATGCCAGGGCATCCACTCTCTGGCCGTTCGTTGCAAAAAGAGCCGGCACACTTTCACGAGAGAGAAGTCTCTTCTCTGCCGGATACATGGCAAGATCAGGGACAATGACAAGGATTCCTGTGTTCGCATCCCAGACCTGTACCGAGCTATCGAATGTGCCGGCGGAAGCGATGTACTGCCCGTGGGGGGACCAGGAGACGGCTGTCACCGATCCTGCATGGCCGTGATACGTGTAAAGAGGTTTGCTGAGAAGCCTGGCCTGGGCAGGTGTTGCAGGGGAAAGGGAATGCGCCGGGGTCGTTCCAGTGAACGGGTGCGCTAACAACATGTCTATCACGTTTGGCTTTTCAACGATAAATG
>Ga0209350_1000707_pt1 | contig 16859 bp, 18 predicted proteins | sample GraSoi013_2_20cm_2_FD_185822 | JGI IMG/M metagenome (GOLD analysis project Ga0209350, IMG submission 185822) | Grasslands soil microbial communities from the Angelo Coastal Reserve, California, USA - Sample 09_27_2013_2_20cm (SPAdes) (version 2) | ecosystem: Environmental > Terrestrial > Soil >...
GTCATTCAGTCACTGGAACTGACCTTAGGGAAAGATGCGAAGTTCATCCGCGCCTTCGATGCGTTCCGGAAAAAGAGAAACGTGAGCAGCTACGACATTGGCGGCGGAATCTCCCATCGCGAAGTCGGAGAGATGATCGGGATTGCGCAGAGTTTGCAGCAAGACGTTGAGCAGTGGATACGCACAAACCACGCGTCACTTCTTTAGCGAAATGACGAGCGGGGGGAGGGAATTGGCCGTGACAGTGGAGGATTCTAACCAATGACGGGGCAGCGTTCTAACCAACTGAACTACGTCCCCGCGGTGGGTGAAACGGTGAAGCTCACGGATGGTGGGCACTGTCCGATTTGAACGGACGACCTTTCGGGTGTAAACCGAACGCTCTAACCGCTGAGCTAAGCGCCCTTACATAAATCATCGTACAGGAAGCGGCCAGAAGCGTCAACGCAAGGCGAATGATTGCGTTCTGGCTTGCGGAAAGCTCTCTCGTGATGAGCGGATCGGCAAGCCGGGGCGCAACGTTTCTTCGGTTCCAGTGGGGTAGAGCCGCGCTGCTGCGGGCGGACTTTTTCGCGTGAATTTGCGCGTTTCCTTGCACTTTATTGGCGCAGCCAGTAAACTCACTCTCTTGTATTTGTGTAAAGGAAACGCACTGAGATGCTTCTTGTACGCGACTATGTAGCGCACATGGCCAACGAAGTTGTGAAACGGCTGGTCGAGGGCGGACACATCGAAACCAAGGCTGTCCCTGCGGTGGCCAACCGCGTCCGGCTGCGGATGCTCGAAGAGCTGACGGTCGAGGACCGGCTCAACGAGGAAGTGCGGCAGATCTTGATCGACCATCAGGACGAAATGCGCCGGACCAGCGTCTCGTATCAAGAGATGTACAAGAAAGTGAAGCAACAACTGGCAAGGGACCGCAAACTGATCCTGAGATAGTAATTGTAAAATCGAAACTGGAGACTGGGTGGGATGCGAGCTGCCAGGGTTTGGGCTCGCAATGTCTAGGCACGGAAAGGGAAGATGCGCCTGACCCGGGAAAAAATTATTCGGCTGTCGCACCAAATCACGGACGTACTTGTCGAGAGCGAGGAAGTGGAATTCGTCGACGACCGCGACACCATTCGGCAGCAAGTGGTTCAGATTCTGACGGCCACTCTGAAAGACGAAGAGAAGATCGAGCTGGAAGTCCGCAAGCGAATCACTTCGCAGAAGAAAGAAATCCTCGAAGGCAGCGAGGAGTGGGACGTTCTCCACAAGAAGTATTACCAGGATGAGCTTCGCCGCACGGGCATCGCCGCCGCTCCGGACGACCGCCACCGCTCGTAGCCTCGGGCGGGGCAAAGCCTTTCTTTGTGGCGGAATACGGGCCGAGGTAAAGTAAATCTTCAGGAATGCCAGGATTGCATCCCCCCACCCCCCGGTTTCGCGTAAATGTTGCATCTAAAGGGTTTAGACTGCGCGTAAGTCTTTTGTTTGCAACACTCTTGTGAGGCGGCGTGTAAATGTTGCAGATAAAGGACTTAGAGAAGAGGAAGCAACGAAGTGAAGTAAGGACGCCGCGAGGTAAGGAAAGGTCTTGGAGCAGGACCAGCCCAACGCCCCGAGATGCTCGGGGCTGGCGGGATATCCGCTCCATGACTGGAGCTTCGATGGTCCGTGGACAGCGGTCAGGCAAGACATTAACAGGAAGTGTAAATCGGCGCGCGACGAGAGGCCGGCAAGGATGGAGCTTGGCAAACACGCGGAAGGATAGCATGGAAGTAAGGTTTGGCTAAGTGATTTGCAGTGAATGGTCGAAAATGAGGGTTGAAAGGCAATTGTGGGGATTGGAAGTTGGAAACTCGAAACTAGAAACTGGAAATCAGAAATCAGAAATCAGAAATCAGAGAACATACAACAGAAATCGGGGAAAGAAGGGAACCCGGCGAGACGGGATGTCCGGGTAAGAGGCGGGCTGAACGGTTGCGACGGGCAGCAAGCAAGCCTACTCGGCAGGAGGGAGCCGACGCCGTCATCTAATCAGCCCAAATACTTCTCTTCAGAACTTCACGCCATTACTGTGCATTGGATTATCGTGAATGGCTTTTCATGGCTTCAAACCGTACCGGGCCAGACCCGCACTCATCGTAACGACTTGTGTCTTCTTTTCAAGTAAGTGGTCCACGGTCTGTTGGATAATTTCATGAGAAATGCTGATGGGATTCCCCGGTTCGTCCACTCGATGAAAAAGTAGAATTAGCCAAGCCCCATGGGCCTGTGCATCATCAATCGCTTGCGTGATTCGGTTGATGTCGTTGTTGTCGTATTCGTCGATTATGAAGCACTTGAGCAGTAAGGCTTGAGAATTTGAATCGTTTAAGCCGCCACTGGTTGTTCTAGCGCCGCTGAAACCGTCTGCGCTCACAATAGCGAGCGTGCTGTCGTTGTAGTCGCCGTAGGGATATGCAAACACCGCCGCATTAATTCCCCAGCTCAAGCGCAGGTCTTGCAAAGAACCGTCAATCTCATCGTGCTGTTGCGCATCCGTAAGAGTGGACAGATGTGGATGCGTGCGGGTGTGCGCGGCGATTTGATGGCCATTCGCTTGCATGGCAAGCATCTGACCAGCGGAAATGTAAGACACCAGGCCCAGTTTTTGGGTGATGATGAACTGTGTTGTCTTGAGTCCCGCGGCGTCGATGACGGGCATGCCATTGACGAAGGCAGATTCAAAGCCATCATCAAAATTGATCGACACCACGCCTTCCGCCGCGTGAGATACCACGGTTTCCACATTTCCACTTGCGCACCCAATTAGGAACATGCACGACAACAAGATGCTAGAAGTTCGCATCCAAAAACTCCTGGAGCCTGCTTATGCGGAATTCAACGTCCGCGATTTCGACGCGGAGGATCATCTGATCAGCGATCAGCTGATTCCGAAATGCGATGGCATTGCTCGTGTCCAGGCCCTCTAGGGAACGCAGATTCGCTTCAAGGTCCTTATCGTGGCTATGCAAAATGACCAGTTCCGTCCTCTCAATCTCCAGGGTGTCGATGATTTGGTGCTTCAGAACTGCCGCTTGATTCGCAACGTCATCAAACTGCGTCTGTTTCCAATTGACGTAAGCAGCTTCGGACTGGTCAATGTGCCTGGTAATGGCGCGGCGCCCCAAGTTGTAGCTTAGATTAAATTCTCCGTAGGCTCCAAAGGACGATACGCCGGGCGTCATGGCGGATATCTGCCGGTGGGCGCCGCCGCTAAGTTTTATATCCCAACTGCTCTGCTTTTCCAGCTTGTCAGTGGCTTGTAGATTCGCGGACTCCGCAGCCAGCTTAACCGTAATCAAAACTTTGATGGGTACATCGCTCAGGGGAGGGACATACGGCGAAGCTATCCCCGTCAGCGCGGCAGTCCGGCTGGTATCAAGGCGCACTTTTGCTCCCTCTAACGCGTACAGGGCCGGGCGCGTCACATTTTGCGCCTCGACCAGCTTCATGTTGTCCGCGATGATGGCATCCAGCTTATCGGAGGCTGCCTGGATGAGATCCAAGCGATGACGCAGGATGTCCTTCTCCATGCGTGGGAGCGCGTAGATAAGATGTTGTTGTGCCTCCGTTGTGGCCTTGTACAGGTTACAATTGGTTTTTGCAGCCTTCATCACCAAACCTGATTTCATAACGTCTGACAGGCTGTCGGAGACTCCGAAGACCAACTGGGGCGGCGTGCCGGTGCTGGGCTGTATCGGCCCCATCAGTCCCGATGGCGTGCGTAGAAGATCGCGTTGCGAGGCTGCCTGTTCCGCGACGTATTTGCAGTAGGCAACTTCCGCTTCACTTTGCGCAAAGGCGCTGACGGGGACCAGAAGGATGGCCGCTAGAAGGAAGGCTTTCATGGTCTTCCCGGTCAGATCCACAACGGCTTGCGGCCTACAAACAGCACCTTCTCCTTGGCCGCTTCGTCTTCCGTCAAGCGGAGTTGGATGAGGGAGCCACGCAACTCAGACTTGAAGAAGGGAAATGGATTGTTGGTCCTTTCCTCATCCGTAAAGATTTGCTGCACGGTTCCCACGTTGCGGCAGAGGACCATACTCAGGTAGCAGCTATAGACTTCTGCTCCCTCGTAGACTTTGGCCTGATTCTCATAGGGGATGAATGCAAATTTCACGTCATGTTTGGTTGCCAGGAAATACGGGCTGTTCTGCGCCGTGGCAATAGCGGCCCGCAGTTGAGCGATTTGGGCTTCATCCGAACGGAGTTGCTCCTCGCCGGACGTAATCTGAATGGAGAGTTGGATGATATTGCTCTTCAGTTCTGCCTCTTTCGAGAGAGCGTCAACCGTTGACCCATAATCCGGCGTCTTCTGGCGCACGTTGTCGCGAAGTAAGACCTCCGCGATCCTCCCGTCCGTATAAGTGTTCCGCGTTTCCCGCAACTGCGTCTTGGCTATGGCCGCGTCCCCCTTGGCGATCAGGCCGGCCCGTAGGTCCTTGTCAATCTTGGCCTCAATTTCGTTAACTTCATCGAGAATGCGCAAGGTGGCGGCCATATCCTCGATCTTCTGCATGTTCAAGTTCTTCAGCTCCGAGGCATCCACGACGTTTGCCGAACCTTGCAGGTACAACGCAGTTTGAAATTTCTGATCAAGTAGCTCCAGACTGGTTTTTGACTTCTTCAAATCGCCCAGGCTGTCACGCAGGCGATCCCGATCCAGCACCAGCGTGGTCATGGTCTGTTGGCTCGTAACCAGCTTCGCCGTAAGGTCCAAGATCTTGTCATTGGTGGGAGCGACGATAAACGGAGCCACCCAAGAAGTGTTGAGACCAAAGAAGATTTGAACAAAACCGTAAGACGCAACGAACGCCAGGATAGCGTATAAGGTAAGTACCGCGGCCGCACGATACGTAGGAACGGCCAATTGATGCGCTCCCTGGAAGACTGAGGTGACTGCCGCGCGATAGGTGGGAATCGCCAATGGTTGCGCTCCCCGGAAGATTCTGGTGCTCAGGGTTTTCACCTTTGTTCTCCTTGAATTACCGCTGTGTCTCTAACTCCCCCCCACCCGTCCGAATCCAATGTAAGCAGGGCTGCTGGGACCATGAACAAAGTTCGTATAATCCCCCAGGTTCCGTAAAGCGCCACGCGCATGGGATTTATCTTCACGGTTTGTTCCGGGTGGAAAAGGTTCACTGTCCAGATTGCGAACACTGTAATTGCAACTAGACCAGTAGTCATTTTCAACAAGGCTAGGGCCGGGTTATCCATAGAAAGTAGTACAGCGATTCCCATGAGAAGGCTTAACGGACTCAAGAAGTAAGTGTAGAGAGCCATTGGCTTGTTCATGCGCACATTTGCGCGCAGATTGAAAATAGTCTTGAAGAAGTCCGCGAAGCTGCTGCGCTTCCACCGAAGCTGTTGACCCCAATAACCATGGAAGGTGTTGGGCGCAGGGGTCCAGCATTTCGCTTTTAGGTTGATGTAAGTGTCATACCCGCGCAATAGCGTTCGGTGGGTAATAAAGCGGTCTTCTCCGTAGCGCACAGGCACCCCCAGCCAATGCCGCGCTTCAATATTGGGAATGAGCTCCAGGAAGACGCTGCGGCGGATAGCGGACATACAACCGCTTACGCAAGCCACGGACTTGAAGTAGGCCTCGGGAATTTTCAACAAGCGGAAGAAAACGTAGTAAATATAGACCTGGAAGATGGTCAGGGCGTTGTCATCAGGATTAGAGATACCGACGGATCCGCCAACTAATGCCATTTTAGGGTTCGCGAAGCAAGCCATCAGTTCGGACAGGGCATCTCTTGCCATGATCACGTCAGAATCGACAGTGACGACGATTTCCGACGTGGCTGCCTGCACCGCGGACAGAATTGTCCTTCCCTTGCCTCGGTTCACCTTGTTGGGCCGGGACTCGACGTTCGGGAAATCCGCCACCGCCTTGTTAATCCACCGGAGACTTTCTCCGCCGTCCTTTGAGCAGTCGTCCATTACGACGACATGATATTTGTCAACGGGATAGTCGGTCTGGCAAATGCTCTCAATGGTGTCGTAGATGGCTTTCCCTTCGTTGTAACAAGAGATGAGCACCGTCACGGTTGGTTTGAGCGTGTAATCTTTCTTCAAACCTACGTCTTTGGACGATAGGTAGATGATCCCGGCCAAGGACAGCTGAACGATCCAGAGCAGGATGAATAGGTAGGGCAGCAGCGTCAGTAAATTCATGATGGATCCACGAAGAAATCAAATACAACCTGAGCATTGTCACTACGCAACCCGACAGGGCCGTGAAACTGTAAGACAATAGCCGGCAGCGTGCCGCGCCAAACCACTCTTCCGTCGATGGCGACGTTTAGTTCCTGGCCGTCAAGATTGGCTGCTAGCAGGTGCGGTTCGTCAACGTGCAGGGCTGGGGGATCGGCCTTGAGTTCCGCTTGGATGTTATTGATATAGCCGCGGTCCAGACACTCCTCGTGAGTGCGTTGGCCAGGATTGGTTTTCACGGACACGGCAATCCTTTGCGTGTCGAAGTTCCACATCACGTAGACCAGGTTGCAGATGTCCTGAGCCTTTAGCTTGACGCCAAATTGGTGGCGGATTTCGCCATTTCTCAAACGGGAAACTTCCCGGGAAGGGCCAAGGTAGGTAAAATTCACAGTCACGTGCTGTGGAGTGTTCCACTTAAGAGTTGCGCGCATTTCCTTCGACTGCGTCATCAAGCGATTGTCCGCAGCCCTCTCAATGCTACCGTCCGAAACGTTCCAGTCTTGTTGTTCGGTCTTTAGCCCTTCCCCTCGTGCAAGGATATCCCCGCTGACTCCGGAGGCTAGGACTGCAAGAATTTTGGGGGACTCGGCTGAAAGAGAATCGCCGGCACCTTCGAGTGTGCCTTCGGTGACTTCGAAATTAGAAAGCTTAGTTCTTTCCTGGGTCCTTTGGGCCCAGAGCGAGTGGCTAAGAGTTGCAGCGACAGCCGCAGCCGCCAAGGTTGGGCAGATATGCGTCCGCATCATCCTCAAATCCCTCTGGATCGGAATCGTAACCCCTCTCGTACCGGCCGCCGTTGGTCAGGAGGGGATCCTATAAATCTTGATTGTTCTAACGGATGTAAGAAAAGCATGGTGTGTGCCTCAGTCAAGAAGCTCTAATACACAGTAACCAGAGGGCTTAGCTAAAAACAAATCCTTGCCCTTGGCCGCTTCCCGCGGGTGGAAGCTAAGTACTCAGATGTGGAGAAAGTGTGGAAAAACCTCGCTCCTTCCGGCCGTTACTCCGTGAGCCTGCGGGAAAATAAGGCAGAACAATGGAGCCGACAATCGAGGGGATTCACTATATCCGCATCAGGTCATTTCCCGAGGCAGGTACTAAGGGAGTACTAGCAAAGAGCGAACCTGGGGCACCTCCGTGTTGGGTTGGTTTGAAAGTGTGTGCAAGTTTCACGTTCGATTGAATTGGAAGGATTTGGGACTCGTGGTCTGGGCCACGCGCGTCCCCGTTCCACTTGGCCGTCACTCGCCAAGGGCGACAGGCAAGAATGCCTGTCCTACACCAAGTTGCTGAGCTAAGCGAAGAGCGACAGGCAGGAATGCCTGCTACACCAACTTGCTGAGAAGCTAGCTGCGGTCACGGATCGCGATTTTTGAACAAGTCTGCCAGGCGCTGGTGGATATGCCCGACAGCTTGAAAGAATTCTTCCAACCCCGAGGTTTCGCTGGTCACTTCCTGGGCGGCTAAGTCCGCGGATATGGCGTTGCTGAGCTGAGTGGCGCGGCGGATGCGTTCCGAGGTAATCAGCGCGAGTATAGTGTGCGGGTCTCGCTGACGCAGTTGGCGCTCCTGCCACTCCTCGGCGGCCCAGGCGGTCTTGCGGACATAGTCTACGGCGTCACGGAACTCCCTTAGGATGCGTGGGTCCAGGTTGCCCGACTGCATCGCGCGGTTGAGCCGCACGAGCTCGGCGCTCGTTTTCTTCAGCCGGAAATTGACGCCCCAGAAAGTTTCACTAGGAATCAGAAGCTCGACCGCCACGCCGAGAACGCGGCCTTCCGCGGAACGGCGGGTGCCTACAACCCGCGCGCGAAACGATTCGCCCGAAAGTAGGTTGGTCAGATCAAGGTGGCTGCCAACGCTGGGATAAACCTTCATCTCCAAAAGGCCGCCTTGAGCGTTTACCTCGATGGCGTTGGCTGTTTCTTTGCTGTTCTTGCCGCTAGCCTCTTGCCACTTGGCCTCAACGGGAACAATGACGGGAAAGCGAATGCCTCGCCGCTTCTCGGTTTGCGAATTCGGCGCGGTTTCAGTCATCTCGTCCGTCCGGAGGGACACTTACAGTCGCGAAGGGGAACGCCCACGCGAAAGCGGGATTCAGATGCAGTTTTGCGCGTGAAAAGTCTCCGCCCGGGTACCTCGAGTTAGAAGGCGTGAGCAATGTTTGAGGGGTTTATACGCGGGCCGGAATGGAACGTCGACTAGGTAAAAATAGGAATTCCGGCTAAAGCGAATTGCGGAGAATAGAGGGTGAAAGCACCAACCATCGTGATATCCTTCCGCGGCATGAATGCGAAAGGCATCACGCCGATACTGAATGTCTCCGACATCTCCGCGAGCTTCGCGTGGTTCGAGAAGTGGGGCTGGAGAAAATGCTGGGACTGGGGAACGCCCGCGACGTTTGGGGCAGTCGGGTCAGGCGAGTGCGAGATCTTTCTTTGCCAAGGTGGCCAAGGAGGCCGCGGCAGAGGAGCGAATGCCACCACGTTTGGACCGGACGGAGACCAAACAGCAGACAAAGGCGCTTGGATGTCCGTATGGGTGGAAGACGTTGATGAGGTTCACAAACAGTGTGTGGCCGCTGGGCTGGATGTGACTTTTCCACCGACCGACATGCCGTGGAACGTCCGCGAGATGCATGTGCGGCACCCTGACGGACATGTGTTCCGCGTCAGCAGGCATTGAGTGCGTGGCGCAAGACTGAAGCCTGCGGCTACGGTTGTATTCGCTCGCAATGCCACTAGATTTTAGTTGTGCTTCAGGAGGATGCGCAGGTGCTTCACGGCGCGCTCGGTGTCCTCACGAAATTGCGTGACATCGCGGCGGAAAGATTGCGACCATCCGTGAAGCAGGCCATAAAAGGGATAGAACAGAATGTGCTGCGCGAGGAGCAGCGCCTGGGAGGTTTTTGTGGCGGTCGGGGCAAGCCAGAGCACCAGGACGCGAAACAGCGGCAAAGCACGATGCCCTTCGGCGCTGATGCGCACGGCGAGATAAGCTATTCCTCTTGCATAGACATACAGCGCGCAGAAAACTGCCGCGACCAAGAGTAATAGGAGTAAGAACAAAATCGCGAAGAGAAGGAACGCGAAGAACAGTTCCTGAATGTAGAAAACGCGAAAAGCGAGAGCGGCGAGCAGGAAACCGCACGCGCCGAACAGCGCGCGCCCTTTAGTCATGGCCCAGTGTCCCTCCAACCCCCCAGTGATAAGATGCGGGAGGGCGACAATCCGCAACGCAAAGCTTATCGGTTCCGCTGGGATTTGACTAAGATGAGCCGGGAGGTTCGTCCTTATAAAAAGGGCGGCCTGTGACTGAGCTAATAAAGCGGAAGCTCGATTGTGCAGGTTGAGCGAGTCCGCTGGAGGACCTTCTCACACTTGACGAGCGCATCGAGCCCGGTGCCTTCGGTGCCGGAAAACTCCATTTTGAGAATTTCCGTGGCCTGTTCGAGCGCCTCGACCATGTCCGGCGAATCCGCAAGAACGAGCTCGGGCACACTTGGGGAGGGCTTTGGAACCGGAGTGCGGCGGTGCCTGGCAGAGCGGTGGAGGCGAAATTCTGCAACGGCAGACCTGGTGTCGAGGCAAGCGATGGCGAGGTTTGTCCAAGATTGCTCGACGCAAGCAGCCAGTACTTTTGATTTCGCGAGCAAGTCTCTTCCACGAACCCGCAGCGCTCCGGATTTTCTTGAGAGCGCAGAAATTCTAATTCGCTGAGCTCTGAGCTGGTGAATCAGATCGGGCAGGGGGGGCGCTGTGCGCCCAGATGTAATCGTCGTTTGGTTCACAGACCCTCCCCGCACTTGGCAGAGCGTGCTCCGGTTTGTGCCGCGACCAGCCGGGAATCTGCGGGCAACTAAACCAATTGCAAGCGACGTTGCCTTGCGCTCGGAGTGATGATAGCACAAGATAGGCAAAAGGACTAAAATCACGCGCAAGCAGGAACCCAGGGAAGTTCATGAAGCAGAAATCGCGAGGTAAGAGTAAGCGACAAAGCGCCGCAAAGGCGCAGATTGCGCCACCAGTCCGGGAAAGCAACACAACGGTGGTGGCCATTGGCGCTTCCGCAGGCGGCATCGAAGCTCTTACGGATCTAATGACTTACCTCTCTCCGGACACGGGAATGGCCTTTGTCCTGGTACAACATCTTGACCCCAAGCACCACAGTATCCTGACGGAACTGCTCGCCCGGAAAACCACGATGAGCGTAACGGAAGTATCCGATGGCCTGCCGATAAAGCCCAACCATGTTTACGTGATCCCGCCAAACGCGACGATGTCCATCTCTGACCACACGTTGCACCTGGGGCCTCGAGAAGAATCGCGCGGGGCGCACATGTCCGTGGATCACTTCATGCGCTCGCTTGCGGAGCAAGAAGGGAATCGCGCGATAGGCGTGATTTTGTCCGGCTCGGGTTCTGACGGAACGATGGGAATGGCCGAAATCCAGGCGCATGGAGGCGTAACGCTTGCGCAGGACGAAGCGACGGCGAAGTATGACGGCATGCCGCGAAGCGCGGTTCAAGCGGGCTGTGTGGACTATGTGCTCCCGCCCAAAGGGATCGCGAAGGAGCTTGCGAGGATTGCGCGGCATCCGTACGTTGCTCGCAACATTTTGCCCGGCGCCGCAGAAGCCGCTCCAGACGCGGGTCCAGGCCTGAACACGATATTCCACGTTTTGCGAAGGGCCACGGGAGTGGATTTCACGCATTACCGGCAAACGACCATTCTGAGGCGGATTCAGCGGCGCATGGTGGTTCACAAGATTGACAAGCTAGAGGACTACGCCAAGTTCCTGCAAAGCAAGCCCTCGGAGGTCAAGGCGCTGTATCAGGACATGCTGATCAACGTCACGAGTTTCTTCCGGGGCCCGCGTGTGTTCGAGACGCTGAAAGCAACGGTATTCCCGGCTATCCAAAAAAGCGTGGCCCGGGAACGCGGGATTCGAGTGTGGACTCCCGGGTGCGCCTCCGGAGAAGAAACGTATTCAGTGGCAATGGCGCTGCTGGAATTCCTGGGCGACCGTGCCTCGCAAATTCCGATTCAATTTTTTGGAACGGACGTGAGCGAGTCAAGCGTGGCAAGAGCGCGCAACGGGGTTTATCCGGAAAACATTCAAGTGGACGTATCGCCGGAGCGGCTTCGCAGGTTTTTCATCAAGGCGGAGGGCGGGTACCGGGTCAGCAAGACGATCCGCGATATGTGCATTTTCGCGCAGCACAATGTCCTGAACGATCCTCCGTTTTCGAGGATGGACCTGATTTGCTGCCGGAACTTGCTCATTTATCTTGAGCCGGTCCTTCAAGGAAAAGTCATATCAGTTTTCCATTATGCGCTGCGGCCCAGCGGGTTTCTCATGCTAGGAAGTTCGGAAGGACTTGGCGGAACAACAGGCTTATTCGCGGTGGAAGACCGCACGCACAAGATCTTTTCAAAGAAGACGGGAGCCTCACAGCAGGCGGTTGCATTTTCACTGAATTCCCAGGCGGAGCGCAGAGAATACGGGCCGGTGCCGACGCGCGGGAGGCATCCGGATGCAAGCTGGAATTACGCGGAGGCGCAAAAGGAATTCGACCGCCGCCTGCTCACGCAATACACGCCGGCAACGGTCTTCGTTAACGAGGATATGGAAATCATTCACACGCGGGGAAACGTGAACCGGTATCTCAAACTTGCGCCCGGAAAACCGAGCCTGAGTCTGCTGAAGATGGCGCGCGAGGGGCTGCTTGTGGAATTGCGAAACGCGATTGCCAAGGCCAAGAAAGAAAACGTCGTCGTTGGAAAGCGAAACCTGCAAGTGAAGAACGGGAATGGCGACGGCGCGGCGGCAACGCATTCGACGCGATTGGTAAATATCGATGTAATTCCGGTCAGCCTGGGCAGTTTTAAAGAACTGTACTTTATGGTCGTATTCCAGGAGGCGCCGCAAGAGCCGTCACGGGAGACCGCAGTGCGGCGGACAAGAGCCACCGAAGAAACAGGAGCCGCCTCGCGGCGAACGGCCAAGCTCGAAGAAGAGCTGGCCGCGACGAAAGAGTATCTGCAATCCGTGATCGAAACACAGGAAGCCACGAATGAGGAGCTGCAGTCCGCCAACGAGGAGATTCTTTCGAGCAACGAGGAATTGCAAAGCACAAACGAGGAAATGGAAACGGCCAAGGAAGAGTTGCAGTCCGCCAACGAGGAATTGACCACCGTGAACGACGAACTTCGAAACCGCAACGTGGAGATCACGCAAATCAACAATGACCTGATCAATTTGCTCTCCAGCATCGATATCGCGGTGATCATGATTGGAATCGACATGACGATCCGGAGGTTCACTCCCAAGGCGCAGAAGTTTCTTGGATTAATCCCCTGGGATATCGGCCGCCCACTCTCGAACATCAATCCGACGATTGAGATCGCGGATCTCCAGGAAATGGTGCTGCAGGTGGTGTCGGATTTCCGGACGCACGAGAGAGAGCTTACGGACCGGATGGGTGTTCACTATCAATTCAAAGTCCTTCCCTATCGCACCATAGAAAATAAAATTGAGGGCGCGGTGATCACCATTGTCGATATTGCTCCCGACAAGCCGGGTATCGAACCGAAGAGCTCCAATTGACCGCAACCTTTAGGCGAAAGGCCTTAGCCGGGGCACGATTGGTCCAAAGCCAAGGGACTGGTTGCAGGGATACTTCCCCCGTACCGCATATGTCTGACAAAGAATTGCCGCCATGACTTTACTTGGGTATAAAATGAAGTCGCGTGGATGCAAAGTGTGTTAAGGAATCGGGGCATATATGCAAGGCCGGTTCGCGTTCACCGCAAAATATTGGGGCGATGCAGCGGTGGTGTGCCGCGCTACCGAGCATCGTCCCGGGCCGAGTGTCCAGCAGGAATTTGGGAAGTTCGCAACTTGGACGCAGGCGAATGCTTTTGCCACGCGGCTCAACGAAGGCCTGGAAATTGATCCTGCGGAAGCAGACCGAATCATAACCGGTTCGAACCTCGATGCGAGTGAGGTTTTACGCGCGGCCGATTCCCCCGCGCACGCGTGTGACCGGGTTCACCGGCCGATTGCCGGAAACAGGCTGCGCGTGGAATTCATGCTCGCGAAACTGGACCTTGCAGTTACGTTTTGCCACATCGCGCGCAGCAGCCCTAGCCAGCACGCGAACCGCCTGCTCCGAAAGGCCCGCAACGCGCTTTTTGATGGAATGCACTTCGTCTGTGGTTCAGAACTCGCGGCCTATGAATCTGAGGCTATTGCAGAGCGATTGGCGAAGCTGCACGCGGAGTTGGAAATAACCGTCTCCTCAATCGTGAAGAGTGGAGCTTGAGCGCAGGCGATAGGCAGCGGATTCCCTTCATCAAATAAATTCGGGCGGCCAGGGGCCGCCCGAGGAAGAGAAGAGCACGGATCTAAAGATCCGCCACCACAATTTATGGTTGAGAATCGGGACGGCGCTTGAGCGTTGGCCGATCGTCGTCGCTGCTGTTGGGATCGTTGCCCGTGGGCTGCTTCTTGGATTGCTCGGTCTTGGTGCGCAGGGTCGGTTTACCGGCTGCGTTGTCCGTGACCTTGCGCGAGAACATGATATTGCGGAGGCGAGCCTTGACGGTATCAAACTCGGACGTGGTAACAAGGTATTCCTGTTTTGCAGGCAGGATACGGGCAATCTCTTTTTGCGTATTCTCAATGCGGTCAGGAGTCGGAGGATGCGTCGAAAACACCTTGGGAATGGTCCCTGGGCGGCGCTTCTCGTCCGCCTGAATGCGCTCAAAGAAGGTAACGTACGAATTGGGGTCGTAGCCGGTCTTGTACATATATTGCAGGCCGAGGAAATCGGCTTCGCGTTCGGCGTCGCGGCTGAACTTCAGAAAGGTCAGGGGAATCGCGAGGTTAAGGCCCTGATACATCGCATACCCCGCCATGCTATAGGGGATAAAAATCATCGCCGGAATGGACGCCCACTGCAGGATCTCGCCCTTGGTGGCGTTTTTTGTGCCGTGGCGCGCAGCCACATGGGCTATCTCATGCGCCATCACGCCGGCCAATTCGGATTCTTCCTGAGCGCGGAGAACCAAGCCGCTATTCACATAGAAAAAACCGCCGGGCAGTGCGAAAGCGTTGACTTCATCGGAATCGATCACCTTGATGGTGAAGGGAACGCGCGCATCGGAGTTGCGGACCAGGTTCTGGCCAACGCGGTTGACATATTCGGTGACCACTGGGTCATCGATCATCTTCGAAGAGCGCTCGACTTCCTGGGCCAGGGACTTGCCAAGGGAAATCTCCCGCTCCAGCGAGAAGAGGTTGACGCCTTTGCCGACGCTGCGATTGCCGATGGCTTCGACGTCTTCCTTGGAATTCTTGGGAGTAACCGTGTCCTTCTGCTGGACTGGTTGAGAGCCGGCCTGTTGCTGAGTTTGCTGGGCCGACGGCGTCCTTGCCGGGTCGGCCGCAGGCGCCGGAGGATCTTGACTTTGAGGGGCAGCGAAGGCTGAGCCCGCAACGAGGGCGCTCACCAGCACCAGTTTCAGGCTATGCCGCAGAATGTCTTGCATATCGTGTCCCTCCGCCTACCCGTCATTATACACCCACAATCGCAGGGCAAGCCCCACATGCTTCGATGAGTACTATGATGTCAGATCGTTCGGGAAGGTTTTCCTATTCCCTTCGCGATTTCGCTCGATTTGCGATTTGTCGGAGGGCTGCTGGCAGCGCGGCCAAAGTCGGCGTACTGAGTGCGTACCCAACGCCGGAGAGGCAGTTGACACACTTTGCGGCTACCTCTACAGTCAAAGCCAGTCCATTATGAGCACCAGCGTGTCGAAAATCCAGGTTGGCCAACTTTGGAAGAAAGACGGTACCGGCGACATTTACCTGGTCACGCGCTTGTACTCCGAGGCCCTGAATACCATGGTGATCCTGCGAAAGTCCGGGGCGGAAGACGAGATGCAGATCCGTGTGCGGGTCGAGCGGGCGGTCGAAGGCCAGAAGATTCCCGGGTTTTCGCCTGCGCAGGGAGACGAAAAGTTCTAGGCCTTAGATCGACCGAACTTCCATGTTTACAACATCTTCGACCTTCATCAGCTCTTTCTGCAGGAAAGGCTCGCCGTAATTCACGCCGATCATCTGGCCGTAGTGCTGCGCCAACTGATTCATCTCCATTTCGAGTTTGTCGATAGCGAGGTGGACTTTACTCTTCTTTTCGGTCTTGCCGGGCCGGAATTGCGAGGCAAAGGCCAAGATCGCCCTGCGGCGCCGCGCGTATTGGGCGGTGATGTCCACTACGAAGGTGGGCCGCACGTGCGCGTAGGAGCTGGAATAGAGGATTTTAGAGGGGCGGTAGGCCTCGCCCTCGATAGGGAGTTGTTTGAGACCCGCCAGGAAGCAGGCCTCGTAGCCAAGAGTCGAGGCATGGTAGTGGTCGGGATGGCGGGCTTCCCAGTAGGGAAGGATGACGGTTCTCGGGCGGAGCTGACGAATCATGGCCGCGAGGCGCAATTTATGTTGCCGGCTGGGTTGAACGTCGGAATCGGGTACGCCGAGCGTGGCGCGCCACTTGACGGAGAGTAATTTCGCCGCGCGCGCAGCTTCTTTGGCGCGGGTTTCCGAGGTTCCGCGCGTTCCCATTTCGCCCGCGGTCAAGTCGAGGATTCCCGTTTTGTACCCGCGCTGTGCCATTTTCAGCAGCGTGCCGCCGCAGGTGAGCTCGACGTCGTCGGGGTGGGCGGCGATGGCCAAGAGATCGAGATTCATCACGCCTCCATTGGCCGTTGATTCTATCAGTTCAACGCATAACGATGGTGAGAGGGCAGGGGTAAGCGAATCGGGAGGGAGGCAAAGCAGGTTCGCGGCTATGGTATCGTTTCGGTCATGTCCTCCGAAAAAAGCGAACAGTCTTTGGCGCGGCAAGTTGCTCTTGTCACTGGGTCTGCAAAGCGCCTGGGACGAGCGGTGGCGGTGCGTCTGGCACAGGAAGGCGCGGACGTTATCATTCACCACCGTACTTCCACGGTGGATGCGCAGTCGGAAGTTGCGGAGATCGAAAAAATGGGCCGGAGAAGCTGCGCGATTGCCGCCGATCTAACGAATGTCGCCGAAATCAAGCGACTGTTCGACGAAACGGCGAAACAATTCGGCCGGTTGGACATTCTCGTGAACAGCGCGGCGAATTTTCTTCCGTCGAGCATCATTTCCACGACGGAAGAAATCTGGGACACTTCACTCGATGCGAACGTGAAAGGGCCCTTTTTCTGTGCACAAGCGGCGGCGCCGCTCCTGAGGCGAACGAAGGGAACCATCATCAATTTTGCGGACACCGGCGGGCTTCTCGGTTGGCCCGGATACATTGCGCACTCCGTTTCGAAAGCAGGAGTGGTGATGCTGACAAAAGTGCTGGCAAAGGCGCTAGCGCCGGAAGTGCGCGTGAATGCCATTGCTCCTGGTACGATCACAATGCCGGGCGATCCACCGGACTGGGAAGCAGACTTCATCAAGCTGGCCCCGCTTCGCCGCACGGGTGCTCCATCAGACGTAGCGGATGCCGTTGTGTTCCTGATTCATTCGAAATTCATTACCGGGCAGATCCTCGTCGTGGATGGCGGGCGCAC
>Ga0209350_1000709_pt1 | contig 16851 bp, 13 predicted proteins | sample GraSoi013_2_20cm_2_FD_185822 | JGI IMG/M metagenome (GOLD analysis project Ga0209350, IMG submission 185822) | Grasslands soil microbial communities from the Angelo Coastal Reserve, California, USA - Sample 09_27_2013_2_20cm (SPAdes) (version 2) | ecosystem: Environmental > Terrestrial > Soil >...
GGCAGCGCGCCGGTGAATTGGGCGCTGATCAAAGGAGAGACCGAGACCGGCAACTCGCTGATCTGGCTCGCCGAGGGGGTGGACCGGGGCGCCGTGATCGACCAGGTCGCCTTCAGCATCACGCCGTACGACACCGTCGCGTCGCTCTACGACCGCGTCGCCACGTCCAATCGCGACATGCTGCTCCGGCTGCTGCCCCGGCTGCTCGCCGGCGAGCGGCCGGGCCGGCCGCAGCCCGCGAGCGAGCACCCCGAGCTGCCGCGCCGCCGCCCCGCCGACGGCCTGATCGACTGGTGCCGCCCGAGCCGCGAGGTCTACGACTTCATTCGCGCGCTCACCCGGCCCTACCCGGGAGCGTTCAGCTGGCTCGACGGGACCCGGTGGACTGTGTGGCAGGCCGCGCTCCTCTTGAGCGGCAACGGCACCACGGCTCCCGTCGAGCCCGGAACCGTGCTGGGTCCCCTCGTGAGTCCCGTCTCGGAGGCGTGCGGGCAGATGGTCGCCTGCGGCGACGAGGAAAACGGCGGGAAAGGCGTGGTCGTGCTGCTCGAGCTCGAGCAGGACGACGGCACCATCCTGCGGGGCCGCGCCTTGAGCGACCAGCTGTGGACCGGGCGGATGTGGACCAATGTCGATGAGCACGCGCTCACCTAGTCGGGTCCTGGTGATCGCCGCTCACCCCGACGACGAAGTGCTGGGGTGCGGCGGCACGGTCGCGCTGCATGTCCGCGCGGGGCACGAGGTGCACACGGCCATTGCCTGCGAAGGCGAGTCGCTCCGCTACGGGCCCGAGGGCATCGGTCAGCCCGAGCACATTTGTCGCGCCGCCCGCACGCTCGGCGTGCGCGACGTCCGCATGCTCGGGTTCCCCGACCAGCGGCTCGATACGATGACGCTCACGGACGTCATCGCGCCGCTCGCGAGTCTGGTGCGGGAGCTGCATCCTGACATCGTGTATTGTCAGCACGGCGGGGACGTGAACCGCGACCACGAGCTGCTGTTCAAGGCCGCGCTCGTCGCGACGCGCCCCACCGAGCACTGCATCGGTGCGGTGTACGCGTTCGATACGGCGAGCAGCACGGAATGGGCCTACCCGCGCAGCTTCGTGCCCGACACCTGGGTGGATATCTCCGAGACGCTCGAGACCAAGATCGCCGCCATGGCGTGCTACGAGAGCGAGGTCCGGCCCTATCCGCACCCGCGCTCGCTCGATGCGCTTCGTAACCGGGCCAGAGCCTGGGGCAACCAGACCTGTCTCGAGGCGGCGGAGGTGTTTCTCACCGTGCGCCGGACGCGCCGCAATGGTGAAACGCCTGCTTGACATCGTGCTCGCGGCCCTCGGCCTCGTGCTGGTCGCGCCCGTGCTCGCGCTCGCGGCGCTGGGCATCCGCCTCGCGAGCCCGGGGGGGGGGCCGGTGTTCTACCGGGCGCGCCGGGTGGGCCGCGCGGGAGCCTGCTTCACCATGTACAAGCTCCGGACCATGCATCAGCGCCCGCTCGGGCCAACCAGCCGCATCACGGGACGCGACGATCCCCGGGTATTCCCGCTGGGAGCCCTGTTGCGCCGCACCAAGATCGACGAGCTGCCGCAGCTCTTCAACGTGCTGCGCGGCGACATGTCGATCGTGGGCCCCCGGCCCGAAGATCCCGACATCGTCGAGCGCCACTACACGCCGTTGTTGCGCGAGACCCTCGCCGTCCGGCCCGGACTCGCGAGTCCCGGCAGCCTGTACCACTACACGCACGGCGACGCGCTGCTGGCGGGCGCCGACCCCGAGACCGCGTACGTCGAGCGCCTGCTGCCGCTCAAGGTCGCGCTCGACGTGGTGTACGTGCGTCAAGCTTCGTTGCCGTTGGACGTGCGGATTATCGGTCGCACCCTCTCGACCATCGCGGCATGCCTCGCTGGCCGGAGCCGGTTCGGCGACCCCCCCGAGGCTCCCGCAGCGCGAGCCTTGATGGACCTGGAAAGGACGACATGCGTTACGAACGCGTAGCCATGCTGGCCGCCGTGGGAACGCTCGCGGTGTGGGTCGTCACGTGTAAGAGCGACAACGGTGGTGGCCCGCCCACCGGCGGCGCACCGTCCGTCGACGTCGGCGCCGACTTGCGCATTCAAACGAGCCAGACCGTTTCGTTCACGGGTCGCGTCGCCATCCCCCCATCGGCGAACCCGACCGACTACCACTGGACCCTCGCCTGGGGCGACGGCGCCACCGACAACGGGACCGTCGGCTCCGACAGCATGGTGACGGCGACGCACAGCTACGCCACCGTGGGGCGGTATGCGCTGCACCTCGCCGCGCAGGGGCCCAACGCCGCGGACACGGCCTCGGACACGAGCACCGTTTACGTCTATGCGCCAGGCACGCCGCAGGTACTGATCGGCGCCGGAGACATCGGGGAGTGTGGCAAGGTCCATTCAGCGAAGACGGCCGCCGTGGTGGATACGATTCTCGGCAACGTGTTCACGCTGGGCGACAACGCGTATCCCGACGGCGTGTACACCGATTTCACTCGGACGGACGGCCCGGGGTGCTGGGCCAACACCTGGGGCAGGTTCAAGAAGCGCATCAACCCCACGCCCGGAAACCACGAGTTTGCTCACGGGGACACGTCGGGCACGGGCTATTTCCGTTACTTCGGCATCGCCGCCGGTCGCGGGCCCATCGGCGATTACAGCTACGACGTCGGCGGCTGGCACATCATCGTGCTGAACTCGAACTTCCTCGAGTCGCAGGCGCTTGGCCGATTCCTCAGCATCGACACGCAGCTCGCCTGGCTGAGCGCCGACCTCGCCGCTCACCCGGCGACCTGTACCCTCGCCATGTGGCATCACCCGCATTTCAGCTCTGGGACGACGCACGGAGACAAACTGAACGAGACGCAGCCCACCAAACCGTTCTGGGACACGCTGTACGCGCACGGGGCGGAACTGATCCTGTCGGGCCACGAGCATAACTACGAGCGCTTCGCGCCGCAGACGCCCGACGGCGTGGCCGACCCCGCGAACGGCATCCGGCAGTTCGTCGCCGGCACGGGCGGCGGCGGCTACGATACGCTCGCCACCACCCGGATCGCGAACAGCGAGGTGTCGACGACCGAGCACGGCGTGCTCAAGCTCACGCTCACGCCCGGCGCCTACCAATGGCAATTCATCCCAACCTCGGGGCCGTTGGGCGATACGATCCGGAGCACGTTCACCTTCACCGACGCCGGCAGCGGGTCGTGTCACTGATGAGTCCCGCGCACCAAGCCACCGCTCCGCCGCCGGTCGGCGCGACCCCGACCGTGTGGTCCACGCCCGCGCGCACCGAAAGCGGGCTGGCGCGCCTGCGCGAGGCGACGGCAGGCGAGCTCAAGAACTGGGACGACCTGATCGCGCGCTTCTGGAACCACCGCGTGACCCAGCGACGCAGCTGGATCGAGTCGTTGGCGGGCTCGGGGTGCGGGGAGCCGCTCTATCTCGTGTGGGAGAAGAGCGGCGAGGTGGTGGGCTGCATGCCCGGCCTGCTCTCGCGCGTCGGTGTGTGGCGCGGCTTCGGCTCGCCCTTGCCGGGCTGGCAGACCGTGAGCCTGGGTCCCGTGTGGGACCGGCGCCGGGTCTCGGCCCGTGAGCTGCTCGGGGTGTTGGTGCCCTATCTCCAGCTGGTGCATGGGGTGAGCTACATCGAGCTCATGACGTCTGACCTGGCGCCGGCTCTGATGCGCGCGCTCGGGTTCCGCGGGGAGCCGGCGCCCACGTTCCGCGCGCCGCTCTATCCCGACGACGAGAAGCGCACCTTCCGCGGCTTGAAAGACAGCGCCCGTCGCAACGTGCGGCGCGCCGAGCGGCTCGGGCTCGTCGTACGCAGCGAGGAAGATGAATCGTTCGTGGACGAGCACTACGACCAGCTGCGCGAGGTCTATCTGCGGGGCGGCAACGCGGTGCCGTTCAGCCGCCGACGCGTCCACCAGTGCTTCGTCCACATGAAGCGGGCGGGCCGCCTGGACGCCGTGTCGGTCCGGATGCCCGACGGCACCTGCATCGCGACCGGCACGTTCTTCGTCGACCCTCCGGAGCTGCATCTGTGGATGTGGGCGCACCGCACGCGCTACCGCTGGTATCGCCCCACCGAGCTGATGACCTGGACCGTGATGCAGCGCGCCCTCCAAGCGGGGTGCGTGACGTTCGACCTGAATGGCGAGGGTGCATTCAAGGAGAAGTTCGGCGCCGTGCCCGACGCCACGAAGCATCGTTGGGTGCTGAGCAACCCGCCCTGGCTCACCTCGCTGCGGTTCTGGGCGGAGCGAGGCTATCGCGTACAACAGGCCATTCGCGGGCACCTCGCGCGATTCGTGGGGCTCGGGAGCTAGCATCGCCATGACGACCGCCGAGCAGGTGCGCACCTCCACGGTCCGGCAGGCGTCGGCGACGCTCATCGAGCGGCTCGCCGCGGCGCTCGAGGGCGCCGGCATCGCGTACTGCCAGTGGAAGGGTCACTCCAAGCGCAACCGCTGGTTGACGGGTGCCGGTGACCTGGATCTGCTGGTGGACCCGGCCGCGTGGTCCGCCCTGGTCGACGTGTTGCTGCAGCTCGGCTTCAAGCGCGCCGTCGCGCCGCCTTGGCTTCAGCTGCCCGGGGTGGACAGCTATCTGGGCTGCGACCCGGCGGGCGGTCCACTGGTCCACGTGCATGCCTATCACCGCATCGTCATCGGCCTCCCCTGGCGGACGACGTACACGGTGCCGCTGGCGGAGACGGTGCTCGCCGGTGCGACGCCCAGCTTCCTCGTCCGCGCGCCGGCGCCCGAGCACGAGCTGCTGCTGGTGCTGCTCCAGGCGGCACAGCGGTCCACCGTGCGCGACATCGTGCAGCGCGGCCGCGCGGACTGGATCGCCACCACGCGGCGAGAGCTGCAGCGGTTGGAGCCGCGGGCCGAGTGGTCCGAGCTGGTGGCGACGCTCGAGCGCGACCTTCCCTCGGTTTCGGTGCGGCTGTTCGAGCGCTGTCTCGACGCCTTCCTGTCCGGCGCCTCGCGCTGGCGCACCTGCGTGCTGGCCCAGGCGCTCACGTGGGGGCTGCGGCCGTTCGCGCGCCCGCCCGCGCTGGGCGCGACGCCGCGCGCGATCGCGGCCCGCGTCGCGAGCGCCGTCGGCTTGCCCGCACCCGTCGAAGGCAAAGGACTCGTCACGGGCGGACGGGTGCTCGCGCTCGTGGGCGGCGACGGCGCGGGCAAGACGACCTGCGCCACCGAGCTCACCGCCTGGCTGGGGCGCGAGCTCGCCACGCTGCGCGTGCACCTCGGTCGCCCGCCCCGCTCGCTCGCCACTCTCGCGGTCGGCGCCGCCCTGAAGGTCGCGCGCTGGCTCAACCGGGGCCTCGAGGACCATCTCGAGCTGCTGCGTTGTGTGTGTACCGCTCGCGACCGCTATCGCCTGTATCGCCGCGCCTGGCGCTTCGCCGCGCGCGGCGGCGTGGTGATCGCCGAGCGCTACCCGATTCCCGCGAATTACGCACTCTGCGGGCCGAGCGAAGAGCAGGGTGTCCAGACCACCCTCGACACCTGGGTTGCCCGGCTGCTGCGCCGGGTCGAGTGGACCTACTACGAGTGGATGCGATCTCCCGACGCGACCATCGTGCTGCAGCTCGACCCCGAGCTCGCCGTGCGCCGCAAGACCGACGAGCCGGCGGACTACGTCCGCGCGCGGGTGCAGATCGTGTGGGACACCGACTGGGCGGGCATCGACGGTGTCCACATCGTCGACGCCGGGCGGGCCCTTCCGGAGGTGCTGAGTGATCTCAAGTCACTGGTCTGGTCGCTCATCTGACGCCGCCGCCCTGCGCGCGGCCGGGCCGGGGACGCGCCCGCTCGTGATCGAGCTGGTTGGGCCTGCGGGGGTGGGCAAGAGCACCTTGGCCCGTCAGCTGGGCGATCGCCTTCGTGCGCCCGGTGCCCCGCTCGGCTTGTGGGGCTTGCCGCTGCCCCGCCTGGCCGCGCACGCCGCCCGCCTCCTGCCGACATTTCTCGGATTCGTCCGGGACGGACAGCAGCCCGCTTGGGCCGAGCAAACACAGCTCGTCCGTCTCGAGACCTTGAGCGAGCTGGTGGAGGGCCGGCGCGCCACGGGCCAGTCCGTCGTACTCGATGAAGGCCCGGTGTTCGCGTTCAGCTGGATGGAAGTGTTCTACTCCCGGCGGGAGGGCCCACGGCGCGCCGCCTGGCGCCGCCGCGCAATCGCTCGCTGGGCGCACCTGCTGGACCTCATTGTGCTGATCGACGCGCCCGATCCGGTGTTGACCTACCGCTTGCGCACCCGAGCGAAGGCGCACCCCTTGAAGCACAGCCCAGACGCGGTGATCCAGGCGTTTACCGCACGCTTCCGCACGGCGTTCCACCACGTCAGCGCCGAGCTGCGCGCGGCCTCCGGCCCGCCGCTGGTGACGCTATACACGGGCGATGAGTCGACCGGGCGCACGGCGGGGCGGCTGCTCGCCACCGTGGAACGGGGCATCGATGTCGCGTGACGTCGCCGCGCTCCGGCAGCTCGAGCTTGGCCGCCCTGCGCCGCGCGCGCCCACGCTGACCGGACGGGCGTCGCTCAACGCCGTCCAGTCGCTGCTCGACTACGGCGCCAAGCTGGGCGTGGGGCTCGTCGTCACCCCCATCGTGGTGACGGGACTGGGGCGCTCGCTGTTCGGCGTGTGGGAGATGCTCAACCGACTCGTCACGTACATGAGCGCGGCCGACGGCCGGCCCACCGAGGCGCTGCGGCTGATCGTGTCGAGCCGTCAGGCGGTGGACGACGACGCGCTGCAGCGTCGCGCCGTCGGCGCCGCGCTGCTCATCTGGGTGCTGTTCCTGCCGCTCATCGCCGCCGTCGGCGCGATCCTGATCTGGATCGCCCCGACCATCACCCAGGTCGCCCCCGAGCTGCGCGGCGGCGTCCGCGCCGTGACCGCGCTGCTGCTGTTGAGCTTCTTCCTCATCCTGGTCGCCGGCGTCCCCGAATCGGTCCTGCGCGGCATGAACCTCGGCTACCGGCGCATGGGACTGCAGGCGAGCCTGAACGTGCTGGCCGGGCTCCTGACCGTCGTGGCGGTGCGGGCCGGCCTGGGGCTCGTGGGGCTGGGGGGCGCGCAGGTGGGCGTCGCCATGGTCACCGGCGTGCTCTTCTGGCTGCTCGCCCGGCGCTATGTGCACTGGTTCGGCGTGGCACGTCCTGCCCGTGCCGACGTCATACCCCTCCTCTCGATGAGCGCGTGGCTCACCGTGGGTGAAGCGGTCGCCAAGCTGCTGCTCGCGTGCGACGTGATCATTCTCGGCTGGGTCGTGTCCCCCGCGCTCGTCACGACCTACGTGCTCACCGGCTACGCCGCGCGCACGGCCATCGGCATTCACGTGTTCGCGGCGGGGGCGGCGATGCCGGGCCTGGGCGGCCTGATCGGGCGCGGCGAGCGGGAGCGGGCTCGCGCGGTGCGGCGCGAGCTGCTGACGCTCACCTGGCTGTTCGCCACCACGGTCGGCGTCACGATCCTGTGCTGGAACCGCTCGTTCCTCGCGCTGTGGGTGGGGCAGCAGCACTACGGCGGGCCGTGGCTCGACCTGCTCATCATCCTCACGGCGGTGCAGACCGTGTTCATCCGCACCGATGCGTATGTCATCGACGCCGCACTCCAGCCTCGCCCACGCGTGCTCGCGGGCGCGGGCGCGGCGCTCGTGACCATCGCGCTGGCGGTGCCGTTCACCCGCCTGTTCGGCGCGGTCGGACTCTGTATCGGCCTGCTCGGCGGCCGCGCCGTGCAGTCCGCCGCTTATCCCCTGCTCGTGCGCGGCTCGCTGGGCGGCCACCGCGGCCCCCTCCCCTGGCGCGAGCCGGTCCGCCTCGCCCTCGTCACCGTGTTGCTGTTCGCCGCCGCGCTGTGGATCGGCCAGCGTCTGCAGACATCGCACTGGGTGGTCTGGAGCGCGGGCGTGGCGCTCACGGCCGCGCTCGCGTTCGTCGTCGCGCTCGCCGCCGGGCCGTCGGGCGAGGGGCGTCGTCTGGTCCTGACACGGCTGCGGGCGCTGCGGCCCGCGCCCGGCTGGTGATGGCGCTGCCCGTGCTGCCGCTCCCACCCGCGCCCCGCCTCACCGAGCGGCGGCCGCCGCCCGGGCGCGCGCCGCAGCCGCTGCCGGCCGCGCGCCCCCAGGTCCAGCGCGTGGTGCGGTGGGCGCTGTATGCGTACATCTGCTCGATCCCCTTCGAGATGCCGGGGCGGTCCATCCCGGTCGAGATCCCGACGCTGGTCGGGAGCGTGTTCCTCCTCGCCACACTGCTCGACCGGCGGGCGGCGTACCGGCGATTCCCGGCGCCGCTCACCGCGTTCGCGGCGTACCTGTGGGTGTTCGTCCTGGCTGCGCTCGTGAATCTGGCGAGTCACGAGCTCTCGGTCGGCAAGTTCTTTCTCGAGATGCTCCAGGCGCTGCTGTTGTTCTGGACGACCGCCAATCTGTTGACGGACGAGCCGGTGCGGATCGGGGCGCTGCGCGCGCTCGCGCTGGCGTGCGGGCTGCGGGCGGTGCTGCAGGTGGCCGGCCTCGCGAGCACGGAGCGCGCCCTCTGGACCGGAGGCTACCGCGTCACCGCGCTGGGACAGAACGCGAACCTGAGCGCGTTGATCCTCACGGCCGGCTTGCTCGCCGCCCTGGCGTTGCCGAGCGCGCGGGATCCGCGGCGTCGTTGGCCGGCCGCGCTGCGCTGGCCCGTGGTCGTGCTCATCGCCGTGGCGATCGTGCAGACGGGCTCGCGCGGCGGCCTGCTCGCCCTCGCCGCCGGCGTGACGATGTTCCTGCTCAGCGGACCGACCCCCTGGGCCCGGGTGCGCAATGCCGCCGCCGCCCTGGCGCTGTTGGGCTTGCTCAGTTTCGCCGCGTACCGCTCCGAAGCCATGCGCAATCGGTTCACCGCCACCTTCGAGGAAGGAACGCTCGCGGGCCGGGAGCGGATCTATCCGGCGCTGCTCGTCATGATCCGCGAGCGGCCGGCCCTGGGCTGGGGCCCGGTCGAGAATCAGTACGAGCTCGAGCGTCGGCTCCAGGACCCCGGGTACATCAAGCGCGACGCGCACAACCTGGTGCTCGAGCTGATGACCAGCACCGGCGTGGCGGGGACCATCCCGTTCTTGATCGGGCTCACCCTCTGTGTGTCGAGCGCCTGGCGGGCGCGCCGCACCACGCGCGGCGTGCTGCCGTTCGCCATGCTGCTCGCGATTCTGACGGGCACCATGAGCGGTACCTGGATCGCCTCCAAGATCTTGTGGCTGGTGCTGGCGCACGGCGAAGCGGCGGGAGGCTCCTAGGCCATGTGCGGTCTGGCAGGACGGTTCCACACCGCTGCGCTGGCGCCCGACCCCGAGTGGGCGGGGCGGGCCGACGAGCTGCTGCGCCACCGGGGCCCCGACGGCGCCGGCCGCTACGCCGACCAGCAGTGCGAGCTGGTCCACCGGCGTCTCGCACTCATCGACCTCTCGCCCCGCGGGGCGCAGCCGATGACCAACGAGGACGGCGGCATCCAGGTCGTCTACAACGGCGAGATCTACAACCACGCCGACCTGCGCACCGCCCTGGCCCGCCGCGGACACGTCTTCAAGAGCAGCTCCGACACCGAGGTCCTCGTCCACCTGTACGAGGAGGAGGGCGCGAATCTGGTGCGGGCGCTGCGCGGCATTTTCGCGTTCGCGATCTACGACCGGGCCCGGCGCCGCCTGCTGTTGGCCCGTGACCGCTACGGCGTGAAGCCGCTGTTCTATGCGGGGCTGGACGGTGAGTGGCTGTTCGCGAGCGAGATCAAGGCGATCGTCGCGCGGCGCGGCTTCGTCCCGCGCCTCGACCGCCAGGCCTGCTACGATTTCCTCGGCCTGGGCTACGTGCCGGAGCCGGCCACCGGGTTCGCGAACGTGCGCGCTCTCCCGCCCGGGAGCGTCCTCACCATCACTCCCGAGGGCGAGCGCCTCGAGTCCTACGACAGCGTGGTCGCCGCGCCCCGGCCCGAGCGCCGGCTCGAGGACACCGTCGAGGCGCTCGCCGACCGGCTGCTCACCGCCGTCCGCCGCCAGTCCGTCGCCGACGTGCCGGTCGCCGCCCTCCTCTCCGGGGGGATCGACTCCTCGCTCGTCGTCGCGACGCACGAGCGGGCCGGGCTGGGCCCCACGTCCACCTTCAACGTGCGCTTCCCGGACAAGGGGCACGACGAGACCGACGCGGCGCTCGCCGCGGCAACCCATTGCCGCACCCGGCACCATACGATCGATCTCGCCGACTCGGCGCTGTCCCCGGACGCCCTGTTCGGCCTGCTGCGACACTTCGATCAGCCGTTCGCCGACACCAGCCTGGTGCCGATGTACTGGATCTCTCGCGCGGTCCGGGAACAGGGGATCATTTGCACCCTATCGGGGGATGGCGGCGACGAGGTGTTCGGCGGATACCCCTGCTTCTGGCGGGCCAACCACCTCATGCGCGCGTCGGCGTTGCCGGCGTGGCTGCGCCGTGCCACACGGCGCACCACCGGCGCCCTCACGCACTGGACCGAGAACTGGGGCCGGCAGGTGACCAAGGCGCTCACGCTCGCCGAAGCCGGCCTCAACGACTCGAGCGTGCTGCTCGCCGGCCTGGCGAACTACCTGAGTGAAGACCAGAAGGCCGCCCTGGTGCGGGCCGACGCGCGCGACGGGCTCGCCCCCGTGTACCGGCTGTACGACGGCTACGACCCGGCGGCCGCCGGCGATCTGGAAGAGCTGTCGCGCCGCATGACGGAGACGTGGTTCCGCGTCAGCCTGCCGTCGGACATGCTCAGAAAGGTGGACATGATGAGCATGCGGGCGAGCATCGAGGTGCGGGTGCCGCTGCTCGATGAGGACGTCGTCGCCCTCGGACTCACCCTGCCCCACCGGCTCAAGACCGACGGGCGCTCCGGCAAGCTCGTGCTCCGCACGCTGGCGCGCCGCTGGCTGCCTCATCAGGTGGCGCGGCACCCGAAGCACGGGTTCTCGATCCCACTCGACGTGATGGTGGGGCGCCAGGTCCATGCGGCCCTCGACGACGTACTGCTTTCAGGGCGAGCCCGCACTCGCTGTGTGGTCGATGCCGCACTCGTGCGCGGCTGGCTCGACGCCTTCCGGCGCCCCCGCCCCGAGAACGGGAGCGGCGGCGGCAGTATCAGCCGCGGCGGGCTGTATCAGCGTGTCTTCACGCTGCTGGCACTCGAGCTGTGGCTCGGGGACCACCATCTGTCGTGGTGACCCGATGCTGATCACGTTTTCCGGCCTCGACGGCGCCGGCAAGTCCACGCTGGTGCGCTGGCTGCAGCAGACGCTGGAGCGGCAGAACCGGCGTGTGGTCGTATTCCACATGAACGACCACGTCGGTGTGTACGCCTACCTCCGGCGCCTGCGGAACCAGCTGGGCGGTGGCCCCCCCATCCGCGGAACCGGCGGGGCGGGTGCCCTACACCGCGTCCGTAACGCGCTGCTCTGGGGCAAACTCCTCAGGCGTGTGATCTACCCGCTCGACCTCCTGCTCTTCCTCGCCTATCGCCTGTATCACGAGGCCGTCCGCCGGCGCGTCGTGATCATGGACCGCTATTTCTACGACACGCTCGTGGACGTCGCCGACGGCCGGCATTGGCGCCTGCTGCGGATGCTCCAGCGGCTCACGCCCACGCCCGACGTGGCCGTGCTGCTCGACGTGGGCCCCGAGGAATCGTACGCGCGCAAGCGCGACTATCCCGTCGAGTATCTCCGGGACCGCTGGCTGGCCTATCGGACGGTGTTCCCCTGGGTGCGGGGCGCCCTGGTCATCAAGAACGACGACCTGCACGCCGCCCAGCAGGCGGTTGCCCGCCTGGTGGGCGAGCGGTTGGCCGCATGAGCGCCCTGGCGCGCGAGGAGCGGCTCGCCGCACTGGCGCTCGGGTCGCTGCTCGGGGACCGCTTCTTCGCGCACGACCTCGCCGACGTCGACTGGGCCCTCCTCGCGGGGCTGGCAGAGCAGAACGCCGTCCTGGTGCGCCTCGCCGACCGGCTCGCCGCCGAGGGCGTGCACCCGCCGCGCCGCTTCGCCGCGCGCGTGGAGCGGGAGCGGGAGCGCGCCCGAGTCGCGCTCGAGGTGCTCGCCCAGATCCACGCGGCCGGCGTGCGTCATGGCATCGAATGGCTGCTCCCCAAGGCCTGCGATCGCTATCCGGACCTCGGGGATGATCTCGACCTCCTCACCCTGACCGACAGCGACGCGGTCGACCGGTCCCTGCTCGAGGGCATCGCGGTCACGCCGCACCGGCCGACGCTCGCCAACCGGTTGGCGGGGAGCACGGTGTACGGCGTCGTCGGTGCGGACCTGGTGCTGGATATTCGTCACGGCCGGGTCGGTCACGCGGGCCAGCACGCCGCGTACGCCGCCCGCGTGTTCCGCAACCGGCGCGTGGCGGCGCTCGGCGGGCTCGAGTGCGCGCGTCCGGCGCCGGAGGACCAGCTCGTGCTGCAGGGCGTCGAGAAGGTGGTCGCCCGGCGCGCGTTCCATCTCACCGACGTGCTGTTCACCATCGCCACGATCCGCCGGGGGGGGGACGATCTCGACTGGGACTACGTGATCGCCACGGCGCGCGCGCTCGGCGTGCGAGGCGGACTCTCTTGTTACCTCCAGCTCGTCCACGACATCCACGCACGCCTCCTGGGCGGCGAGCTGCTCGCGCGGGACACGCGCCGGGCGTTGGGCCCGCGTCTTTCTCGCCGTGCGCGCTTCGATCGCGCGGGGTTTCACTGCGCCGCCCTGTGGGTCACCGGCCGGGTTCACGCGCGGCAGCTGGCCGGCGCGCTCGTCTCGCGAGACTGGGCGGCCGCCCGACGCCTCGGGCTGTGGCCGCTCGCGGCGCTCGGGGCGCGGCTGAGCCGGCACACCGCCACCTTCCAGGCCTGGCCCCAGGCAGCCGAGGCAGGAACCCCATGACCCGCCCCACCCGACCCTTCGTCTCTGTGATCATGCCGTGCCGCAACGAGGAGCGGCACCTGGGCCGTTGCCTCGAGTCCATTCTCGCGAGCGACTATCCCTCCGACCGGATGGAGCTGCTCGTGGTGGACGGCATGAGCAGCGACCGCACACGCGACATCGTCGCGGAGTACGCCAGGCACCATCCCGTGATCCGCCTGCTCGACAACCCGCGGCAGATCGCCCCGTGCGGGTTGAACATCGGCATCCAGGCGTCGCGCGGCGAGGTGATCGTGCGCATGGATGCGCACGTCATCTACCTGCCCAGCTATCTCCCGATTCTCGTGCACGCGCTGCTCGAGCGCGGGGCGGACAACGTGGGCGGCGTGTTGGAAACCCTTCCCGGCGCCGATACGCCGGTGGCGCGCGCCATCGCGATCGGCCTGTCGCATCGTCTCGGGGTCGGCAACTCGTATTTCCGCGTGGGCGCGCCCGAGCCGCGCTGGGTGGACACGGTGGCGTTCGGCTGCTTCCGGCGGGAAGCGTTCGAGCGCGCCGGGTTGTTCGACGAGGAGCTGGTGCGCAATCAGGACGACGAGTTCAACTTCCGCCTCATCCGCCGCGGCGGACGCGTGCTGCTGATGCCCAACGCCAAGGCTCACTACGTGGCGCGCACGTCGCTCCGGCAGCTGTGGCGCATGTATTTCCAGTACGGCTATTTCAAACCGCTCGTCGCGCGCAAGGTAGGGCGCGTGATGACGCTGCGGCAGCTCGTCCCGAGCCTGTTCCTCAGCACGCTGGCGGCGTGCGGCCTCGCTGCCGTGTGGTGGCGACCCGCCGCCCTGGCGGGCGCCGGCATCGCGGCGGCGTACGCGGCCGCGGTGCTCGCCGCCAGCGCCGCGGCGGCCCCGCGCCACGGCCCGCGCGTGGCCGCCGCGCTGGCGCTCGTGTTCCCCGTGCTGCACGTCGCCTATGGCGTGGGATTCCTGCTGGGGCTGTGGGACCACCTGCTCCGGCCGCGCAAACAGATGCCGCGGCTCTCCGCCCTGCCGCTCTCGCGCTAGCTCCGCGCTAGGGCGCGCGCGTCACCAGGAACACATCGAAATCCGGCAGCGTCGCCGGCGCCGGCGACGTCGCCATGCCGATCGGTACCGGCGGCGACCGCAGCGTCATCGGAAGATCGATCGAGCCGCCCGCGTAGACGCCGCTCACCAGCGGTGGACCGAACAGCGCCTGCACGCTCCACACGGCGTACGCCTGCCCCGGCTGCAGCACGCCCGCGAGGCTCGCGGACACGCTGGGCACCCGGCCCCAGTTGTAGACCACGATGGTGGCCCGGCCCGGCTCGTAGGCGTTCGGTCGCACGAAGACCGCGGGCGCCGCGGGCCCCGTGGCCATCGCCTGATCCGTGGCGCCGAGGCCCGTCTTGGCCCGCCACCCCGCGAACGTGTAGGTCGTGTCGTGGTAGCTCCAGGCGGTGTCGGTGGGATCCGTGTAGTAGGAGTTCCCTTCCCAGCGGTACCCGGCGGCATCCGTCGTGCTCGAGTCGTTGAGCCGGACGACCTCGCCCCCTCCACCGGGGGCCAGCGTGTTCCCACTCGCCGTCACCGATTGCCACGCGTGCACGTCGAACACGGCGGCGCCACCCACGACGTAGTTGTTCCGGACCTGGAGCGAGCCGTTCACGACCTGGGACTTGGACCACCCCAGCCACACGTTGGGAAATACGACGCCGGGACTGAAAAACGTCATGTTGCTGTCGACGACGATGCCGTTCGCCGGCGCGAGTCCGCCGACCAGCACGTTCGAGCCGCTCGGACTGCCGGCGAGCAGCCCGTTGTTGAAGCTGGCGTTCCCCTCGACCGTGATGTTGTTGAGCAAGCCGTCCGTCGCGTCCGTGTACGCGTGAATCCCGAAGCCGAACTGGTCGAACAGCACGTTGTCGCGCAACAGGAGGGGCCCGGCATCACTCTTCACGTAGAGGCCGTGCCCGTTGCCCACCCCCGTGACCGACCACCCGTTGTTGTACACGATGCAGCCGCTCACCTCGACGTCGGTGCGATTGGGGTAGGTGAAGAACGCGATACCCCCGTCGTGTACGGTCAGGTTGACGTAGCGAGTGTGCGATGCGTTGTTCACGAGCAGGTTGGGCCGGCTCGCCGTCCCGCGGTTGGGGTCGGAGTCCGTGAACTCGAGGCCCCATAAGGTGGTGTAGTCGCCGCGCACGATGAAGAAATCGCGGCGCACCGTATCCGACGAGAATGCCGCGGCGTCCAGGACCGCCCGCTCCGCCCCGTAGCGCCGCACCACAAGGGGCGCGCCCGGGGCGCCGGCGACGGTGCTCACGAGCGGCGCCGTCGGCGTATACGTGCCCCCGCGCAACCAGATGGTGTCGCCCGGCTGAATCTTCCCGGCTGCACCGCTCAGCGCCGTCGCAAGATCCCACGGCTGCGCGCTGCTCCCGTCGCCCGTGGCCGATCCCGTCGGCGACACGTAATGCACCGCCGGAGGAGGCGGTGGCGGCGGTGGCGGTGGGGGTGGGGGTGGCTGAACCGAGTTGTCGTGCCCGCAGCCGGCCAGGCTCACCAGGATCACGAGCCAGGCAGTCGTCGATCGTCGCGAGTCGCTCATCGTTTCATCACCACGAACACGCCGAACGCCGACCCGGTGGGGGGCGGCGGCTGCGGCGCGCCACCGATCGGCGCGGGCGGCGCCACGCCACGCATCGGAATGCGCACCGCCTCGCCGGCATATACGCCGCCCGCGACCGGGGCCCCGAAGAAGTCCTGCACGTTGTACACCGCGTACCGGTCGCCGCGCCGCAGCACGCCCGAGAGCGCGACCGGGACGGTGTCCTGCTGCGACCAGTTGTAGACGACCACGTTCGCCCGGCCGGCCTCGTACGCGTTGGCACGGACGAACACGGCCGGCTGCGATGGAGCCGCCGCGAGCACGTGATTCGTGCCATCCAGCGGCTGGACCGCTGCGTCCAGCGCCACGATCGGCCGGGCGCCGGGACCGTACAGCGTGTTGTCGCTCACGTCCCAGCGCTCCCAGGCGTGCAAATCGAGGACCACGCTGCCGCCGACGAAGTAGTTGCGCGACAGCGTGAGCGTCCCGTTTTGCACGCCGATCGCGTTGCGCCACCCGAACACCGCATTCGTCTGGAATACGCCGGGACTGAAGTAGGCCAGGTTGCCCTGCGCCACGATCGCGTCGGCACGCGCGCGTCCTCCGACCAGGATGTTCGCGGCCCCCGATTTCGCCGACAGGGTACCGTTGTTGAAGACTACGTTTCCCTCGAGCCGGATGTTGTTGAGCAGACCACTGCGCGCTTCCGTGTACACGTGCAGACCGTAGCCAAACTGATCGAACGCGATGTTGTCGCGCAACACCAGCGGACCGGTGTTGCTCTTGGCGTAGATCGCGTGACCGTTGGCCTGACGCGGCACCTCCCACCCGTTGTTGTAGAAGAGACAGCCGCTCACCTCCACGTCCACGGGCGGGGCGTAGGTGTAGAAACCGATCCCGCCGTCGTGCACGACCAGATTGACGTAGCGCGTGTGCGACGCGTCGTTCACCACCATGTTCGGCCGCGTGTCCGTCGTACGGTCCGGATCGGAGTCCATAAGCTCGAAGCCCCAGAACACCGCGTACTCACCCGTGACCACGAACAGATCGCCGCGCCGGGTCGGTGACGTCGCGCCCGCCGCATCGATCACCGCCCGCTCGCCCCGATACTGCCGCACCACGACGGGCGCCCCGGGAGCGCCGTGCACGCTGCTCACCACCGCCCCCCGGTAGGTGCCGCCGCGCAGCCAGATCGTATCGCCCGGCGCGATCCGTCCGCCCGCGCCCCCCCTCCCCAGCGCGGTCGCCAGGTCCCAGGGCCGAGCCAGCGTGCCGTCCC
>Ga0209350_1000712_pt1 | contig 16776 bp, 19 predicted proteins | sample GraSoi013_2_20cm_2_FD_185822 | JGI IMG/M metagenome (GOLD analysis project Ga0209350, IMG submission 185822) | Grasslands soil microbial communities from the Angelo Coastal Reserve, California, USA - Sample 09_27_2013_2_20cm (SPAdes) (version 2) | ecosystem: Environmental > Terrestrial > Soil >...
CATCGACCAGTATACGGCGGTGCAACTGTACACCGTTGCCGGTGCGCAGCTCAACGGCGAGAGCCATCGACGTGGCACACTCGAGCCGCGGAGGCTCGCTGACCTGGTGGCTTTCCGGTCGAACCCTATCACCTGTCCGATCGACGACCTGCCGTCGCTGCAACCCATCTTCACGATGGTGGGAGGTCGAGCAGTCTACGATCCCGAGGCCATGCTTGGCAAGCCGAGCTAAAGCACGTCTTTCTCGGTGCAGATCGATGCTGCTCCTCATGTGGTCTTAGCAAGAAAAATCGGGCTGCGCAATGGTTCATCCCTAACGGGCAGAGCATATCTTGCAGAGTCACCGCAGCGGCGCTACTCTTGTTCAAGGTTCTCTTTCATCCAGGCGGCGAGCGCGTCATCCAGCGCCTGCAAGGCGCTCTCGAGGGTGGCATACACCATGCGCCCTTCCCATATCATCCCTCCGCTGTCCAGGGCGCGGATGAAGGAGCGATGAGCGTCGTCGTAGCCGATTTCGATCCAGCCATGCATCTTGACCCACGCAGTCAGGTGTGGGAACGCCTCGTCCACAGAGCGGTTCATGAGCTATTCTCCTTGCGTGTCGTGAATTTCGCGCAATAGCGACAGCGTCCCAGCACTGCTTCGCTTCACAGAAGTGGCCATCTGGGATGTACTTTAGTTTACCTGGGTCTCTCGCTGGCTTACCAGAGTTCAAAGAACTGCTCGGTACCCAGCGTGGGTATAAGCGCACGGGCCAACTCTGTCACGGGTCCTGTCTGCCCCAGTTCCAACCAGTCGTCGATACCTCCCAAAGAGGACATCCGCTCTGAGCCGAACCGTCGCTGCTTCGGATCCAGGAGGGTGAAGCGTAGCACCGGCGTGAAGCGGGCGTGGCGCTCCTCCAGGGCCCGCAATTCCTCGGCGAGGCCCGGTCTCGACAGGCCGGGGATGTGCAGTTCGCTGACCAGCGCGTTGTAATCGGGGCCGACTTGTTCGTAGACCTCGATCCTGTTGCCCTTGACGGCCACCCGGTACCGGCGCGCCTCAGGGTGCTGCTGCACCGCCGCCTCGACGGCCGCCACCTCCTCTGGCTGGATCAGTGCAGGGCGGTCTTTGGCCAGGGAGACCACGCCGTTGACGCTCTCGCTGATCGTGAAGCCGGGGGGAAGCTCCGTGACCGGTTCGCCTTGACCCTGACCCGGGCGACCAAAGTAATAGCGTGGCTTGCCGGTCCTGGTCTGCCCGCGGTACAGTATGTAGGTCACTCCTTTGCGATTGGTATAGCTGACCGGCATCTTGATCCTCCCGTTCCTTCCCTCAACACGGTATTTATGCCTGTGCTGGCTACTTCCTTCGTCAGTCCCTGAAAAGCTCTTCAATTTGGTCACATGGCTCCCTGAGACTTTCATGCTTTTCTCTGCCTTGCAGAGGCATCCCGCTTGGGACATCTGTTCACAAAATCGGAGGGCTAAGCCAGTACAATGGCTCTCATCTGCCATCTTGCTTTTACGAAAAGATGCACGTGTCAGGAAACTCAAGAACAGGCAAGCTCATGCTCAATGAACATACATGCATCTACACATCAACCAAACAGAGAGGTAACATATTTTCTTCGTCTGTGGAAGGAAAGGCAAAAACACCCTCTCACCTTGACACGACCATTCTGTTCCGCCGATTGAGCTTCATCAGTCCCTTGTAAACGCACTTGCCAGGGTTTATGCTGCTCTTTGATAGTCATGGTGTAAGCCACCTAACACGGGAAGAGAGATCACCTGGTTCGGCTGGTTCGGTGGCGGAGTAGAAAGCGCTGACGAGTCTGGTATCTTCTGCTGAAGCCCCTGGTGGGGGCGAGCTTGATTAAAGTACAGGACATAGCTCCTGAGAAGCTGGGCGAGTTGCTTCTCATGGAAGATCAGAAAGTGGTCCAAACATTCTCGTCTCACGCTCCCCAGAAAGCGTTCACACACGGCATTCGCTTGTGGAGTCCGGTACGGCGTTCGAAGCATTTTGATGCCACTTGTTGCTGCTACTCGTGCAAAATGTTGCCCGAATTTGCGATCATTATCCCGGATCAGATATGTGGGCGTTTGCCCATATGGAGTAGCCTCCCGCAGTTGTTGCGCGACCCAGGGATCGGTGGGAGAGCGCGTCACATTGACATGAATGACTTTCCGTGACTTCAGTTCGATGATGAAAAAGGCAAACAGCGGACGAAAGAAGAGATCAGTGACCTGCAAGAAATCACAGGCCCACACCTCTGCCGCATGATTGCGCAGGAATGTTTTCCAGGTCTGCCCACCGGCTCGTTTTGGGCGAACCTGCTTCATATACTTCTGAATGCTCCGTTTACTCACTCGAATATCCAGCTTAAGGAGTTCCCCACGGATGCGCTCAGCTCCCCAAAGTCGGTTGTTTGCTGCCATCTCCTGGATCAACGTGATTGTTTGGCACGAGAGCCGAGGCTTGCTTGAGCGTGCTTTCGATCTGTGCTTCCAGAACAAGCGGAAGAGCTCACGATGCCAACGCAGAAGCGTCTCTGGCTGGACGAGGAAAAGCACTTGTTTCCAGGTCCGAACCATCCTGGCGAGAACCACCAGGAGAAACCGATCGGTCTTCAGATAGACGGGGTGTTTGACCTGTCGACCGAGGATGATCAGTTGGTGCCGTAACAGGGCGTTTTCCGCAAGGAGTTCGGATTTTCCTCTCGTCATGTCGGCAAGCGTGCCCAGCACAAGGGAAGTCGTCGATGGTTTGATCCAACGAGAAAAATATGCTTGGAGCGTGCGACAGCTGGAACGGATTCGTTGCTTGAATAAAGTGAATACACAACCCACGAAATTGAACCTCTCCTTCGTGAAAATAGGCACCTAGCCAGAAAGTACGAGTAGCATGGACGTTGTTTATTGTACTCGCATCTCAGGTGCTTAGGCAAGAAGGCCTGTTCTATCGCGTGCAATATGCCAATTTCCTGAACAGATGTCCCAAGTAGCCAGCACAGGGGAAGTCGTCAAAACCGCCGTTCCTATCCGGTTCGACCCCTTCGACATCAGTACGGCCTACGCGCAGGTCCAGGGCCAGTGGGTCACCTGTCGCTCGTCGTATGTGGGCCTCTCTGGGCACACGGAGCGCGAACTCTTCCTTGCTACGCAAGAACTGCGGCAAAGCGCGAAGCGCGATGGAGTCCGTGCTGAGCTGTCGGCAGCCAGGCTTGCCGACCTTATGAGCAACGCGGGAGCCCATGAGGAACTGCTCCGTCAGCGGTGGAAGGATTTGGAAGGGAAAAAGGTGCATGCCCTCATTGCCGGTCAATCCGGGCACCCACTGACAACTGTCACAAATATTTGGCCCATTGTCGCACATATTTGGCAGTGACCGCTGTAGTAAACACAGCGGTGGATTAGCCCTCCAGGTCGTAAGCGGTGGGATGGCGCGGCTGGTAGATCGACAGCTCAGAGCCGCTCGGCAGCTTCAGCGAGGCGAGCACCCCCCAACCCTGGCGGCTCGGCGGGTGGGAGATGGTGACGCCCCTGGCGGTCAGGTCCGCCAGCGTCTTGTCGAGGTCGTCACACATCAAGTAGAACTCGTGCTTGCCCGGCCCATCTGTGGGATGCACGGCGATCTCGGCTGGCGGCAGCTCGAAGATCAGCCAGCCATCTCCGGCGTCGACCCCTGCAAATCCGAGCACGTCACGGATGAAGACCCGATCAGCCTCCGCATCGGTGCTATAGAGAATGATGTGCGCTCCGTTGATCATGTTTCCTTTTCCCTCTCCTGGTCATCGACCGTTTCGTTTCGTTCTGTCCTCCTCTTCGCCCATCAGGACAACATCCTCGTATTGGTGAGAGTCCCGACGTCGAAGGAGTTGACCTGCCGTCGGCACTAGCCGTGATAGTCATCCCTCGCGCGCGCCCGTGTTCAGAGATCCCCTTCTCTCCCGAGACATCCTACTGCTTGCACCTCACGTTTGCAAGAGAAGGCTACGCTCCTATCGCATCCCTTGTATCGATGTGGTGAGGAGCTCTCTTTAGGACAATCCAAATAACTGCGCTAACAAGGGAAGGTGTTTCCAAGTAACTTTGATCACAATCCAAATAACTATGAGATCCTCCAATGTATTGCTACCTTCCGATTGTACTCTAGTGTCAAAGTCATCTGCAAGGAGAAGTGGAGCATTGGTGACCTGCTCTTAAAAAGCTCATTTTCTGAACGGATGGTCGAAGTAGCCAGCACCTAGGCCATCTCAAGTGCATTTATCGAAGCAACCGTGAATGAAGTGATCAGTAAGCGCTTTGTGAAAAAGCAACAAATGCGCTGAACAAAAGTAGGAGCACATAATTTACTTCAAGTGCGAACTCAGGTATTAATGATGACTTCTATCTATACGTTATGGATGTAGTTCATCAAGCGTGACGATACGGCTCATTTGATATGCTCGTGTAGCCGCAATCCCTATTTTAAGAGCCGCCAGCGCATCTGTACCCCCAACTGATGGCGGCTTGCCTGTCCGTAAACAGTCGGCAAAGTGCTGTATTTGAGCACGGTAGGCATCGCCGAAGCGTTCCAGCAAGTACGGCACGGTATCGTGTTGAGCACCATTGCGTGTGAGCAAGACCACGGGTGTATACTGATGAGTGCCAATCGTGACGGCACCCTCAGAGCCAAGCACTTCGGTGCGAATATCATAGCCATAGAAGGCGTTGCGGCTCACTTCCACGTTGCCCAGCGCGCCACTTGCGAAGCGCAGATTCACCACGGCGTTATCGATATCGCCGAGCGGCTTCAGCTGCTCGCATACCAGCAGCGTTCCCTCCGCTGATACCCGTTCGACCTCGCTACCCATCAGCCAGCGTGCGAGATCGAAATCGTGAATCGCCATATCAAGAATCAAGCCACCACTCTGGGAGGGGTCGGCATAGTCCGGTCGTGGGCAGAACGGATCGCGTCCGACAGACTTAAAGGTAACAGGACGCCCAATGTTTCCGGCATCGATCAATGCTTTTGCCTTCTTATATGCTCCATCAAAACGGCGCATGAAACCGACCTGGAGCGGTATTTGCGTCTCAGCGACAACATCGAGCACGCGATGGGTCGCGTCAAGCGTCAAGGCCAGCGGTTTTTCGCAAAAAATAGCCTTGCCCGCCCTGGCCGCGGCTACGACCAGTTCAGCGTGTGTCTGAGTGGGTGTGGCGATCACCACTGCCTGCAATTCAGGAAGGGAGAGCAGTTCGTGTGCGGAGGCTGTGGCGTGTGGCACGTTGAACTCACGAGCCGTGCTGGTTCTCAGCTGTTCAGCGGTCTCTGCCACCGCATAAAGCTGCACTCCCGCGACCTGCGTCATCAGTGTGTGTGCATACAACTGGCCCATACGGCCCAGTCCAATAACTCCAATCTTAAGCGGGGCAAACATAGGTGCAGACATCCTTTCTTCTCTGTTGACACGCCTACGGCGGAAACCATGATGAGGGCACCGCCCTCTGTTTAGCTCGTCACCGAGCGCACGTTCCCCCCACTGATATTCAATATCGTTCCATTGCAGTAGGCCGCCGTTGCCAGATAGAGTACGGCTTCTGCCACCTCTTCAGGCTCCCCCAACCTGCCCAGCGGAACACCGCGCCGTTGCAATTCGAGCTTCTCCGCCGTCTTGCTATCCGTCCCGAATTCTCGTGCGTACCCCTCCATCAGCCTTTCCACCAGCGGCGTCCGCGTCATGCCCGGGGCGACCGCGCTGACCAGAATGCCATCGGAGGGCAATTCCCTGGCGAGCATCTTGACCAGGCTATGCACCGCGGCCTTTGCCTGAGCATAGGGACCCAATCCCGCGTCAGGTTGCAGACCCTGATCCGACCCGGTAAAGATGATCGAGCCCCCTCCCTGCTGCTTCATCAGGGGAATCGCTGCCTGGCAGGCGTACACGTGGGTAAAGAAGTTGAGCGCGAATCCGTGTTGCCAGTGTTCTGCTGTGAGCTCCTCAAACCGCTGCGCAATGAGGAAGCCAACGTTGGCCACCAGGATATCGATGCGATTCCCGAAAGCGGAGAGGACCTCTGCGATACCGGATTTGACCCCCTGTTCGGTACTCAAGTCTGCCACCGCTGTACTCACGCTGATCGGTGGTGTTCGCTTCCCACGCAATTCATTCGCCAGGCGAGAAAGCCCTTCCTCGTTGAGATCAAGCAACGCGAGGTGGGTGCCCGCCCCGGCAAATGCCCGTGCGATCGCCGAGCCGATGCCACCGGCTGCACCAGTGATGCACACCACCTTTCCCGTCAGTTCCTTCGTCGTCATTGCTCTGCTCCTTCGCTTGTTCTGAAAGACACTTTGTAGGTCATAATAGGTCCATCCATGCACGCAACGCTCAAGCTAGTTCATCGAGAGGTTGATACCGACATAACGGTATTCCTTTCCTGGAGATGCAGCCGTCAATCCAGGTTGCGGAATTGAGCCACGGTGGTCTCGAATGAGCGCTTGGCTTCTTCCTCAAGGGAGAGGCGACGATACTCCCGCGAGATAATCTCGACGGCGTAAGGCCCCCGGTATCCCGCCTCGCGAATGGCCGAGAGAAAAGCCGGTATGTCGAGGGCACCTTCGCCACACAGGCGGCGATGGAAGCGCGTGTCGTCCCACAGCGTTCCAACCACATCTCTGTCGGCATCATCTAGCTCGACCGCCTTGATACATTGCTGAGGAATCTTCGCCACTTCGGAGTAATCAATTCCTCCGCGTGCCATGTGCCAAATATCTAGATAGAGACCCCCGTTTGGTTGCGGATCCGTGCTGACGAGTTCCAATGCCGTGGAAAGGGTTCGGATGTTGCTGAACGGCATGATTTCGAGCGCAATCGAGGTCCCGTATGTCGCCGCTTCTCGTGAGAGTGCCGCAAAGGACTCAATCATTCTCGGCATATCGAGAGCCACGTCATCGAGCAGGGGTTCCTCAATGCTTGGCGCTATTTTTATACAGCGTGCCGAAAGCGCCTCAGCCGCCTCAAGCAAGTCTTTGCGAACCATGTCGGATTCGGCCCGGGCCCGCCCCTGGGCGTACCAATCGGACAGAAATTCGAGTTCAATATGGTGCATGCCGTTGGCGTCCAGAATTCGTCTCATCTCCGAGAGGCCAAGACGGTTCGAAACCGCCATGAGGTCGGCATGCAGCAAACCCAGGCCACGATAACCTGCTCTGGTAGCAACCTCGACCCGCTTTTCGAAAGGAAACGGACTGATTTCGTTTGGGGCCATCGGATACACGTCTCCTGCGATAGTCCAGTAAGAGGCAATGAGTTCAATGGTGCGTATCAAAGGTGGTCTCCTTTAAGGACGCTGCGTCCTCCTATATTAAATAGCAACCACGACTTTCGCGGTCGCCCTGTGTTCTACCAGTGGCATAAGCCCCTCTTCCACCAGCGCGTCGAGGCTGATGACGCGATAGCTGATGCGCTGGGCGAGATCCGTCGTAGAGAGCAGCTCCAGCGCGTTGGGCAAATCGATACTGCATATCTGGCCATTCGTGGTGACGATATCCTTCTCCTGCACGATCGCCGTATCCAACACCAGCCTCACCGGGGCCACGGGAATGCCGACCTGGAGGAGCCGCCCACCTCTACATACCGAGGCAAGTGCCTGCGCGATCGTCTCGGGAACACCTGTCGCATCGATGGCGACATCGACTCCTCGCCCACCAGTCAACTCGAGAGTGGCGGCAACTGGATCATCCGCACGGGCGTCGATCTGGGAGAACGCGCCCAACCGCTTGGCGGTAGCGAGCCTGCCCTGCTCAACATCGATGGCGATGACTCGCTGTCCACCCGCAGCCTGAGCCTGTAAGGCGGCCAGGAGTAAATTCCCGATGCTGCCGACGCCGAAGAGCGCGACCGTCTGGTCAATGGCGATTCTACCCCTTGCCAGGGCGTGCAGAGCCACAGCGCACGGCTGCGCCATCGCTGCGGCTTCATCGCTACATTCCGGGGGAACAGGCATGGACATCTGCGCCGGGAACCTGGCGAATTCGGCAAGGCCCCCGTTCGCATGAATACCGTAGAGGTAGTAGTTTTCGCAGATGTTGATGCGGCCTTCTTTACACCTGGGGCACTCCCCGCACCACCATCCTGCGCCGGGAACGACACGCTGCCCGATCTCAAGGTGGGTCACTTCCGAGCCTCTCGCCACAACGACCCCTACCACCTCGTGTCCGAGGATGACGGGACCAGAGTGACCGCTGACTCGATGCGGTCCGTCGAGAGGAACCATCGTCGCCGCCTTGTACTGGCTGGCGTCTGTCCCGCACAGTGACCCCATCTTCACCTGGATGACCACCTCTGCTGGCCCAGGCGGCTCTGGCTCTCGGACATCCTCAATCCTCACATCTCCCGGTCCGTAATACACCGCTGCTTTCATCGCCTCGCTCCTTTCCTGTTACCAGATAGTCAGTGAACTTCCTCATCAGGAGCCTGCTTCCCTCTGATGCCTGGCACTCTAGAATGATCCACGACGAATCGCGCCACATCAATCAATGCCGTTTTCACGGCTTTTGATCAACACATGATGAATCTCACCCGAGCAGTCCCAGCGGATGTGTCAGAACTGAGACCGCAGGAAACAATAAAACGTGTTGGTTACTTCTCGCCCTCACCCTTGTGCCTGTCAGGCCACTTGCACCATAGCCTTTTGCGACTGAGTAAATGATAACACGTTTACGAGTACCCCGTTTTGAACGGTCTTGTGTTCAGCAATAATGATTCTAGCCGGTGCTGCCCAGGAAACTTGCCGCTACTCCAGGCCATTTATGGTTGCTCTATACCTATCTTCATAAAAAGAGGGGATGTAGGGCAACCTGAATATTTATGGTAATAAGTACGGTTAACCCGAATATTTGTGGAATAGATGGCCAGATGTATTTGGAATAAGTACGAATGTTAAGCACGTTTATGCTTGAGCTAATGCCAGATATTTGCGGAAAATGACACCCACAAACGCTCGGCGGGGTGGTCCCACTGCCATCAGGGCCACCAGAAGCGGTCAAAGAGGCCGCGAAACTCGCCGCCCTCTCCAAACCGGTCGATGTGTCACGCCTGAAACGTCTGGGGGAGTATCGCTAATGGACCCACGCGAAATCAGCCATCTCTCCATTGAAGAGAAGAAAGCCCGGTTCCGGCAGGCCACCATCACCCATCGCCTGCTGGAACAGACGCACCGCAAGATCGTGCAGGCGGTGCGTGAGCCAGCCGGGTTTGCCTCCGTGCTGACGTACGGCCCAACCGGGGTAGGAAAAAGCAAGATGATTGAAACCGTGGTCGGGCAGATTAATGAGGAACTACGCGTCCTGTCTACCCCCGCGCTTCTCCGCCTGTGCTGGCTCCTTGGCACATCCGTTCTTAGAAAAGAATAGATTTTGCGAACGGATGTGCCAAGGAGCCAGCACAGGGTGAATCTGACCGTCCGACATGGCGTAGCAGCGCTCGCACGCCGCACCTGGGCTACGGCTCAGCAGACCTCACACCTGCTGGCACACCTGGAATGGTGGCGAGCCTACTATCATTTTGTGCGTCCCCATGTATCGTTACGAGTGGCGCTCGTGCAGCCACGAGAGCGAGGTGGGAAGTTGGTGGTGCAACGCTACCGGCAACGCACCCCAGCCAGGGCAGCGGGGAGAACCAACCGACGATGGACAGCCCAGGATGTGCTCTGCTATCCTCTGCCACCGATTCCAGAATGAAACCTTTGAGAGTGAATGAAGCGAGAAGACGCCCAGTGAAATGGCTGTGGGTGGCTTGGTGAAGTTGAAAGCAGGTTAGGGCGGTCCTACAGGACGAAGTGGCCTACCTTCAGAGTCGAATGAGGGGAAAAGCAGCCCGAAATGAGTTCGCAGGAACAGATCGAATTCTCCACCATATCCCATGGCAGTACCTGCCGCCGTGGGCAGCACCGTTGCGACCCGCATGCTGTATTCATCGCGCTCTTTTGAAGAGGTGATCTACCGCGACGAACTCGATCATCTGGTGAGCAACACCACGCATCTCGAGGTGGTGTATACCCTCACCCGTGTACAACCACCAGGTTGGAAGGGTTATCATCGACGCATCGATACCGAGATGCTGCGTGAGGTAGCCTGGCCGTCTGATCAACACCCCTTGATCTTCATCTGTGGTCCCACCCCATTCGCCGAGACTGCCGCCGCGAGTCTGGTCACATTGGGAGACGACCCAGGACACATCAAGACCGAACGATTTGGACCGACAGGAGAAGCATAATGGAAAACAAGCTGGATGGCAACGCAGCAGCGGGCGTGTTGCAAGCGATCTTTCCGTTCGACATGACGTTGGTGCAGGCAACCTGTACGGGTTGCGGTGCCACGAAGGCGATTGGTGCAACCGCCGCCTACATGCACGGCATGGGGACGATCATACGCTGTCCCTCCTGCGATACCGTGCTTATCCGCGTGGCGCAGGCAAGGGGACGCACCTTCCTTGATATGCGAGGCGTACGCGTCCTGCAGATCAGCGCGGGAGCATAGCCGTTCTTCGCCTCTCTGCCTGACGCTTCGCTCAGAGGAGGTAGAACATTGCATGTCGCACAAAGCGGATTTTTGCTCTGGTACAAGTACGCGCTTCTGCCTGAAGTTCGATCTGCATGCACAAGGCGATCCACTCACGCTGGTTCAGGTGATGGCCAACGTGCAAGAGCCACGTATGACGATCGGAGGCGTGAACCTGGTAGTTGGCTTCAGACAGTCGCTGGGGATAGGTATGTTGTCTCTGGTTACCGGTCACTTCTTCGTCTTTGGAGACATGCAACGTATCCAACGGAGTTGCATCTGTTCGATTGGTCGATCAAATAGGCCAGTTTGTGCATCCAGCCGGAAGAGCTGTGAGAAATCCTCGGCCTCAAACACCACGCGCAGTCGCTCAGCGTAGGAGCCGCGAAGGACACGGACATAGTGCTCGCTATCGTAGTCTCTGCGGTCGGTGAGAGGAGCAGCGGATGGAGCAGAGAACAGCGACTCCTCGCTTCCCTCAATCTCGCCTGTATCCTCATCTTCCGAGATCGGTGAGGCATCATCTGCCTCATCGGGCAACCAGACCGGCGCTCCATGGTGCGCGCGATAGAAGCGCACGCGTTCGCCAGCGCGCCACTGGGTCCTGCCAGCCGCGAGCAACGCCTCATATTGCGCTTCCGTGTGTTTTGCACGCTTCGCAAGATAGGTCTTGGAATCCTTGGAAAGGCGCATACGCGTGGCGACATCGGTGGCGGGTAACAGCCGCCGCTGCGCCTCGTGCGTTTCCTGATAGAAACGCACGATCCCCTCGATATTGTCCTGCATGGCGCAGCGGAACGCCTGGAGCAAGGCGTAGTTTTTGATCGCGTGCGACACCATCGCCGCATAGCGCGATTCGTATTCCAATCTGATCCCCTCTGGCAAGGTTGCGACGATCTCGTCCACGAGCGCCCTCTCATCTGCTTCTGACCACTCCTGCGGCGTCGCGAAGTACACGCCGTCTGTATCGGCTTCGATCGGCACCATACCACGCTCTCGCAGTGCCTCGATGATCTCTGTGAGTAATGCTCGTCCTCGCCTGGTCACCTCGTTGGCGGCGCCAAGATCTCCGAAGAGGGCCATGGAGGTTGCCCCCATGTAGCCGTAGGCCGCGTTGATCATGGTCTTCATCGCTGCCTGCGTCCCCTCGTGCTCGTCGGCCTCCATCGAACCCGCTGGTGCAGAGCGCGCTGCCGCTTTGTGGAACAGGCGTAATTCGGTAAGACGGTCGATCAGGTGCAGGAAGACGCCCAGGTGATCGCAGCTCGGTCCGATGCGGTATGCGCGCATCAGCGATGGATACAGTGACGCGACATCCGCTTTCACCATGTGCTCTGCCACTCCCTCTTCCAGCAGATAGGTCGCTCCTCCCTGGTGTCGTCCGAATGTCTCTTCCTGGCCAGATGCTGTTTGGGGCAACGCTGCTCCTGCGCGCAGGTACGCCCTCACCAGCAGCGGTTCGAGAATGCCCATGGCTGGGCCCGCCGAGGCGATGCGGGCGTCTCGGCGAGGTGCCATCCCTGCGAGAGCAAAGGCTGCACCCATGAGTCGTCGCGAGAGTCCATCCACCTCGCGCACATCATCGAGCGCGTAGTAGCGCACGGACTCAGGTTCGAGTTGATACGTCTCGTACACATGCGCGCCTTCGACATACACGCGTTCAGGTGAGGCAAACCCAAAATGGCGGGCCACCTCTTTGAGCCGGTACGAGGGCAGCGTGCGCACCACAAAATCATAACGGCGCACCGCGTCCAAGGTATCGATCAGCTCGCGACCAGCCACACTGAATCGTTTGCGCCTCAAGCGATGAGGTCCTGCTGATCCCGTCTCGTCATATGATTCCAAACGTTGGGCACTCCTGTTCGTCCAAGGTGCAGCGGAACCTTGAGCACGCGAGCGCGATGTTCAAGGAAAGGCAAATCAAATCCCATCAGGTTGTGATTCTCGATCGTATCGGGGTCGCGTTGGCGAATCAGCGCACAGAGGTTGGCAATCAGGGTCGCCTCCTCTTCGGGGGTGGCTGCCTCCAGCACCTGTTCAAAGCCCCGGTTATCGCGAACGGCGACGAGGAAGATGCGGTCTCGTGCGGGATCGAGGGAAGTCGTTTCGAGATCGAACTGCAGGCGATGCAGGTCGTGATAAGCCATCCCACGAAAGAAGACCCGACCAGTGCTCATGAGGTATTGTTCGACGGGGCCAACGCGGTAGTAGGTGTCTCCCAGGGCTGAAAGTGATGTGATACGCCGGTTCAGGCGCTGCGATGCCCCGTCCAGCAGCGCACGCTCCAACATGCGTCCATCACGTGCGGACAACAGATAGCGATACGAGCCGTGGCCATCCAATGTGCGGTAGCTCACCATCGCTTCGTCCTGCTGAGGTTGGAGCGCCGAACCCAGATGGGCAAGGTCGTCGAGTGAGGTTGCGAAGAGCCAGGGGCGGAAGGTCGCACGTGTGCATCTGACGCGGTCCCCAATGCGTTGCCAGACCCATGCCTTACCTGCCCTCGAGGCCCAGACAGAGACGATGCCTGGTGTCGGGTCCCAACCGAAGAGGGTACTCGCTTCCCTGGCTCTTGTGTACAGTCACCGCCCATGCCAGGGCGATTTCAGCGAGATCCGCGTAATCATAGGTCACCGCGCGTTCCCCAAACTGCACAACCACCTCCTGCTCTTCCAGATCGATTGAGGTGATGGTACCTATATCGCCATTGAAAACCTCGCGCTGGTAATCGTTGACCTGCTGGATGACGCGGTCACCTACCCGCAGCGTGCTGCCTCCGCGTACGATTTCCACTTTCCCCGGCGCAGGCGGGTTGAGCACCTGCTGGAGCATGGCGTTGAGCTGTCTTGTGCCCACCTCTCCGCGTGTCGATGGAGAGAGCACCTGCACCTGCTGCACCGGGTCGATGCCATGCCTGGGCAGGTACTCGCTCACCAGGTGACGGATGCCCTCTGCACCCAGCGCTGGTTCTGGCGCCTCCAACCACAGGCAGTCCGACTGGTCGAACTTCGTGGTTGGCACCAAACGCGGGAACTGGCCGGCATTGATGCGGTGGGCGTTGGTCACGATGTGGCTGGCTGCCGCCTGGCGGAACACCTGAGTCAGCCGCACCACGGGCACCTGCTGCGACTCGATCAGGTCACGCAGCACCATGCCAGGCCCCACACTGGGCAACTGGTCGACATCGCCCACGAGCAGCACCTGCGCCTCGGGCGGAATGGCTTTGAGCAGCGAGTGAGCCAGGAACAGATCCAGCATCGAGGTCTCATCCACCACGATGGCCTGCGCTTCCAGCGGCTGCTCCTCGTTGAAGCGGAACTGCATGGTCTTGGGATCAAAAGCGAGCATGCGGTGAATGGTTTTGGCCTCCTGCCCGGTCATCTCCGAGAGCCGTTGGGCAGCACGTCCCGTCGGTGCAGCGAGCAGAATGTTTTTTCCCATCGCGCGCCACAAGTCCACAACGGTTTTGGTCGTAAACGTCTTGCCGCATCCGGGTCCTCCAGTCAGCACCAGCAGACGCGAGGAGGCTGCCAGTTCGACTGCCCGGCGTTGCTCCTCAGAAAGCGTGATTCCCCGTTTTTCTGTATACCGATCAATCCAGCGCTGTACCCGTGAGAGATCGACCGAGACTGGCGCCCTGACGAAAGAAGCCAGTCGCGAGGCCAGAGCTTGCTCGGTGAAGTAGAACGCGGGCGCGTAGTACAGGCGCTCTTCCGCGAGGTCCCCGTATCCGGGCTGGGTGATGAGCTGCTTCTCCTCAGCCATCTGGGCGATGAGTTCACCAATGCGCACCGGGTCTACCGGGGAGTCTGGTAGTGCCAGCCGCTTGACGACGCGCTCGATCAGTTCTGGCTCTGGTAGGTAGCAGTGGCCCTCCTCGGCTGCCTGCTGCAACACGTAGAGCATCCCCGCACAGTAGCGGAAGTCAGAATCGGGGGCAATGCCGATGTTGCGCGCGATGGTGTCGGCGGTCACGAAGCCAATGCCAAAAATATCGGTGGCCAGTTGATAGGGGTTCTTCGAGACCACGCCTATGGCCTGATCGCCGTACTGCTTATAGATCTTTACAGCGTACGTGGTCGAGACATTGTGGCCGCGCAGAAACAACATGACCTCCTTGATTGCTTGCTGCGCGGCCCATGCCTTTTCGATCATGGCCACGCGTTTTTCGCCAATGCCGGTGACCTCGACAAGGCGGGAGCACGATTGCTCGATGATGTCGAGTGTCTCCAAACCGAAGTGCGCCACGATACGCCTGGCCGTCACCGGGCCGATGCCCTTGATGAGACCGCTCCCCAGGTATTTCTCCAGTCCAGTGAGTGTGGCTGGCTTTGTCTCCTGGGCATGGGTGACCTGGAACTGGCGTCCATACTTGAGGTGCTCTCGCCAGTACCCCGTGAGGCGCAGTGTCTGGCCCGCGTGAATGTCTGGAAAGCGGCCCACGATGGTAATGAGGTCGCGTTCCCCAGGTGCTTTGAGCCGGGCGATGGTATAGCCGGAATCCTCGGCGTGATAAGTGACGCGTTCGACGATACCCTGTAGGTGTTCTGCAGGGGGTTGTAGCGCTCGATTAGTCTGTTCGCCAGATGATGTTGACACGAAAAAGGGTTCCTCGCTGTTCTACAAAGGAGTATAGCAGGTGTGTGGTCTTGCCAAGACAGAGAGTGCAGTACTGGGAACTTGAAATAGTTTTACTTGAAGAGTATAATATAAACTAGGAGGGTTTCGAACCCTTCCAATAAAGGAGGATAGTATGCTAGGACCAATAGATTATATTGCGGTCTCTTTTAAGGGAAATAATTTTGATGGGAGTGTGTTGAAAGCACTTGCACAAGCCACTAAGAGTGGTGTGATACGTGTTGTGGATCTGGTGTTTGTGATCAAAGATGCTGATGGTCATGTAGACTGGGCCGAGATCGAGGATCAAGAGGACGATCTCAAAGAAGTCTCGACGTTATTAGGGCACAAAGGTGACCTTCCCCTTTTAACAGAAGACGATGTGCAAAAACTGGGTGCTCACATGCCCAACGATACATCAGCTGGCATACTCGTGATAGAACAGCTCTGGGCTATACCTTTAAAGGAGGCTCTGCTCCATGTGGGAGGTGAGCTATTGGCCGAGGGTCGAATTCACCCAGATAAAGTATCCGCTGCTGTTGAAGAATTTGAGCAGCAAAAATAAGAGCGTGTGTTCAGGAAAGAGGAGGATACTATGATAGGACGACCACTGACACCAGTTTCAGTAGCAGGACGCCGCCGCCGACAGCGCCGCAACGGGCTACTGTAGATCTGTAGACACCTGTGCGTTCATCTAAAATAAGGCCAGAAATGGCCTTCTTTCGTTGTACAATCGACCAACTCAAACTGTCGTTGAAACAGGAGTACTGCCATTGGAAATGGTGGATAATGTGATCAGCCCCTGCGAACGCACTTCGGGCCGATTTTCTCCTCATTCGACTGTACAGGGAGGATACTTCATCCTGTATGCCCATGCATCTCTACCTGCTTTCACCTTCACCAGTCGTCTACAGCCATTGCACAGCGCGTCTTCTCACCTCATTCACGCTCACATTGTGAAGCATGGCTGTGCTGGCTACATAAGCTATCCGCCGAGAAAATTGAGAGTTTCCCTCTTCAATTTCCTGGTTTTTTGATGACTGATATGCCCATGGAGTGAGGCTTGGGGAAAGTTCTTGCCATCTCAGACACGAACTCACTGACCATGACTCAAATGTCTCTCTGGTTCGTTCCCTCCCTCAAGGAAAACGACGAGAAATTGCTTGCTAGCTCTCAACAAAACAGCATGAGTGAATTCTGAGGTATTTCGCGCATGTCTCAAGCAGTCAGACCTTCATCTCTGAACAAACTCAGGCACTTCTGCGGTAGTCATGATGCAAGCCGCCCAGGGCCGGGAAGGCGATGACCTTGCCACTTTCACGATTGGGTGACGCTGACCCAGCTTTCTGCTCTGGAATCTGCTGCCTGATGCCTTGATGCGGCCTGGCTTGGTTGAAGTACTGAACGTAGGCGTTGAGCACGCGGTGGAGCTGCTTCTCATGTAGGATGAGCAGATGATCGAGACACTCTCGACGGACACTCCCCAGAAACCGTTCACAGATGGCATTCGCGCGCGGGGCGAAATAAGGAGTTGTGAGAATCTCGATGCGACTCGTCTGCGCAATCCGAGCGAAGCCCACCCCAAATTTGCCGTCGTTATCACGGATGAGGTACTTCGGCCCCACACCATAG
>Ga0209350_1000719_pt1 | contig 16697 bp, 13 predicted proteins | sample GraSoi013_2_20cm_2_FD_185822 | JGI IMG/M metagenome (GOLD analysis project Ga0209350, IMG submission 185822) | Grasslands soil microbial communities from the Angelo Coastal Reserve, California, USA - Sample 09_27_2013_2_20cm (SPAdes) (version 2) | ecosystem: Environmental > Terrestrial > Soil >...
CGATGAGCGGGCCGTAGCCGCGTACGTGGAGCAGGTTCGCAGAGTCATGGGCAGAATTGATATTTTCTTCAACAACGCAGGCGTTGAGGGTCCAGTGCGCCCGATCGCCGCCTATCCACTACCGATTTCCTCCGTGTCATGGCGGTCAACGTAACCGGCACGTTCCTGGGTCTGAAGCACGTCATCCCGACGATGGCTGCCACGGGCGGCGGCGCCATCATCAACACCTCAAGCGTCGCCGGGCTGACGGGCACGCCGGGCATCTGCGGCTACAACGCCAGCAAGCATGCGGTGATCGGGCTGACCCGCAGCGCGGCTGCGGAATGGGCCGGCAGGGGGATCCGAATCAATTCCGTCAACCCCGGCCCGATTGAATCTCGCATGATGCGTTCCCTCGAGGAGGGCCTCGCGCCTGGGAGCGCCGACACGATGCGGATGAGGTTCAACACGCTGATCCCTGCCGGGCGCTACGGTACGCCTGAGGAAGTCGCAGCGCTCGTCGCCTTCCTGGCCTCCGACGAGGCCCGCTACCTGCACGGCGCGGTGTTTACGATTGACGGCGGCTTGACAGTAAGCTGACCGAAGGGCCGCGTCGAGGACATCGCGCTGGTTACGGGCGCGGCCGCGAGTGCTGCGAACCGATCCTGACGGCGCCTTTTCGGTTGCCGAAAGCGCCGCCTTGTCACGGCGCACGCCAGAACCGGTCATTCCCTGACCGGATCGTTACCCTCGCGACTCATTGAATTGCTACCATGACCGCGCTGCACTGCAGGACGCTCAGCGCCACACACTGGGGGAGAACAATTCGATGAAGACACTCAGGAAAGCGACACACCTGTTCGGTCTCGCCGTTGTACTTGTGGTCGGTAGCATCACATCATCCGCCGCGGATCTGGCAGCCGAGGTGGCGGCAATTCACGCCGTTGACGACGTTTGGGTCAAGGCCTTTAACGCCGGCGACGCTGCTACGATGGCCGCTCAGTATGAGGAGCATGCGGTGCTCCTCCCGCCGGGCGCGCCGGCGGCGCATGGGCAGGCCGCAATTCATGCGTTCTTCGCGAAGATGGTCCAAGCGGCGGCCAAGGACGGTCTTGCATTCTCGCTCCGCACCAAACCCGCCGGCGGTGCCCGTGGTGATATGGGCTGGTCCTCGGGAACCTATGTGCTGAAGGACAAGGCCGGTCATGTTATCGATACGGGAAAGTATCTTTCGGTCTCCAAAAAGAAGGACGGTAAGTGGCTGTACGTCCGTGACACATGGAATTCGGACGGTCCGCCGGCCTCGACAGAGCCTGCCGCACCACCGAAGAAGTAGTGCAGGGACCCTTGGCCAGCTCTTGCGAGGGCCTCCGCGCGCAGGTCACGTTGTTCGCTAAGTGCGAACTGGCCTGCGGTGCCCGCGTGGCCAAGGCGCTGAAGCTCGATCACCCCGGTGACCATCGACTCCAAGACACCCGCGCGACAGACGCAACCTTAACCCGGCGGAATGCCCGGTTCTGACCCACTTGCCGGTGCCGAGCGTCCCCTTCCGGGCAGCCCAATGACATGCCTAATGAGCCATATCAAAGAGCAGCAGCTCAGCGTCCTGCTTGGCGCTGATGCGAATCGATGAGGCATCAGACCAGGCAGCACCGTCGCCGGCCTTGAGTACGTCGCCCTCAGTCTCGACACTGCCGCGTGCGACCTGCAACCACAGCTTTCGCCCGGACGGGCTGCGGTGATCCAGACGTTGGCCGGCCGCGAGGCGGGTAGCGTACAGGTCAACGTCCTGGTGAATCCTGACAGCTCCGTCGCGCGGGGAGCCGGAGGCGATCAAGCGCCATTGGTTTAGCAGTTCCGGCGCCGGGAAGGCACGTTGTTCATACCCAGGGCTAAGGCTCGAGCGCTCGGGGAGCAGCCAGATTTGAAGGAAATGCACGGGTTCGCTGGCTGAGCCGTTGAACTCGGAGTGTGTGACACCGGTGCCCGCACTCATGCGCTGCAACTCGCCCGGGCGGATTTGTGCGCCGGTTCCCAAGCTGTCTTTGTGTTCGAGCGTCCCCTCGAGGACCCACGACAGAATTTCCATGTCGCGGTGAGCGTGCTCGCCGAATCCCTTCCCAGGCGCGACCCGGTCTTCGTTGATGACGCGTAAGGGACCGAACCCCATGTGGTCAGGATCGTGATAGTCCCCGAACGAAAACGTATGACGACTCTTGAGCCAACCAAAGTCGGCGAGTCCGCGATCCTCTGAACGGCGAGTCACATGCATTGGAAGTGCCCTCTGAAACTGCATGCCTGAAACCTTAGACGGCGACATGGGTTCTGCCTAGCCGGATTACAGCGAACAGCTCAGGAAAAAAAACAAGCGTGAAGCAGGAGCTCGCGCTTGCTCGCTCACCGACGCGCAGGACGCCGTCAAGAGCTCGGCCTTGTGAGCGATTCATCGTTTCGATTATGCGGCGCGGAGAGCATCGGTAAGGCTTTGCAGCCGACCCGACGCTCTCCAGCGCAAAACGAGGGCTACGATTTGATAAACGCCAAGAGATCCGCATTGATCGTTTCGGCATGGGTCGTGGGCATCCCATGTGGAAATCCCTTGTAAGTCTTCAAGATGGCTCCCTTTACCAATTTGGCAGTGAGCGGCCCGGAATCGGCATAAGGGACAATCTGATCGTCATCGCCGTGCATCACAAGTGTAGGGACGGTGATTTCCTTAAGGTCTTTTGTAAAGTCCGTCTGAGAGAAGGCGACGACGCCGTCGTAGTGCGCCTTCGCTCCGCCCATCATTCCCTGACGCCACCAATTTCGAATAATGCCTTGGGAGGCTTTGGCACCTGGCCGGTTAAATCCATAAAAAGGCCCAGTGGGGACATCCAGGTAGAATTGGGCCCGGTTCGTGGCGACCTGCTTCTGGAAGCCGTCGAATACCTCTTTGGGCAGGCCTCCCGGATTGCCCGGAGTCTTGACCATGAGAGGTGGCACGGCGCTAATCAACACCGCTTTGGCCACGCGACTTGCACCGTGTCGGGCGATGTAGTGCACGACCTCACCCCCGCCGGTGGAGTGTCCGACGTGGATTGCCTTCTTGAGATCCAGGTGCGCCGTGACCGCCGCTAGATCGTCGGCATAGTGATCCATGTCGTGGCCGTCGGCGGTCTGGGTCGAGCGCCCATGACCGCGACGATCGTGCGCAACGACGCGATAGCCGTGACTCAAAAAGAACATCATCTGGGCATCCCAATCGTCGGACGATAACGGCCAGCCGTGCGAGAAAACGATTGGCTGGCCCTTTCCCCAATCCTTGAAGAATATCGTGACTCCGTCCTTCGTCGTAATCGTGTTCATCTTTGTGTCTCCAATGTGATTTGAGCTACCTGCGCCCGCGCCGTCGGATTGAGCCACTGCGCTCCACGGCACGGTAGCGGCCATGATGCCGGCTGCGCTTCCGAGTAGCACATCGCGTCGAGTGATATCCGACTCCAAATGGGGTCGCGTGTCCAGGGTCACCGGCTCATCGCCCGCGCGCTTCTCATTCATCACGATGCTCCTTTCGACATCCTTCAATCGCGGATCCCTCAGGTTCTGTGCTCGATGTACATCGACCACTTCCCTGAGGTTTCAGTGGGCGGCTCGCGATCCGATGATCGCGATGGCCGCTGGAATTGCGGCCGCAACGGCCATCAGGCAGCGGAATCGCCGCCCACACGATCTCGCTCACGGCACTCTGGCGGAAGCGCTGCGCCTCATCGCAAGTCTGACGAGAGCTCCAGATTGCAAGAAACATTGTGGTGAGCACGCCGGCGGCGACGAGAACGCATATAGGTCGCGAGAGAGTGAGTTCGCCGGCAGCCTTGCTGTTTGTTCGCATGTAGGAGCGCGACGCGCCTCGAGTCGTTAGCGCAGCGCCTTCAACCAGCGGTGAGATCCTGGGGCCTTCTCCCGGGCATGCTAATCAAAACCTTATGAGCTCGGGGGACCGACATCCACTGCACGCTGAGCTCACCGCTCCCAAACGGCCAAGGCAACGGCCCGGCTGGTTGATGGCGCTGCCCGGGGCGTTGGCGTGCAGTGAAAGCCGGTAGCGGCGTCTACGTGGCAGTGGTTGTGGGGCACCGCAAGTCCGGCAGGCGTGCTCATCAACGTGCGCACCGCTCGCGGATGCTAGACTCCGGGCGAGCTGCTTGGTCCTACGGCAAGGCCAAACCAATTCTAACGGCCGCGACAACCCACCGTGCCGAAACGCTGGACCAGACGCCTTGAGCTGTGCGTGCTCTTGGGCTTTTCTGGGTAGTGACGAGAATCGGAGAAAAAAGAAATGTCCCAACCGATGCGGCTGATGATCAACGGCGAAGTCCGAACGCTTGAGGCGCCAGAGGACATGCCGCTGCTGTGGGCACTGCGAGACTTGCTGGGTCTGACCGGAACGAAATTCGGGTGCGGCATCGCACAATGCGGCGCATGTACCGTGCACATCGACGGCAAGCCAGTGCGCTCCTGCATGCTCCCGGTGAGCGCGGTGGGCAATCGGCCGGTCACGACGATCGAGGGTATCGGTGCGACGCCTGCGGGGGCGAAGGTGCAGAAAGCCTGGCTCGATCTGGAAGTGGTGCAGTGCGGCTATTGCCAGTCAGGTCAGATCATGTCGGCCGCGGCCCTGCTTGCAGCCACGCCGAATCCCGATGACGCCGACATCGATGCAGCCATGGCAGGCAACATCTGCCGCTGCGGCACCTATGTGCGCATCCGTGCCGCGATCAAGCGCGCGGCCAGCGGATCCGGGGCCAAGGAGGCGACATGAGCGTGCTGCAAAGTGCCATCTCACGCCGCAGCCTCCTTGGCGGAGGGCTTGCGGGTGGCTTCCTGCTGGCCTTCCATCTGCCGACGCATGGGGCGAGCGAGCCGGCCCAGGCGGGTAAAAAAGGCAAATTCGCGCCCAACGCGTTCATTCGCATTGATCCGGCGGGCAGGACGACGCTCGTAATGCCGCAGGTTGAGATGGGTCAGGGCGTTTACACATCGGTCGCCATGATCCTCGCCGAGGAACTGGACGCCGATTACCAGCAGGTCGTACTGGAACACGCGCCGCCCAACGACAAGCTCTACGGCAACCCCATCTTCGGTATCCAGGTCACCGGCAACTCCAACTCCATCCGTGCGTTCTGGAAGCCACTGCGCGAGGCGGGAGCCGCGGCGCGCGCGATGCTGATTCAGGCGGCGGCACAGCGCTGGAAGGTCGACCCCGCGAGTTGCACCGCGGCCGATGGCCAGGTGCGGCACATCGGCAGCGGACGGAAGGCGGGGTTTGGCACCCTGGTCGGCGCGGCCAGCAAACTTGCAGCGCCGAAGGATCCGCCGCTCAAGGACCCCAAGAATTTCACGCTGATTGGCAAGTCGCTCAAGCGTCTTGATACAGCGCACAAGGTGGACGGCGGTGTCGTCTATGGAATCGACGTGATGCTGCCGGGGATGAAATTTGCAACCCTTGCGGCAAGTCCGGTGTTTGGCGGCAAGGTGGCCCACGTGGATCCCGGCCCCGCAAACAGGATTCCGGGCGTGCGCAAGGTGGTCGTGCTGGACGACATGGTCGCGGTCGTCGGCGATCACATGTGGGCGGCGAAGCAGGGTCTTCAGGCGCTCGACATCAGCTGGAACGAGGGAGCGAACGCGGCCGTCTCCTCCGCGGAAATCTGGCAGGACCTGCGCAAGGCGAGCGAGGGAAGTGGGGCGGTCGCGAAGAACACGGGAGATGTCGAAAAGGCGCTCAGCCAGGGCGAGAAGTACGAGGCCGCGTATGAGCTTCCCTTCCTCGCCCACGCCACGATGGAGCCGTTGAACTGCACGGTGCAGCTGAAACCCGACTCGTGCGAGATCTGGCTCGGCACGCAGGTGATCTCGCGCGTGCAGGGCACCGTGGCGCAACTGACCGGCCTGCCGCTTGAGAAGGTCACCGTTCACAACCACCTGATCGGCGGGGGTTTCGGACGCCGGCTCGAGCCGGACATGGCGCTCTCGGCCGTGCGCGTGGCGCAGCATCTTGACGGGGAACCGGTCAAGGTCGTATGGACCCGCGAGGAAGACATCCAGCACGATGTCTACCGTCCGGCCTATCGCGACACGATGACCGCCACGCTCTCCGGCGGCAAGGTCGCGGCCTTCAAATACAAAGTCACGGGCTCATCCGTGATCGCACGCTGGCTGCCGCCGGCCTTTCAGCACGGAATCGATATCGATGCGATCGACTGTGCCGTCGACATGCCCTACGACATTGCGCATCTGCACGTCGAGTATGTGCGCGCCGAGCCCCCGGCGGTGCCCACCGGTTTCTGGCGCGGTGTCGGGCCGAACAACAACGTCTTTGCGATCGAGTGCTTCATGGACGAGCTCGCGAGGAAGGCGGGAAAGGACCCGATCGCGTTCCGCCGCGCCATGCTCGGGAAATCCCCCCGCCTCCTGGCGGCGCTCGATCTCGTGGCGGAGAAATCAAGCTGGGGCCAGTCCCTGCCGGCGCGCACCGGCCGCGGCGTCTCGGTGCAGCCCGCTTTCGGAAGCTTTATCGCGACGGTGGTGGAGGCGGAAGTGGACGCACAGGGCGAGGTGCGCTTGCGCCGAGTGACGAGCGCGGTGGACACCGGTATCGCGGTCAACCCGGACACCATCGTGGCGCAACTGCAGGGGGGCCTCATCTTCGGCCTCACCGCGGCGCTGTACGGCGAGGTGACGGTGAAGAATGGTCGTGTACAGCAGTCGAATTTCAACGACTATCGCATGCTGCGCATCGATCAGGTCCCCCCGATCGAGGTCTACGTGATCAAAAGCGGTGAGGCACCGGGGGGCATCGGGGAAACCGGCGCGACGGCCGGACCGCCCGCGCTACGCAACGCGATCTACGCCGCCACGGGCATCGCGCTCAGACGCCTGCCGATCGATCGCGATGTCCTGGCCGGCAGGAAGTCAGCATGAGCATGCTACGCATCCGGGATCCCAACGTCAGGGGCGCAGCGCGCGGCACGCTCATCACCGTCCTCGTCATCCTCGCGATCCTGCTGGGTGCGGTCCTGTGGTTGCGCGGTCCCGGACCCATGGAATTTGCGGCGGGACAGAAGGTCGCGCTCGCTGAGTATCATGCGACCGATCCCACCGGTGTTCCAGCGGCACTGAAGGATGCCACCCAGATTGCGCGCGGAGAATATCTCGCGCGCGCCGCCGACTGCATGGTCTGTCACACGAGCCCGGATGGAAAGCCGTATGCCGGTGGCTTTGCGTTCAGTCTGCCCTTCGGCACGCTCTATTCGACCAATATCACGCCCGACAAGGAGACCGGCATCGGTGATTACACGGATGCGCAATTCCTCGCCGCGCTGCGCCGTGGGGTTCGCGACGATGGCGCGCGGCTGTATCCGGCGATGCCATTCACCTCGTACACGTTTCTGACCGATGCCGATGCACTCGCGATCAAAGCGTATCTCTTCAGCCTCGCGCCGGTGCATGCCCCGGACAGGGCCGATACCCTGTCATTTCCCTTCAACCAGCGCTGGCTGCTGGGCGTTTGGTCATGGCTGTTCAACCCCGACCAGCGCTTTCAGGCAAACCCCGCGCAGAGCCCGGAATGGAACCGCGGCGCGTATGTCAGCGAAGCGCTCGCCCATTGCGGCGAGTGTCACACGCCGCGCAACGTCGCCTTCGCGCTCAACAACCGCAAGAAGTTCAGCGGTGCGGTCACCGCCGGCTGGCGTGCTTACAACATCACCAGCGACCCGGGCACCGGCATTGGTGGCTGGCGTGAGGACGTTTTCGTCTATCTCTCCAAGGGCCACGCCATGGGACACGGTACGGCAGCCGGACCCATGGGAGAGGCGATCGATGAGAGCTTCAGCCACATGGCGCCGGAAGATGTCCGCGCGGTCGTCACCTATCTGCGCACCATCCCGGCGGTAGCGTCATCCGATCTGCCAGCCACCCTGGCACCCCCGGCCGACTCCTCCCACAAGGTCGGCCCGGTGACCGTCGATTCTCGGGGCAAGGAAGTGTTTGAAGGTGCCTGCGCAAGCTGTCATGACTGGAGCGGAGTGAGCCCGATTGCGAATTTCGCCACACTCACCGGTGCGCGCGCGGTGAATGATCCCAGCGCCACGAATGTTGCGCAGATCGTGATTTCCGGCACGAAACGAATCACTCCGCCAGACGCCGTCTCCATGCCGGCCTTCGGCAGAATCTATTCCGACGCCGAGATCGCGGCCGTCGCCAACTACGTCACCGCGCGCTTCGGCGCGAAGGGCTCTTCGATCGGCGAGCATGACGTGGCCGATCTTAGAAAGCAGGTGGCGCAATAGGTCATCCCGCCACCATCTGTCTGCGCATATTGGCCGCATATCCGCATCAACTCGCGGGAGAGAACAATCGATGCGTGTTCGACAGGACCCCGTCATGCCTGATTCCAAGAGGGTTGCCGCGGGCTCCAAAGTGATGCGCCTGGCACTCAGCGTTGGCGCCGCTACCCTGATGCTCACGGCCTGCGGCAACAAGGGCCCCGCCGCCCCGCCACGCGTAGACGTCTCCACCGTTGCCGTGACGCCGCAAGCCGCCACGGTCTTCGCGGACTACGTCGCACAGACCGAGGCAGTCAACACCGTCGAAATACGACCCCGCGTCGGTGGAGTGCTCGAGAAGCAGGTCCCCATTGAAGGCGAGCGGGTGAAAGTCGGCGCGCTGCTGTTCGTCATCGACCAACAGCCCTACATCGCCGCGCTGGCCCAGGCGAAAGCGGCGCTCGCCCAGAGCGAGGCGGCCCTGGTCCAATCGCAGCGCGATCTGGGGCGCGCCAAGTCGCTATCGGAAATCGATGCCGTGAGCCAGCAGGAGCTGGACGCGGCCGTGGCCAAGAACGACGCCAACCTGGCTTCGGTCAACGCCGGCCGGGCCCTGGTCAGGACCGCACAGCTGAACCTGGGCTACACCACTATCACGAGCCCCATCAACGGCGTGATGGGCCGCGCGCAGTTGCGCCTGGGGGGCCTGGTGACGGCGAACAGCACGGTGCTCACGACGCTCTATCAGACCGACCGCATGTACGTGAATTTCAGCATCAGCGAGCAACGGCTGCTGACCCTGCAGCGCCAGCTGGGCAGAGCGCCGAACCAGGACAGCCCCACGCCGCCGCCATTCCGCATCTTTCTCGCCGATGGCTCCGAGTACCCACAGCGGCCCCGGCTGAGCTTCATCGATCCGGCAGTGGATCAGCGCACCGGCACCCTGGCGATCCGCCTGGAAGTGGACAATCCCGAGCATCTGTTACACGCCGGGCAGTTCGCGCGGGTACAGGTGCCGGCGGCGCAGCTGGCGGACGCCATCGTGCTACCGCAGCGCACCATCCAGGAGCTGCAAGGCAAGTATTACGTCTGGATCGTCGACGCCGAGGGCAAGGCGCAGCAGCGCGACGTGCAGATGGGGCCGCGCATCGGCAACGGCTGGCAGGTCCAGCAGGGACTCAAGGCCGGCGATGTGGTCGTGGTGGACGGCGTGCAGCACCTCAAGCCGGGGGCAGCGGTGCGCGCCACGCCGCTGGTGAACGCCCTCGAGGCAGCTGACAAAGCAGCCGCGGGCCGCACGTGATCGACTTCTGCATCGATCATCCGATTTTCTCGACGGTCCTCGCCATCATTATCACGCTCGCCGGCGGCGTCGCGCTGTCCGGCCTGCCGGTCGCCCGCTTCCCCCAGATCACGCCGCCGACCATCGTCGTCTCGGGCGTTTTCCCGGGCGCCGACGCCGCCACCATCGAGCAGTCGATCGCTGCGCCGATCGAGGAACAGGTCAACGGCGTGCCGCACATGATTTACATGGACTCGAAGAGCGCGAACACCGGCAGCTATGCGCTGACCGTAACCTTCGACGTCGGTACCGACCAGGACATCGCCGCGGTGGACGTGCAGAACCAGGTTGCCATCGCCCAGCGCCAGCTGCCGCAGCAGGTGTTGCAGCAAGGCGTCACGGTGGCCAAGCGCCAGCCGCAGATCCTGCTGGCAGTGGCGATCGGTTCGGACGATCCGCGCTACGACTACCTGTTTCTTTCCAATTTCGCCACGCTGCACGTCTACGACGCTCTCGCGCGGGTGCACGGAGTCGGCCAGGTGGTGGTGTTCGGCGCGCGTGACTACGGCATGCGCATCTGGCTCGATCCCGCAAAAATGGCGCGCCTCGGCGTCACGACCCAGGACGTGAGCACCATCCTCAACGAACAGAACGTGGTGGCGCCCGCCGGCACCGTCGGGGCGGAACCCGCCCCCCCGGGGCAGCAGATGCAGTACGTCGCCTCGGTGCAGGGACGTCTGTCGAGTCCTGAGCAATACGGCAACATCGTGGTGCGCACCGGGGCCGACGGGGCCATCGTCCACCTGAAAGACATCGCCCGCGTCGAGCTCGCCGCCACCGACTACTCGCGTTCCACCAGGCTTAACGGCGTGCCGACCGCCATCATCGGCGTCTACCAGTTGCCGGATGCCAACGCGCTGGAGGTCGCCAGGAGCGTGCGCAAGGTAATGGTTTCTCTGGCGCCGACCTTCCCCAAAGGCATCCACTATCTGATCCCCTTCGACACCACCCTGTTCGTGTCGGAATCAGTGCGCGAAGTGGTGAAGACCCTGCTCGAGGCGGGCGTGCTGGTGCTGCTGGTGGTGTTCATTTTCCTCGAGAGCTGGCGCGCCACCCTGATCCCGATGCTGGCGATTCCGGTGTCCCTGATCGGCGCGTTCAGTGCCTTTATCGCGCTCGGCTTCTCCCTCAATACGCTGACCCTGTTCGCCCTGGTGCTGGCCATCGGCCTGGTGGTGGACGACGCCATCGTCGTGGTCGAAGCCGTCAGCGAGATCATGGACAGCCGTAAGCTGTCAGCGCGGGAGGCCACCAAGGCGGCGATGAAAGAGGTGTCCGGCCCGGTGGTGGCGATCGCCCTGGTGCTGATCTCGGTGTTCGTACCGGTGGCCTTCCTCGGCGGCCTCACCGGCCAGTTCTACCGGCAGTTCGCACTGACGCTCGCGGTGTCGGTGGCGATCTCGGCGTTGGTCGCCCTCACCTTCACGCCGGCCCTGTGCGCGCTGCTGCTGAAGCCGACGGCGGAATTGCATTTCGGCGGGATCCTGGGCCGCTTCTTCGGCTCCTTCGACCGCGGCTTCAAGGGCTTCACCGCGCGCTACATCGGCACCGTCGGCAGCGCGATCCGCCGCAGTGTACGCTCGATGGCCATCTTCCTGATCCTCACCGGAGCCGCAGTGTGGTTGCTCCAGGGCCGACCCAGCGGCTTCATGCCCGACGAGGACCAGGGCTACCTGATCGGACTGGTTACCCTCCCCGTGGGCGCTTCGTTGCAACGCACCGAAGCCGTGGCCGGAGAATTCAGCGCGATGGTGCGCAAGCAGCCGGAGGTTGAGTCGACGTTCGCTATCACGGGCCTCAATCTGCTCACCGGCACCAACTCCTCCTACGCCGCGACCATCTTCATCATCCTCAAGCCCTGGGGAGAGCGCGCCGGCGCGGCGCATGGGGCGCTCGCGCTTGCGGCGCGCGTCAACAAGCTGGCCAGCGCCGTCAAGGAAGCCAACGTACTGGCGCTGAATCCGCCGCCGGTTCCGGGCATCGGCGCGGCCGGCGGCTTCGAATTCATCCTGGAGGACCGCAGCGGCGGCGATATCCAGAAATTCGCCGGTGTGGTCCAGGATTTCCTGGGGCAGGCCAACAAGCGGACCGAGCTCACCCGCGTCTTCACGCAATTCAACGTGCGTACGCCCCAGATTGAGTACGTGCTCGACCGCGAGCGCGCCAAGACGCTCGGCGTGTCGCTCTCGAGCATCTTCGGGACCCTGCAGACTTTTTTCGGCGGCAACTACATCAACGACTTCAACCTGTTCGGACGCACCTACAAGGTCACGGCCCAGGCCGAGGCCGCCGCCCGCGCCTCACCGGAATCCGTCAACGGCCTGTATGTGCGCAGCGACCGGGGCGACATGGTGCCGCTGTCGACCCTGGTGTCGATCAAGGAAATCCAGGGGCCGGAGTATATCGAGCGCTACAACGTGTTCCGGGCGGTGACAATCAATGGGTCCCCTGCGCCCGGCTTCAGCTCCGGACAAGCCACGCTGGCGATGGAGGATCTGGCCGCCAACCTGCCGGATGGGTACGGCTACGAGTGGACCGGCACGACCTACCAGGAAAAGCTCTCCGGTGGGCAGGCCGGGGCGATTTTCGGCATGGCCATCGTGTTCGTCTTCCTGGTGCTCGCGGCACTGTACGAAAGCTGGGCGGTGCCGTTCGCAGTGCTGCTGGGCATCCCGTTCGCCGTGCTGGGTGCTTATATCGGCCTGACGCTGCGTGGCATGGCGAGCGACATCTACGCGCAGATTGGCCTGGTGATGCTGATCGGTCTCGCGGCAAAGAACGCCATCCTGATCGTCGAATTCGCCAAGCTCGCGTACGAGCGCGGCAGGCCGCTGGTGGACGCGGCGATCGAGGGGGCGCGCCTGCGCCTGCGGCCGATCTTGATGACCTCCTTCGCATTCATTTTCGGTTCCGTGCCGCTGGCAATCGCCACCGGCGCCGGCTCCGGCGCGCGCCTCGTACTGGGCACCGCGGTGGTATTCGGCATGAGCGTGGCCACCCTGATCGGCATCTTCATCATTCCAGTGTTCTACGTGTTGGTGCAGAGCCTGCAGGAGCGCCTGGTCGGTAAGCGCGCGGCGTCGCCAGTGCAGTCATGAGGCGCAACCTGCGCAGCATCGTTGCCGCCATCCCCGCCCTGCTGGTGATGGCATGCGCGCTCGGACCCGATTACCACCGGCCCGAGACGAAGGTCCCGGCCGCCTTCCGCTTCGAGCCGACCGCCACGACCGAGTCCTTCGCCGATCAGGGATGGTGGCAGGTTTACCAGGATCCAACCCTGCAGTCGCTGATCCGCGAGGCCCTCGACAACAACCTCGACGTGCGCATTGCCGCGGCACGCATCGAGCAGGCGCGCGCCGTTCTCGGCTCGACGCGTCTGCAGCAGCTGCCGCAGATCGCGGCTTCGGCCGACGCGCAGCGCGCGCGCACTTCGGTGGACCAGCGCGTCCCCGGCGTGCCGGCGATCAGCAACGTGTTTTCGGCGGATGGGAGCCTCTCCTATGAACTCGATTTCTGGGGTAAGTACCGGCGCGCTACCGAGTCCGCGCGCGCGGGGTTGCTCGCGTCCGCCTATGCCAAGCAGGATGTGATGGCCGGGCTGGTCTCCGGCGTCGCCACCGCCTACTTCACGCTGCTGACGCTGGACGAGCAGCTCGCCATCACCCAGCACACGGTGGGGACGCGCCAGAAATTTGTCGACCTGACGCAGGCGCAACATGAGCGCGGCACGGTATCGGGCCTGGACGTCGCGACCGCCCAGGCGCAGTTGGCCATTGCGCAGGCCACTATCCCCGATCTGCAGCGCCAGATCGGCATCGCGGAGGACCAGCTGAGCGTGCTGCTGGGGCGCAACCCGGACCAGATCCTGCGCACCGAGAGTAGCCAGCTCACGCGCGTGCTCGAACCCGCCATTTCGCCCGTACCGCCAGCCGGCCTGCCCTCGAGCCTCCTGGAGCGCCGCCCGGACCTGCGGGCGGCGGAGCAGAATCTGGTGGCGGCCAACGCCAACGTCGGGGTAGCCAAGGCGAACCTGTTCCCGAGCATCACCCTTACCGCAGCCGGGGGCAGTGAGAGCTCCGCCCTGTCGGACCTATTCAGGGGCTCCACCAGGACCTGGTCGGTCGGCGCCGGCCTGCTGCAACCCCTGCTGAGCCCGCAGCGCAATCTCTACCAACTCGAGCTGGCCGACGCTCAGAAGAGGCAGGCTCTGTTGCAATACCAACAGAGCATCCAGACCGCCTTCCGGGAAGTGTCCGACGCGCTCATTGCACGTCAGAAATACGCTGAATTTCAGGTGGCGCAGCAGGCTCAGGTGGATGCGCAGCGCAGGGCCAACACCATCGCATTGGCCCGCTACCGCGTCGGCTCTGCATCCTACTTCGATGTGATCAACGCCGACCGCGACCTGTTCACCGCGGAGCTGTCGCTCTCCGCGGCGCACTTGAATACGCTGCTGTCGCTGGTGCAGCTTTATCGGGCCGTGGGCGGCGGGTGGCAGACCGAACAATCCGGCAAAAGCGCGCCGGATCCGACGCCCGATACCACGGGGCTGACCCCGGATTCCCCATCGGCGAGTGCACGCGCACCCTAAGTACTCATGGCTAAGCAGTGCCGTCATCTGGATTTCGTGCGGACCGATCGGCCGCGTAGTCGCGGTTGCGAGGAGTGCCTCAAGCTCGGCGATACCTGGGTCCATCTGCGACTCTGCAGGACCTGCGGGCATGTCGGTTGCTGCGACGACTCGAAGAATCGGCACGCGACTAGGCACTTCCAAGCCACGCAGCATCCCATCATGACGTCGATCGAGCCCGGCGAGAATTGGAGCTGGTGCTACATCGACGAGCTGGCGATGGAGCTGCCGCCGTGATTCGACTCGATCTGTAGGAGCGACGGTGGCGACCACTCTGCTGGAACAGCGGCGCGCGCAGATGTTCCCCAAGCTCACCGCCGCACAGCTCGCGCGCCTGGAGCGCCAGGGCATGCGCATGCAGACGCGCGCGGGCGAAATTCTCCTGGAACTGGGCGACTCACCGCGCGGCGTCTTCGTGGTGGCGGCGGGAAGTCTCGAAGTGCTGGCGCCGCCGTCAGTTACTCAAGACACTTCGGGCGACGAGTTGCTCTTCCTACTGGGCCCGGGGGACTTTACCGGCGAGATGAGCACCTTGCGCGGCACCCCCGCCATGGTACGCATTCGCGTGCGCGAGGCCGGCGTCGTTCTATTAATCGAGGCGGAGCAGCTGCGACGCATCGTGCAGAACGATGCCGAGCTCAGCGAGCTCTTCATGCGCGCTTTCATCCTGCGCCGCATGAGCGTCATCGAGTCGGGCCACAGCGAGGTGCTGCTTCTGGGTTCGAATCACTCCGCCGACACCTTGCGCTTACGGGAATTCCTGACGCGTAACGCCCGCCCCTACGTGAATATCGATATCGAGCACGATGCCGACGCCCAGGCGTTGCTCGACCGTTTTCACGTCCGGAGCGAAGACGTTCCCGTGGTAGTCTGCCGCGGCGGCGAACTTCTGAAGAACCCGAGCAATGCCGAAGTCGCCAAGTGCCTCGGCATCAATGCGCCCGCCGCCGACGATCGGGTGCACGATCTGCTCATCATCGGCGCGGGTCCTGCGGGTCTTGCCGCCGCCGTGTATGCAGCCTCCGAGGGCCTGGACGTGCGCCTCGTGGAGACCTTCGCTCCCGGCGGCCAGGCCGGAACGAGCTCCCGGATCGAAAACTATCTGGGATTTCCGACCGGCATTTCGGGCGCAGCGCTCGCCGGTCGGGCGTTCTCTCAGGCACAGAAGTTCGGGGTGCAGCTGAGCGTGGCTTGGGTCGCGGCTAGGCTCGATTGTGAACGTTGGCCGTATACGGTCAACATCGCCGATGGCCCGTCGATGCGCGGCAGAGCCATCCTCATCGCCAGCGGCGCGCAGTACCGCATGCCCGATATTGCCAACCTTTCGCGTTTTCTTGGCCGCGGCATCTACTATGCCGCCACTCATCTGGAGGCCAAGCTCTGCGCCGACGAGGATACCGTGGTCGTCGGGGGTGGTAATTCTGCGGGCCAGGCGGCGGTCTTCCTCGCCAGCTCTTGTCGTCACGTGCACATGCTGGTCCGTTCCGACGGGCTGGCCGAGAGCATGTCGCGATATCTCATTCGCCGCATCGAGGAGACCCCGAACATCAGCCTGCATACGCACACGCAGCTGACGGCGCTCGACGGCTCCGATCGACTGGAGCGCGTCTCCTGGACGCACCGTAATGGAGAACTCGAAGCGTCTGATCTCAGACACGTATTCATGATGACGGGCGCGCAGCCGAATACGGGCTGGTTGCAGGGCTGCGTGGTGCTGGATAATCATGGCTTCGTGAAGACTGGGCCCGACCTTGGCAAGGAACAGTTGGCGGATGCACGCTGGAGCCCGCCCCGTCCGCCGTACTTGCTGGAGAGCAGCGTGCCGGGGGTATTCGCCGCGGGCGATGTGCGCGCCGGCAGCGTCAAGCGCATTGCATCGGCCGTGGGCGAGGGGTCGATCTGCGTTCAGTTCGTGCATCGGGTGCTGCGCGAGTTCGCCGACGCGGGGAACCAGTCCGCGATCGTCGCAGCTAGAGAGGGCGCGCGCCATGACCGAGGTAGCTAAATCCGAACAGTCTCTCGAGTCGCGTCTTGACGAGGCACTCGAAATGACCTTCCCGGCGAGCGATCCGATTGCAGTTCATGCGTCGGACCCGCGCCCCACTCGTCCTCCGCAACCTCACGAGGAGACTCCTTAGTTAACGCGACGGGATCGGGAGTTGCGCCACATCCTGGTGTGTACCGCTCCTCGACCCATAAAACGGCGCGATACTACCTATGTAGCGTTTCGGAGCGCATACTTTGTCCGCGCACTGTTGGTCTTCGTAGCTTTGACTCCTTCCCTCAGAAATTGCCGTTGCGGAGAAACATCGTGACGAACCACTATCACGCTGCCGTTTGGATCGATCACCATGAAGCGCGGGTGTTTCATTTCAACGCGACGGATGTTGACGAGATCGTCGTGCATCCGGAGCATCCCACTCGACACATTCATCAC
>Ga0209350_1000728_pt1 | contig 16607 bp, 13 predicted proteins | sample GraSoi013_2_20cm_2_FD_185822 | JGI IMG/M metagenome (GOLD analysis project Ga0209350, IMG submission 185822) | Grasslands soil microbial communities from the Angelo Coastal Reserve, California, USA - Sample 09_27_2013_2_20cm (SPAdes) (version 2) | ecosystem: Environmental > Terrestrial > Soil >...
GCTCGGTCGCGAAGTAGTGCAAGATCAGGAAGTCGCGGATGCGCTGGTACTCGACCGCCGCCTGCTTGTTGTAGCGGTCGATGAGCACGGGGCTGCAGTTTCGGTCCGGCATCAGGTTGATGAGCCGCGCGATACCGGACTGGATCAGATAGATGCTGGTCGCCTCGAGCGGCTCCATGAATCCACTCGCCAGTCCGACGGCGACGCAGTTTTTGTTCCAGAATTTCTTGCGCATGCCGGTTGTGAACTTCAGGATGCGCGGCTCGGCGAGGGCTCGGCCGTCGAGGTTACTCATCAGCGTGCGGTGCGCTTCGTCGTCGCTGATGTAGGCGCTGGAATAGACATGGCCGTTGCCGATGCGGTGCTGCAGCGGTATGCGCCACTGCCACCCGGCCGCACGCGCCGTGGAGCGCGTGTACGGGGTCGCCGGCCCTACCTTCTCGCAGGGAACCGCTATGGCTCGGTCGCATGGCAGCCACTGAGTCCAGTCCTCGTAGCCCGTGTGCAGCGCTTGCTCGATCAGAAGTCCCCTGAAGCCCGAGCAGTCGATGAACAGGTCGCCGCTGATCCTCTCGTCTCCTTCCAGCACCACGGCCTCGATGAAGCCGTCGGTGCCGCGCAGCTCGACATCCACCACGCGGCCTTCGGTGCGCTTAACACCTCGGCCTTCGGCATAGCCCCGCAGATACCGGGCATAGAGACCGGCGTCGAAGTGATAGGCGTGAGCAATGTAATAGAGGGGCGAGCTCTGCGGCACATCGGTTGCCCCGGTCATGAACTTGCCGCGCAGCGCGGCTACCGAATGCAGTGAGTAGGCTCCGATATCGTCGGCCTTGCCTGCGAGAAAGAGCTTCAGCCAATACTGGTGAAACGGCAGGAAGCCGTAGTCGTGGCCGATGGGGCCGAACGTGTGGAAGTAGCGGGCGCCGACACGTCCCCAGTCGACGAACTGAATGCCGAGCTTGAAGGTCCCGCGCACCTGGCGGACGAACACCGCCTCATCGATCTCGAGCGCCCGGTTGAATGCCTCGAGGTGCGGGACGGTCGATTCACCGACCCCGACCGTGCCGATCTCCTCGGACTCGACAAGCCGAATGGCGCACTCGCGGCCGAGCGTTTTGGCAAGGGCCGCCGCGGCCATCCAGCCCGCGGTGCCGCCCCCGACGATGACGATGCTTCTGAGACGTGCGTCAGCCACGGAGGGTCCGCGCTTGCGGTTCACTTACACAACGGCGTGGGTGGACCGCAAACCGCTGTTCAGCCAGAGTCCCATGCCATCTTGCGCCCGCGGTGCCGAGAGTTCAGAACTTGGCGCCGATCGACATGCGCAGCTCCCGCGTCACTCCGGAGATATTGCCGTGCGGATCGTACGCGCCCCCGATGATGCCGTTCGGTCCGAATGCGTTGAGATAGTCGATATAGTTCTTCACGTTGAAGACGTTGAGCACGTCGAAGCGCAGGTAGAGCGTTGAGATGTCCTGAACGTTGAAGTTCTTGGTTACCTGCAGATCGACGCTGCGGTACCCAAGGCCGGGCGCGGTGTACCCAATCTGTATGCAGGGGTTTCCCGACGGGTACGTGGCCCCACCGCCGAGGCAACTGATGTCGTTCTTGGGAATGGGACTCGCCACCGTCAGTTTGCCGGCGATCATGATTCCCCACGGACCCTCGAACGAGCCGGTGGCCACCACACGATGTTTCGACACGGCGTTCGACACGACATATGGATACTGGTAGATCCACTCCCCGTCGAAGGCGTAGTGCTCGTTGATGTCACGATTCTGTGTCGCATTGGTATACGTGTATGCGAACGTGGCGCTCCAATGAGACCCGTGCGTGAAGGGCTTATCCGCCGACAGCAGGAACTGCGTGTTGCGGGTCTTGATGCCGTTGTTGCCGATGATGAGGTTCCCCGCCAGGCCCGGCGGCGCATATGTCCACGGCTGCGAGCCCCCCGTCCAGAACGAGCCGTCGGGCCGGCGGTTGCCGAGGGTGTAGACGAAGCCATCGTAACTGTTGATCCAGGCCACGGCGGTGCTGGTGTTCCAGTCGCCGAGGCGGTTGCGGATGCCGAGGCTGATCTGATCCGAGTACGGGACCTTCAGGTTATTGTTCAGCAGGTCAACCTCGCCGGCGGCACCGTTGACGAGCGCCTGCAGGTTCTGAACACCGTTCAGATACTTCGGATCCCACGGTTCGCAGCTGGGCACGGGTGGATTCGTTGGCGTGCACGGGTGATCGGTGGTGTTGAAGCGGACGGTGGGCTCGGACAAGGCGATCTTGGTCTGCTCGAGCTGCAGGTAGTCGTAGAGATCGCGGTCGTAAGCGCGCCCGATTCCGCCGAAGATCACGTGACGCTGATCGGCACCAATGTCATAAGAGAATCCCAGGCGCGGCTGGAACTCGCCCGTGTAAGCCGAGCGATTGTGGCCGTTGCTCACGTAGTCGGCCGGGTTCACGCCGCCCTTGGCCAGGCTCTGGCCGTAGGTCTGTCCGGGAGAGCACTGCGCGGAGTACGCCGGCTGTGAACAGCCCGGATCCGGCGTGTTAAGCATGTTGACGAAGAACTGCGGCGTCACGAAGTTCAGGTACGAGGGATTCCACTCGATATCCCAGCGCACGCCGAGGTTGAGGGTCAGCTTATCGTTGGTGGCCCAGTCGTCCTGAAAGAAGACGCCGAGCTGGCGATCGCTCGACTCCACCACGGGACTCGCTCCGGCGGTAACGGCGGCGAAACTGGCCTTCCAGGGCGTGCTCGCTGTGCCCGTCGCGCTCACATCGTAGAAGAATATGGGATTGTTGGTCGCCGAGCCGTCCTGCGCCGTGAGTTTCACCCACTTGTGCTTGATGCCCATCTTGACCGTGTGATCGCCGGTCCACCACCTGAGATGGCTGAACGTCAGCTCATCCTGAAGGGCGTAACCCTTCTGGCCCTTATTCTGGAACGCGCGCGGATCGATGCCGTCGGTCGCGAGCATCGTCGTGTCGTTGGTCACTTTGTAGGTGTAATCGGCGCCGTTGGCGGAGCCAGGCGTAGCTCCGGTGGGGTTGTAGAACGCATCCTCGTAGGTGAGGAGCACCTCATTGAACCAGCGGTCGGCGCTGCGCTGCCAGCGAAGATCGACGCGCGTGTCGGTGTTGCCCGAAACAATGGAAGAGGACTTCGCCAGGCCTGTACCGATGCTGCCGTCCCCTGTCTCGCGGCGGACCTTGCTCTCCAGCACAAAGCGATCGTCGGCGGTTGGCGCCCAATCGAGCTTGCCGAAATACAGGTTCTCGGTGAAGTTGACCTGTGCCGGACCGAGCTGTGCCACCGCCTCGGCTGGCAGCTGGGCGATGACGTTCGCCGGCACGTTGCCCCCGATATTGACCGTGACCGGCGTCTCGTAGCGTTTGCCCTCGTAGGTCACGAAGAAATGCATGACGTCCTTGATGATCGGCCCACCGAAGGCCAGTCCGAACTCCTTGTCCTTGGAAGGCGTCTTGACGTTGGGGACCGTATTGAGCTCTCCGGGTGTTTCGGCCCGGAAGTGATCGCTGCTGTACAGGCCGAAGACCTCGCCCTCGAAGTGGTTGGTGCCGGATCTCGTCTCGGCCGTGACCGCCGCGCTCGAGATCTGGTCGTATTCGGCCTTGTAGTTGGACGTGATGACCTTGTACTCACCGATCGCGAGCTGCGGGAACGGATTCCCCTGGGTTTGGTCCGACTGGCCGCTCAAGCCGCTTCTCACGTACCCCTTCTGACCTACACCGTCGATATACACATTGACCGAGTTGTCGTTCTGCGCGCCGGCGCGGATCGAGGTATGGTGGTTCTGATCGACGCTGAACACGACGCCCGGCACTGTGTCGGCGAACTCGAGGAAGTTACGTGTGAGCTGCGGCACGGTCTCGATGTCGTGCAGCGAGATGATCTGGCCGATCTCGGAGGTCTTGGTCTCGACGAGACGGGTGCCGCTCACCGTCACGGTCTGGAGCTTGCCAAGATCCAGAATCTCGGCTGATGCGACGCTCAGTGTGACAGTCTGCTCAGTGCCGGGGCCCGCGTCCACGTTGTAAGTGCCGGCCGGCAGCCCCACGATCGTGTAGCTGCCGTCGGATCCGGCCTTGGTCTTGCGGGTGAGGCCGGTGTCGACATTCTTTGCCGTGACTTCGGCGCTCGCGTCAGCCTTGCCTTGGAGCGTCGCCCCGCCTTCCTGTGCCCACACGACGCCCGGCGCTGCCGCCGCGGACGCGAGCGCCGAAGCGACAAACGAGGCAATCAGATTCCGGCGGCCCTTTACTTGCTTCTTCATGTGCTTCCCCTCATCGAAATCCGTGCGTCGCTGAGACCGTCTCCAGCAATCGATGCAAATCCGTCCGGCTCCGTCAGTGTCTCCCGCGTGCCCGCTTGCCGGCGCGACGGCTGGCGACCCCTGAAACCTTCCGGCGCCGCCGCGTCGCCGACGTCGCCCCCGCGCCGCAGGAGGCGCGCACCACGAGCTCCGCGGGCATGGTCTCGGTCGAAGCCGGCGTCGCCTCCGGCGCCTTGATCGCCGCGGCGAGCCGCTCGAGCGCGCGCGCTCCGAGCTCCGCCATCCGCACGCGCACGGTGGTGAGCGGCGGGGAAACGAAGCGCGCCATCGGAATGTCGTCGACACCGGCGAGCGCAATGTCCGCCGGCACGCGCACCTGCGCCTCGTTGAAGGCGAAGAGACTCCCGAGCGCCATCATGTCGTTGGCAGCGAACACCGCGTCCGGCCACTCGCGCCGCGGCCGGGCGAGCAGGCCCTGCGCGGCGCGATAGCCTGACTCCTCCGAGAAGTCCCCCGGCAGCACCCGCTCGCCCGCTTCGAGGCCGAGCGCCCGCAACGCCTCGCGGTAACCGGCGAGCCGCTCGGTGGCGTCGAAGTTGTTCGAGGGACCGGAGATGAACGCGATGCGGCGGTGTCCGACGGAGGCGAGATGCTTCACCATGACGGAGGCGCCACCGCGGTTGTCGATGCAGAAGGCCGAGTGGCGGTGACCGCGCATCGGCGTGTTCATGAGCACGGCCGGCGTGTCATCCGCCCAGTGCTCGGCGAGAAAAGCCCCGTCGGCGTACGGGGACATGATCAGGAGCCCGTCGACGCGACCCTTGAGCGCGCGGATGGTCGTCGCCGTCTCCCGGGCCGAGCCGTGCACCCCGGAGAGCAGCAGATGCAGCCCGCGCCGCCGCGCCGCCTCATCGATACCGCGGATGATTTCCGAGAAGAATTCGCCGTAGAGGTCCGGGAGCAGCACACCGATCGTGTGCGTGAGGCCGGTGCTGAGCGAGCGCGCAGCGCTGTCCGGCACGTAGCGCAACCGCTCCGCGATGCCGAGAATGCGCTCGCGCGTCGCGTCCGAGACATTCCCGTGGCCGTTGATCACCCGTGATACGGTCGCGGTGGACACCTGTGCCTCCCGCGCGACGTCTCTGAGGGTCACGCCCATTCCTCCCCCGGCCCGTATGCAAGCGCTTACATCCCGATGTAAGCGCTTGCTTCAAGGCGTGGGCGAGCGTACTCCTTCACCCCGGGTTGTCAAGGTGTGGCCGGCGCGCCACGCGTGCCTTCCATGGCTGCGATCCGCGCCGCCGCTGCCGTCATCCACCGAACCGGCGATAGTTCCCACCCGCCCGGAAGGCGCATAGTCGCCGGGCCTGACCTCAGGGAGCGGCTGGTATGGCGCGGCATGGAGCGTTCGAGCTCTCGGTCCCGGTGAGCGCGGTCGATCATTTGACGGGCAGCGCGCACGCGCCCGTGACGGTCGTCGAGTATGGCGATTTCGAGTGCCCGAACTGCAAGCAGGCGCAGTCGGCGCTGAAGTTGCTGCTCGAGCGCTTCGACGGTCGTGCGCGCCTCGCGTTTCGGAATTTCCCCCTCGAGGACGTGCACCCGCACGCCCTCGCCGCGGCCGAGGCCGCCGAGTGCGCGGGCGGCCAAGGGAAATTCTGGCCCATGCACGACCTCCTCTTCGCCAACCAGGCGCACCTCAAGCCGAAGGACCTCCACGGCTACGCCGAACGGGTCGGCCTTGACATGGCTCGGTTCACCGCCGAGATGGACGATCACGTCTACCTGCAGCGCGTGCGCGAGGACCTCGAGAGCGGCGTCGAGAGCGGCGTGCGTGGCACGCCGACCTTCTTCGTCGACGGCCGGATCGAGGACGTCTCGTTCGGATTGAGGGCGCTGTTTGATGCGGTCGAGGCGCGCCTGCATCCGGCGCCCGGATCGTAGCCTCCGGCAGGCATCCGCCCGCGTCGGCGGCTAGCGCTTTGCGTTACCGCCCGGAAGCTGGCGCTGCTCGCCCTGCTCTTCCGGCGGACTCTCCATGACCTCGTACCAGATGGCGTTCAGCACACCGAAGGCGAGCGCGAGTCCGAGGCCCAGGATCCAGCTGAAGTACCACATCGCTGATGCTCCCGATCAGTAGATACCCGTGTGCCGCCGGATCTCCTCGAGCGTGATCCGTCCCTTCAGCACCCGGAACACCCACGCCGTGTAGGCAAGCACCACCGGCAGAATGACCACCACGGCGCAGAGCATGATGAAGAGCGTCCGCGCGCTGCTCGAGGCATCCCAGATCGTGAGTCCCTGGTCTGGATGAGTCGAGGACGGCATGAGAAACGGAAAGAGCGCGACACCAGCGGTCAGGATGGTTGCGGAGACCGCGAGGCAGCTCGATATGAAAGCCGCTCCCGCCCGTCTCGCCCGCAGCAAGGTCCAGGTACCTGCGGCCGCGAGGAACGCCATCGCGGGCAGCACCCACAGGACCCCGTGCGCGCGGTAGTTCCCGAGCCAGGCGCCCTGAGCGAGAGCCACGTGCTTGGTGAGCGGATTCGACGGCCCGAGCGTGCTCGCCTCACCGATGATCTGGTGACCTGCGATCGAGCTTCCTACCCATAACCCCGCCACCGCGAAGGCGAGCGCGAACACAACGGCGGCCACCCGTCCGACCACAGCCGCGCGCGCCGACATCGGCTCGCCGACCTTGAGCGCCGCGTACACCGAGCCGTGCATGATCAGCATCGAGAGACTGACGAGCCCGGCGAGCAGCGCAAAGGGGCGCAGAAGACCAAAGAATCCGCCGGTGTAGACCGGTCGCTCGAGCTCATCGAAATGAAACGGCAGTCCGAGGAAGAGATTTCCGAAGGCCACGCCGAACAAGAGCGCCGGCACCGCCCCGCCGAGGAACAGCGCCCAATCCCAGGCGTTTCGCCAGCCGGCATCAGTGATCTTATTGCGGTAACCGAATCCGACCGGTCTGAGGATGAGCGCGACCAGCAGCACGAACATCGCCAGATACAGCCCCGAGAAGGACGCCGCGTACAGCAGCGGCCAGGCGGCAAACACCGCGCCGCCTGCGAGGATGAACCACACCTGATTGCCGTCCCATACCGGCTCGATCGACTCGAGGAGCGCCCGCCGCTCCTCGTCGGTGCGTCCCACGAAGCGGAAGGTGGCGCCGACGCCGAGATCGAATCCGTCCATGATCGCAAAGCCGATCAGGAGCGCGCCGAGGATCAGCCACCAGATCACCCGGAGCGTTTCATAGTCCGGCACGGCAGCCTCCTCTCACTGTGGCCCTGACCGGGCGGCCGATCCGGGCGGCCAGTACCCGAGCCCCTCGGGCCCGCGGCGGATCATGCGCACCATGAGGTACACATCCACGGCCGCGAGCGCCGAGTAGAAAATCACGAACCCGGAGAGCGACAGCCACACGTTCGTGGCCGGCACGGGCGACACGCCGAGGAATGTCGGCAGCACGCCATCGATCGCCCACGGCTGGCGGCCGTGCTCGGCCACGATCCAGCCGAGCTCGGCCGCGATCCACGGCAGCGGGAAACTCCAGAACGCCAGGCGCAGGAACCAGCGGTTCTGCTCGAAGCGATGTCGCGCCGAGAGATAAAACGCGAGGGCGAACAGCGCGATGAGATAAAAGCCGAGCCCCACCATCACCCGAAAGCTCCAGAACAGCACCGGCACATTCGGCACCGTTGACCAGGCGGCGGACTCGATCTGCTGCGATGTCGCGGTCGACGGGTCGCTGACGTAACGCAGCAGCAGCAGCCCGTAGCCGAGATCCGCCTGGTGCGCGGCGAAGCGCGCCTGCGCGGCGGTGTCCGACGGATTCGCGCGCAGCGCCTTCAGCGCCGCGTGCGCCTCGACGCCGCTCACGATGCGCGCGCGGGCCCGCGCCACCAGATCCACGATGCCGAGCACCGGCTCATCGACCGAGCGGGTGGCGATCAGCCCCAGCATCCAGGGGACCCTGACTGCCGCGTGCGTGGTGCGCGCGGCGACGTCCGGAAAACCGAACACGGTGAAGGACGCGGGCGGCGTCTCGGTGCGCCATTCCGCCTCGATCGCCGCGATCTTCATCTTCTGGTTCTCACTCGCCATGTACCCGGACTCGTCCCCCAGCACCACGACCGAGAGCGCGCAGGCGAGCCCGAAGCTCGCCGCGACCGCCATCGAGCGCCGCGCGATGTCGACGTTGCGGCCGCGCAGCAGATACCAGGCGCTCACCGCCAGCACGAATACCGACCCGACGACATAGCCCGCAGCCACGGTGTGCACGAACTTCGCCTGCGCCACGGGATTGAAGAGCACCTGACCAAACGAGAGCAGCTCCATGCGCATGGTCTGGTAGTTGAACTGCGCGCCGACCGGGTGCTGCATCCATGCGTTGGCGATCAGAATCCACAGCGCCGAGAGGCTCGAGCCGAGCGCCACCAGCGCCGTCACCACCAGGTGCCCTACGCGCGAGAGCCGCTCCCAGCCGAAGAAGAACAGGCCGACGAAGGTCGCTTCCAGAAAGAACGCCATCAGGCCCTCGAGAGCGAGCGGCGCGCCGAAGATGTCGCCGACATAGTGCGAGTAGTAAGCCCAGTTGGTGCCGAACTGGAACTCCATGGTGATACCGGTCGCCACCCCCATGGCGAAGTTGATGCCGAACAGCAGGCCCCAGAAGCGCGTCATGCGCTTCCAGATCTCGCGCCCGGTCATGACGTAGACCGCCTCCATGATCACGAGGATCATGGACAGCCCAAGCGTCAGCGGCACGAACAGAAAGTGATACAGCGCCGTCAGCGCAAACTGCAGGCGCGATAGATTGACAACCGCAAAGTCAATCACGGCGAGTCTCCGCGCTCGAAGGCGCCTGGGGTGCCATGCTTGCGGCCCCACTCGTCAGGGCGAGTTGCCGGCTCTCCGCCTGCCCATCCACGGGTGTGCGGTGGGAGAAGAACAGCCACCACAAGAGCGCCAGCGCCCCGACCTTGAGGGCCATGAGCCACGACAGTTCGCGCCGCAGCGTGCGCCGCCATCCCCGGTAGTTCATACGCATACACCGCGTCCGCGTATTCTAACGCCGCCTCACCGGCCGGCCGGCCCGGCGCCTCAGGGCATGCGCGCCCCGCGCGCCGCCACCAGGATCCGATACCACTCCTCGCGTGTCAGCTGCACCGAGTAGGCGCTGCGCGCCTCACGGATCCGCGCAGGATTCTGGCTGCCGATGAGCGGAATGGGCCGTGCGGGATGAGCCATGACCCAGGCGTAAGCGACCGCCGAGCGCGGCGTGCCCGATCGGGCCGCCACGGCATCGAGCGCGTGGATCACCTCGGCCACGCGCGGCTCGACCGGGGCTTCTCCGGCCGAGACCGCGAGCCGGCCCTGCGCGAGCGGCGACCACGCGAGCAAGGCGATCCCACGTTGCATGGCCTGATCCAGGGTGCCGTCCGAGAGCGGCTCGATCACGAGCGGCGAGAATTCGTTCTGTACCGCGGCGAGATCGAACGGGAGGTGGGCGCGGAGCGCATCGACCTGGGCGGCCGTATGGTTCGAGACTCCGGCCGAGCGAATCTTTCCGGCGCTGCGCAGCCGCTCGAGGGCCTGTGCGACCTCGGCCGGGTGAGCGAGGAGATCCGGCCGGTGAATCTGGTAGAGATCGATCTGCTCGACCCCGAGACGCCGGAGCGAGGCCTCGCAGGCCTCGAGCAGGTAGCGCTCACTCGAGTCGTAAGGCACCGGCGGCGTGATGCCGGCCTTGGTCGCGAGCACCATGCGCTCCCGCAGCTGCGGCGCCTCGCGCAGCACCTCCCCGAGGAGCGACTCGGCGCCGCCGAAGCCGCGCTCCCCGCCGGACCCGTAGATGTCCGCAGTGTCGAAGAGCGTGCAGCTGACCTCGAGCGCCGCTTCCACGCGGCGGCGTGCGCTCGCGCGGTCCCCGCCCCCGAAGCGCCACATTCCCCACCCCAGGGGCGCGACCGCGAGGCCACTCTTTCCGAGCGGTATGCGGGTCTCCGCCGAAGGGACGAGGCTCATTCGGGCCCACTCTAACTCAGCCGCGATCCAGCCACCTCACTTCGACCGCCTCGCCGCTCGTCGCCGCTCGGGCACCGGCCGGACGGCGGATGAGCGCGTTGGCCGCGGCAAAGACCGACACCAGCGAGGTGTCCTGATCGGTGAACGGTCGCACCCGCATCCGCGCATCCGGGTCGGTCCACGCGAGCGCGCGCCAATAGCACTCGTTAGCGCCGCTCTCGGCGAGCTCCCCATCGAGCAGCGCCGTCGCGGCAGCCTCATCCGGCTCGCGCGCCAGCAGCGCCTCAAGGAGAGGCCGGAGGAACAGGTGCGCGCACACCATGGCCGCCGCGGGGTTGCCCGCGAGGCCGAGCACGGGCTTGCCCCGCAGGGTTCCAAACCAGGTGGGCTTGCCCGGCCGGATCGCGATGCGCGGCACGGCAATCGAAAGCCCGAGGCGTGCGAGCGCCGGCTTGACGAGGTCGTAGTCGCCGACGGAGGCCCCCCCGATGATCACGACGAGGTCCGCGTCCTCGAGCGCCTGCTGGGTGGCGGCCGCGATCGCCCCCGCCTCATCCGGGAGGACCGCGCCGCGCTTGGGCTGCCCACCCCACTCTTCGAGCATCGCGAGGAGGGCGAAGCTCACCGAGTCGAACATCTGATCGGCGGCGGCGGGTGTGCCGGGCGGGACGAGCTCGTTGCCCGTGGCGAGCACCGCGATCCGCGGCCGGCGCGTGACGCTCAACCACCCGATGCCGGCAGCCGCGATGAGCGCGACGTGACGCGCGTTGAGCCGTGTGCCCCGTTGGACCAGCTCCTCACCCGCTTTGAAGTCGATGCCCGCTGCGCGAATGTTGGTGCGCTGCGGCGCCGGCGCCTCGAGCCACACCCTGTCGCCTTCGCGCCGCGCGCGCTCCTGTGGGACGACCACATCGACGCCCTCGGGGACCGGTGCGCCGGTGAATACGCGGACCGCCCCTGAAGCCCCGACGATGCCCGGGTAAGCCTTGCCGGCCTGCGCCTCCCCCAGCACCGTGAAGGGGCCCAGCGCAAGATCGGCCGCGCGCACGCCGTAGCCGTCCATGGCCGAGGAGCGAAACGGGGGTTGCGAGCGCGCCGCCTGCAGCGTCTCCGCCAGAGTGCGGCCGATCGCGGCCGTGATGTCGACGGGCTCCGGGGTCAGCGGCCTCACCGCTGCGAGCATCTTCGCGCGTGCCGTCTCCACCGTGTCGGTGGCCGGTGCGGAAGCCGCTCGATCTTCGGGCATCGGGTCAGGTCCGCGCTAGCTTTCCTGAAAGCGGGGAATGACCTCGACGATCGAGCACGGCCGGTGGCGACTGTCGAGTTGCGGGCAGATCAACTTGTCCCAGCCGTCGCGGCACGCCCCGTTGGATCCGGGCAGCGCGTAGATCACGGTGCCCCCGGCGAGACCTGCGCAGGCTCGCGACTGCAGGGTGGAAACGCCGACGGTCTCGTAAGAGACGAGATGAAACAGCACGGAGAAGCCCTCGAGCTCCTTCTCGAACAGCTCGCGGACCGCCTCGGGCGTCACGTCGCGCCCCGTGAGCCCCGTGCCCCCGGTGCTGATGATCACGTCCACATCGCGGTCCCCGATCCAGCGGCGCAGCTGCTGCTGGATGTCGGCCTTGCTGTCTTTCACCAGCGCGCGCGCCGCGAGCCGATGGCCCGCGGCACGGATGCGCTCGGCGAGCAGGTCGCCGGAGGTGTCGGTCCCCGGATTGCGCGAATCGGAAATCGTCAGTACCGCGATCCCGAGCGGCGTGAAGGCGAGCGTTGAATCGATCCGGCCGCCGGGCACAGCTAAGACCTCCAGCGATCCGGGCAGAGCTTGCGGGCTATCACGGTGCCTAGCTTACACGCGGCACCTCGCCCGGGCGCGGCTGCGTCCAGCTCAGGCGGGGTTTGAGGCTTCCTGGCGGCAGCGCTCGCGGGTAGAGCTCACGAGGTCGCGCAGGAACGCCTTCTCGTAGACCCGCAGGAGGTGCGGCTGATTGAGCTCCACGTAGGCGCCGACGCAGTCCCGGTCGGGTGCGACGGTGAGGAGATGGCGGAGCATCTGCGCATCCCATCGCCAGGGGAGCTCCAGCTCGGAGAAAGCGCGGTTGTAGGCCTCGAGCTCCGCGGCCAGCTCCTCGCTCGTCTTCACCGGATCGCTCACAGCTGCCATTTCCGCACTCCGTCTTCTCTTCACCGGCACTCACCCTACGCCCCGGACTACCAGAAGAAAAATTAAAGATTTCTATCGCGAGCATAAGTATTCCATAATACCTCGGGAGGGCTGACTCCCGAGGTCGCGATGCGCAATGTGACCCTGCGGCAGCTGCGGGTGTTCGCCACCGCGGCGCGCCACATGAATTTCTCCCGCGCCGCGGACGAGCTGCACCTGTCGCAGCCGGCAGTGTCGACGGTTCTCAAGCAGTTGGCGTCTCAGGTGGGCCTGCCGCTGTTCGAGCGGATCGGTCGCAGGACCTTCCTGACGCCGGCCGGCGGGGAGATGCTCGAGTGCGCCCGCGCGATCACCCAGCGCATGCGGGAGGCGGACGCCGCGCTCGCGAATCTCAAGGGCGTCACCGGCGGCAAGCTCAACGTCGCGGTCATCAGCGCCGGCGACTACTTCTTTCCGCGGGTGCTGGCGGCCTTCGGCGCCGCCCATCCCGGGATCACGTTCAACCTCACGGTCCACAATCGCGAGGGCCTGCTGCGCCAGCTCGCCGACAATCTCACCGATCTCGCGGTGATGGTCCGTCCGCCCGCCGACATGGACATCGTCGCGGTACCGTTCGCGCCCCATCCCTATGTGATCGTGGCGGCGCCGAGTCATGCGCTTGCCGGGGCGCGGCAGATTCCACGCACGGCGCTCAATCGCGAGCGCTTCGTGATGCGCGAGCCCGGATCCGATACCTGGAACTCGATGCGCGAGGTGTTCGGACGGCAGTTTGGGAAACTCAACATCGCGATGCAGATCGCGAGCACCGAGACCATCAAGCAGGCGGTGGTCGCCGGGATGGGAATCGCGTTCCTGTCCGCCCACACCATCGGCCTCGACCTGCTGGCCGGCAATCTGGTGGTGCTCGACGTGCAGGACTTCCCCGCGCGGCTGAACTGGTATCTGGTGCACAACCGCACCAAGCACCTGCCGCCGGTGGCCGCCGCCTTCAAGGATTTCCTGCTGCGGGAAGGGGCCGCGCTCATCGAGCGGCTGGTGCGCTTCGATTGGTCGGCGCCATCGCCGCGCGCACGCCCCGCCCCTGCCCCGCCGCCGCGGGGTCGGAGGGCACGCGGGCCGCGCACCGCCTAGGCGGCGCGATCACTCGCAGCTCGCGTGACGCTTGATTTCCCGGGGTGCCCTAATCCAGGAAGTCGCAGTACCGGTCGACGTGCGCGGCGAGGTCGAGCGTGTGCTGGCGCGTGAGGCGCTCGGCGAGCTCGGTGTCGCGCCGCTCGAGCGCCTCGATGATCTTCAGGTGCTCGATGATCGAGCGCGCGGCGCGATTGTTCTGCGAGATCGTGGCCCGGCGGATGGCGCGCACGTGCAGGAAGAGATTCTTCGTCGCCTCCTCGATCAGTCGCGAGCCCCCGAGGCGGATGATCATCTGATGGAAGGCGATGTTGGCGTCGGAGTACTCGTCGATGTGCTCGGAGGGCGGCGAGTTCTGGAAAGAGTCGAACAGGTGGCGGAGCTTGCCGATCTCCGCATCGGGCGCGTTCAGCGTCGCGAGGCGCGCCGACATGCTCTCGAGCGCCGCCCACATCTGGATCATCTCGATGATCTCGCGCTTGGACCTGCGGACGATGAAGATGCCGCGGCGCGGGACCGTCCTGACGAAGCCCTCCTGCTCGAGAATGGACAGCGCCTCGCGCACCGGCGTGCGACTCACCCCGAGCGCCTTGACCAGCTCCCGCTCATCCAGCCGCAGCGGCTGGCGCTCGCTGTAGATGTCGGTGTTCGCGATCGCGTCCTTCAGCAACGCGTAAGCCTGATCGCGGAGACTGCGCGAGTTGAGCGGTGCCAGAGCGAGCTGTCCTGCCGCCGCCGCGCGGCTGCTCCGGAGTGTCGCGATTACGCTCATCGTGTCCCCCGTTTCTCCCCCCGGATTTTCCACGTCCCTCCCCACGGCCAGAGCCCGGGGTGCCCGCGGGGCGCGCCCCCGCCCGCACCGGCAGGGCGCCCGGCGGCACCCAAGCTCCTGCCCCAGCACTCTGGATATATCACATACCACGGGAGCCTCGTCCTCACCAAATTGGTGCACCGCCGTGCGGGTTTACCCTCCGTAAGGTCGCATACGGGTCGGGTAGCAGCCATACTTCGCTTTCTCAGGGCGGTGGGACGGCGTGTTGACAAGCCGGAGATATATCACCTATGGTCCCGCGCGTTCGGTCTGCGTCGGTCCAGCTGCACTGTTTCAGGGCTTCATCCGAGGGCGGCTGACCGAGTGAGGGATCGCCTATGACGCGGTCTGATTCCTTCTGTATGACGGCAGCGGAGAACAAGTCGAACGCTTGCTCGTATCACGAATCGCGGAAGTTCATACCAGCCGGCTGACGGTTCTTAAACCCAAAATCGAACAAGGGGGAACACCGATGGTTACCGATTCGACTTCTCAGACCCGTTCATTCTTCGCCCAACCGTGGACACAGCTGGTCATCGGCATCATCTGCATGGTGATGATCGCGAACCTGCAGTACGGCTGGACGCTGTTCGTCGGCCCGATCGGGGACAAATACCATTGGAGCAAGGCGGCCATTCAGGTCACTTTCACCATCTTCGTCCTGCTCGAGACCTGGCTGGTGCCGGCCGAGGGCTACCTGGTCGACCGCTTCGGGCCGAAGTGGATCGTCGTGATCGGCGGCGCGCTGTGCGGCGTCGCCTGGACCATCAACTCATTCGCCGAGTCGCTCGCGATGTTTTATTTCGCCGGCGCGATCGGTGGCGTCGGCGCGGGCGCGGTCTACGGTACCTGTATCGGCAACGCCGTGCGCTGGTTCCCGGGACGCCGCGGGCTCGCGGCGGGCCTGACCGCAGCGGGCTTCGGCATGGGTTCGGCGGCGACCATCATTCCGATCGCCCACATGATCAAGAACTCGGGCTACGAGCAGACCTTCCTGACCTTCGGCCTGTTCCAGGGGATCGTCGTGGTGGTGGTCGGCTCGCTGATCGCGGCGCCGGCCGTGGGCCTGATGGTAGCGCCCCCCAAGGTGGCGCCTGGGGCCAGCCGCTACCAGGCCAAGCCGCTCGAGATGCTCTCGACCCCGGTCTTCTGGGTCATGTATCTCATGTTCATCATGATGGCGGCGGGCGGTCTGATGGCGACCGCGCAGCTCGCGCCGATCGCCAAGGACTTCAAGATCGCCGACACTCCGGTGAGCCTCATTGGTCTCACCATGCCGGCGCTGACCTTCGCGTTGAGCATCGACCGCATCCTGAACGGCCTCACCCGGCCCTTCTTCGGATGGGTGTCCGACCAGATCGGGCGCGAGCAGACCATGTTCATCGCCTTCCTGCTCGAGGGCTTAGGGATCATCGCGCTCGCCAATCTCGGCACCGACCCGGTCATGTTCGTGCTGCTCTCGGGACTGGTGTTCTTCGCGTGGGGTGAGATCTACAGCCTCTTCCCCTCGACCGTGACCGACACCTTCGGCGCCACCTACGCGACGACCAACACCGGGCTCATGTATACCGCAAAGGGCACAGCATCGCTGCTGATACCCCTGACGAGTGTCATCGCGGCCAAGGGAAACTGGCATCCCGTATTCATGACGGCTGCCATCCTCAATATCGTGGCGGCGCTCGCGGCCGTCCTGATCCTGAAACCAATGCGGAGCGCATACACCAGCCGGACCGGCGCGATCGCTGCAACCCCGAACCTGGCAACGCGCTGAGGCCTGAGCGGCGCTCCTGCGGAAGACCCCGCAGGAGCGCCCGAGGATCACCGGGCCGCCGGGCTCGCAGCTGATTGTTATGGAGGCGTCAATGCAAGAGACGGCGACCAAGCCCGCGGAAACCCGGAGCACGACCACCGCGGAAGACACGCTCAAGCGCAAGAGCCGGGACACCGGCGTCATCTCCGGCGGCCATCTGGTCGCGAGGGCCCTGAAGAACGAGGGCGTCGATACCATCTTCACGCTCTGCGGCGGCCACATCATCGACATCTACGACGGTTGCATCGATGAGGGCATCCGCATCATCGACGTGCGCCACGAGCAGGTCGCGGCGCATGCCGCGGACGGCTACGCCCGCCAGACCGGCAAGCTCGGCTGCGTGGTGACGACCGCGGGACC
>Ga0209350_1000734_pt1 | contig 16546 bp, 10 predicted proteins | sample GraSoi013_2_20cm_2_FD_185822 | JGI IMG/M metagenome (GOLD analysis project Ga0209350, IMG submission 185822) | Grasslands soil microbial communities from the Angelo Coastal Reserve, California, USA - Sample 09_27_2013_2_20cm (SPAdes) (version 2) | ecosystem: Environmental > Terrestrial > Soil >...
CCGCCACAACCCCCAGCTCATCGAGCGGATCGCGGCGGTTGAGACCGTCGACCATCCCACCGATGGTGCATTCGTCGCCCACGCGCGCCGGTATTTCCGGGCTGCCGACCGAATGAGTGCACAGAGACCTTGAGGTTGGACCGGTTGATTTCATGCTCAAAGCGAACCTTGGCGGACCGAGGCGGAGTGACTCGCATTCTCTGTGAAGAAGCAATCCGCGAGAGATCTGGCGGGTAATCGAGCGCGGGTTGGGTTCCGACAGCTGCCAAAACGGGACCAGTCTCAACCCCCCGTCGCAGCCACCTCGGGAAAAGGTGGGATGGAGCGTGCGACGCGGCCCCGCGGCCTGCGCAATACGTGTCAAAAAGCGCACACGCTGACAATCCGTGTCGTCAGCCGTGACCCATAGTTTGTGACCTGGCCGCCGCGCCCGGGCGGCCTGGCACGTTCGTGCACGCACGAAGGGCATTGCTCAACTTGCGAGTACGGGAAGTCTCCAGAGCTGATCCGAGCGCCTGGTCTCGGCGCCACAGATGACTCACGAGAGAGCTTCAATGCCCTTCCGTTCAGACGGTGCGGGGCTGTGTTTGCTCGTCCAGCCCAGCGGCAAGAAATGGTGGCGCTTCCGCTATAAGTGGGAAGGCTAAGCGGACCACGGGGGTCTCTGACAGAGTCAGGGTTCCGCCGCGGACCTCCACACAGTTGGCGCGCTCAGTTGGCGCGGACCGCAAGACAGGACCGCAGGTACAAACCGGCCGCGACCTTCGCCTCGCGCGCCGCATTGAGATTTCCCTCGCAGGCGCTGACCACCGCGCCCTTCATCAGGATTTGCCAGGTGCTGGCGAAGAGACCCGGATTCCTGATCCCCGCTTCCGCGGCCAGCTCCTTGAGAAATTCGCGGATGTTGGCGAGGTGTTGCGCCGCGGCGCGCCGCGAAGGGTGGCCGGGCGGATATTCCAGCAGAACCTTCATGAACGGGCAGCCGTCAAATCCGTCGGATCGAAACCAATCGGAGAACAGGTCGAACGCCGCGAGCAGCCTCTTGCCGGGCGAGCGCGCCCGCCGGCAAACCTCCGACTTCAGCCACTCGACCGTCCACAGTCTCTCCCGCTGCTCGAGGAAGGCAGCAACGAGCTCCTGCTTCGAGCGGAAATGATGATAGAGGGACATCTTGGCGACGCCCGAGCGCTTGACAATCGTGTCGATTCCCACGTCGCGCGTGCCGCGCTGACTGAAGAGCTCGTATGCGGCCGCGAGCACACGCGCGCGCGCGCCGACCCGGGAAGCGGATGCTCCCGAAACGGAATGTCTCACTGCGGTCATGATTCGGCCCCCTCGCGGCTGACCGGAAAGCGTACCCGGTGACGGCCTCCCCGAGCGCTGCCCGGAGAGACTCGTTGACAGCATATCGCCACGCGCGCTATACAGAATAGTCTGTATAGACTAGACCTCACCAAGCGCTCGAGCAAGGAGCTCGGCGCGCGGTTCAACGCCTCGTATCGCACCCATGACACCGAGCCTGGAAACGGAGGCATGCTGATTCTCAATCCGCTCGAAGCCTCCGAGCGGCCCGTGCTGGTCGGCTACGCCGTAGCCGTTCTGACGGTGGCTGCCGCATTGGCGGCTCTGCTCCTGATGCAGACCCGCTGGCAGGCCGCCGCTCCGGTTTCCCTGCTCCTCGCGGCGGTCATCGTCACGACCTGGCTCGCCGGAACGAAACCGGGGGCGCTCGCGACGGCGCTGGCCATCCTGGCCTTCACTTATTATTACGTCGGGCTAACCGGTTTGTCGGGCAACGCGCCGATACAAGCCATACGGCTGCTCTCCTTCACCACCCTCGCCTGTTACGTCGTAATAATCACGGCAACCGAACGGGGCGCCGCCGAGTCCTTGCGGCGCGCACACGAGGGCTTGCAGCGGACCAACGAGGCGCTCCGCCTGGAAAACATGGAGCGCCGCCGGACCGAAGAGCAATTGCGCCTGAGCGAGGCGAAATTTCGCGCCCTGACGGAGAGCGCGTCTGCGGCGATCTTCATTCGCCACGGAGACAGGATTTCCTACGCTAACCCTGCGGCCTCGGCCATCACCGGCTACAGCTTCGAAGAGCTCAGAGCCATGAGCTTCTCCGACACCGGCCATCCCGATTTCCAGAACCTGCTCCGAGCGCGCGCGCTCGCACGGCAGAAGGGGGAGCTGGTTCCGGTGCGCTACGAGCTGAAGATCGTGACCAAGGCCGGCGAGGAGCGCTGGCTCGGCTTCACGGAAGGGGTATTCGAGTTCGAGGGCACGCCCGCCGTGGTAAGCATCGCCTTCGACATCACGGAACGCCAGCGAGCCGAAGAGGCGTTGCGCAAGAGCGAGCGACTCTTGCGCGAGGCCGAGGAGCTCGGTCACACCGGCAGCTGGGAGCACGATCTGGTCAGCGGCCGGATCGTCAGCACCCCGGAGAACCATCGTCTGTTTTTCGGCGACGACGACAGCAAGGGCGCGCGCCTCGAGGACTACGTCGATGCCGTGCATCCCGATGATCGCGCGTACCTGACCGCACGGCGTGAGAAGCTGCTCGCCGAGGGTGGCCCGCGCGACATCGAGTTCCGGGTGATCTGGCCCGACGGCAGCGTCCATGTTCTCTTCGGATTGGCCACGATCGTGCGCGATCGCTCGGGCCAGCCCGTGCGCGCTTACGGGACGAACATCGACATCACCGAGCGCAAGCGCGCGGAAGAGGCGGTGCGAGACAGTCGTCAGCTCCTGGACCTGGTGCTTGCAACTCTCCCCGTGGGTGTAGCGGTAACCGATCGGGCGGGCGACATCGTTCTGGCCAACGAAGCGTCGAAGCGCATCTGGGGCAAGGCCATGATCGTCTCAGGCCGCGAACGCTGGTCCCAGAGCATTGGCTTCTGGCATGACACGGGCGAACGGATCGCCCCGACGGAGTGGGCCTCGGTACGGGCGCTGTCCGGCGGACAGACGAGCCTGAACGAGCTGATGGACATCGACACCTACAACGGCGAGCGCAAGACCATCCAGAACTCCACCGCGCCGATTCGCAACGTTGAGGGACAGATCGTCGGGGCCGTAATCGTCAACCAGGACGTCACCGAGCGTACCCGCGCCGAGGAAGCCCTGCACGAGTCCGCGAATCGCCTGCAACACCTTTCCCGCCGCCTCCTCGCCGTTCAGGAGGAAGAGCGCCGCCACCTCTCCCGTGAGCTGCACGACGAATTCGGCCAGCTCCTGGCCAGCATAACGCTGCACCTGCACGCAGCCCGGCGCGTCGCCGGCGAAGCGGCCCACGCGGCTCTCGACGAGTGCATGGCTCTGCTGCATCACGCCGGCGAGCAGGTGCGCACCCTGGCGCTCGAGCTTCGCCCGAGGATGCTCGAGACCGCGGGTCTCGATGCGACCCTGAGATGGCTTGCCGAACAGCACCAGCAGCGCACGGGCATCACTACGGAGGTGGTGGGTGAGTTAAACGATGTGCCCAGCGAGCTGTCGATCGCCTGCTTCCGCGTGGCTCAGGAAGCCCTGACCAACGTCGCCCGCCACGCTCGCGCGCAACGCGTGTGGATTGAGCTGGACCAGAGCGACGGCAGGCTGGGCCTTACGATCCGCGATGATGGTGTGGGCTTCGACGTTGCGAGAGCCTTCGAGCAGGCCGGTAGCCGCGGTAATCTCGGCCTGTCGGGCATGCGTGAGCGCGTGGAGATACTCGGCGGCAATCTGGAGGTTGATTCGGGGGCCGGGCGCGGCACCCGGATCCGGATTTCGCTGCCCAACCCTCCCCTGGTCTCCGACTCGGCGGAGCGCGCGGCGTGAGCGCGCCGGCCAGAGTCCGCATCATGCTCGCGGACGATCACAAGCTCTTTCGCGCCGGTATTTTTGCCCTGGTGCAGACGCTGCGCGGAATCGAAATCGTCGCGGAGGCGGCCGACGGCCGCGAGGCGCTGCGCCTGGTCGCCGCCCATCGCCCCGATGTGGTCCTCATGGACGTCATGATGCCGAACCTGAACGGTCTCGATGCGGCTGCGCGGATCGCGCGCGCCTTCCCGCGCACGCGCGTCGTGATCGTATCCATGAACGCGGACGAGGATTCGGTGCTCAAGTCGCTGCGCGCCGGTGCGGCGGGCTACGTTGTCAAGACTGCGGATCCGGCGGAGCTCGAGCTGGCGATCCGCGCCGCGGCGCGCGGCGAGAGATTCCTGAGCTCGGCGGTATCGCAGCACGTGGTGGCGGCGTGTCTCAAACGGGTCGACCGTGAGCAGACCTCGCTCGAGCGATTGACGCCCCGCCAGCGCGACGTCCTGCAACTGATCGCGGAAGGCCATACGACCAAGGAAATCGCGGCAAGGCTCGACATCAGCGCCAAGACGGCCGAAAGCTACCGTGGCGAGTTGATGAAGGCGCTCGAAATCCACGACGTCGCGAGTCTCACCCGCTACGCCATCCGGGCCGGTCTCGTGTCCGTCGACAGCTGAGGGCCCCCGGGCGCTCCACCCCCGCGTTTTGCCGGCCGCATCCCCCGGGTTTCCCCGGGGTGCACGGGCGCGCTTTGCGCATGGAAGATATCGTCGCGACCGCGACAAACCGGGGCGTGTCTCCCCAGGGCTGGAGGAAGTTGGCAAGGGACAGCGGAGGGGCCGCCAATGAACCCGAGCGGGATGGGAAGAGGCCACGGAGTGCCGCACGGGTCGCTCACGTCGTCACGGGCCCGGGAGGTGAGTTCCTCGCGTGGTCGGACACGCTGTCGGCAATGATCGGCCGCGAGACGTCGGCGATGCCGCGCACGACGCGATCCTGGCTCGAGTTGGCGCACCCGGAGGACCGCAGGCGCTTGCGGCGCGTGGCGATCGAGACGGCCAGGACCGGCAAGGGTGCGGAGCTCGAATATCGCCTGCAACGCGGGCCGCGCGATTGGCTCCGCCTCCGTCACGTCATGGAGCCGCTCGTCTCGGAGCAAGACGCGGGCGGAGCCAGGCGGTGGCTGAACACGCTGCAGGACGTCACGGAAGCGAAGCAGGCCGCGCCAGCGCTGTCAGCGAGCGCCGAGCAGTACCGCGCGACTTTCGAGCAGGCGGCGGTAGGTATCGTCCACAGCTCTCTCGAAGGCGAGCTGCAGCTGGTCAATCGAGCCTTCTGCCTGATGACCGGTTATCCGCGCGCTGAGCTCGCGCGGCTCCACATCCGCGATCTCACCCACCCCGCCGATCTCGAATCCTCTATAGAGGGTCGCAGGAAGCTCATCCAGGGAGACGGCGCGCCCTACGAGAGAGAGGTGCGACTGCGGCGCAAGGACGGCTCGTACCTGTGGGCGTTCGTCGCGACCTCGATCGTGCGCGCAACCGACGGCCGTCCCACGCATTTCGTAACCGTCCTCAGCGACATCTCCGAGCGCAAGCGCGTCGAGGAGGAGTTGAATCGCTTCCGCGCCGCCATGGACGTCACCGTCGACTCGATCTTCCTCAGCGATCCGAGGACCATGCGCCTGCTGTACGTCAACGATACGGCCTGCCGTCGGCTCGGGTACACCCGTGAGCAGTTGCTGCAGAAGCCTCCCTTCGAGCTGCTCGGCAAGACGCGCGAGCAGCTCGGCCGGGAAGACGAGGAGGTCATCGCGGCGGCCGAGCGCGGAACGCGGACCGAGACGCGCTACCTCCGGCGCGACGGCAGCGGAGGATGGACCGAGCTGTACCGCAGGGCGCTCTCCACCGAGAGCGGCGTGCTGATCGTCACGATCGCGCGTGACATCACCGAGCGCAGGGCACAGCAGGAGAAGATCGAGCGCCTGAACAGGGTCTACGCGATGTTGAGCGGCATCAATGCCGCCATCGTGCGCATCCGCGACCGTGACGAGCTCTTCCGCGAGTGTTGCCGCATCGCGCATGAGGCGGGCGGCTTCGACGCTGTCTCTATCCACCTCATCGATCCGCAGAAGTTGATCGCGGAGCCCCTTGCCTGGCACGGCCGCCAGGAAATGATGGAGTGGCTGCGGCAGGGGCGGTTCTCGGTTGGGGTCGAGAAGTCGGCTGCTCAGAGCCTGCCCGTCGAGTTGATCAAGACCCGCAGACCGGCGACCACCAACGACGCGTTGCACGACCCGCGCGTGCAGTTCAATGACGCACTGGCCAGGTTCGGGATCAATTCGGTCGCCTTTCTGCCTCTGATCGTCTCCGACAGGGTCACCGGGGTCATGACCATGTACTCCCCGCTCAAGGGCCATTTCGACGAGGCGGAAATCAGGCTCCTTTCCGGGCTGGCGGCCGACATCTCGTTCGCGGTGGAGCATCTGGAGAAGAGCGCGCGCGCCACTTACCTTGCGCTCTACGACGAGCTCACCGGTCTTGCCAACCGGCAGGTGCTGGCCGAGCGTCTCGGGCAGTTCATTCACCTGGCCCGGCACGCCCAGGCCAGGCTAGCACTGGCCCTCCTCGACATCGAGCGCCTGCGCTCGGTCAATAATTCCCTCGGGCGGCGCGCGGGGGATGCGCTGCTGCGGCAGGTCGGCGAACGGCTGGCGCGGGCGGCCGGCGCGACTGCGACCGCCCGCGTCGCGTCTAACCACTTCGCGGTCGTCCTGCCGGCGGTCAGGGACAGGCCGGACGCGGGCCGAAAAATGGCTGCTCTCACGCGCGCCTGCTTTGCCGAGCCCTACACCGTGGACGGAACCGAGCTCAAAGTCAGAGCCAGGACCGGACTGGTGGTGTTTCCGACCGATGGCGCCGACACCGAAACGCTCCTCGTCAACGCCGAAACGGCGCTGCGCAAGGCGAAGCAAACCGGCGAGCGGCAGGTCTTCTACACGCCCGACCTGAGCGAGCGCACCGCGGCGTGGCTGCCCCTGGAAACGAAGTTGCTGGGGGCGCTGGAGAAAGACGAATTTGTCCTGTATTACCAACCCAAGGTCGACACCTCGACCCGCAGAATCGTCGGCCTGGAGGCCTTGCTGCGCTGGAAGAGCGCCGACTTCGGGGTGGTGCCGCCGGCGAAGTTCATCCCGCTGATGGAAGAAACCGGCATGATCCTTGACGTAGGTGCGTGGGCGTTGCAGCGCGCCGCACTCGATCACCGCAGCTGGATCGAGCAGGGCCTCACGCCGCTGCGCGTCGCAGTCAACGTTTCCCCGGTTCAGCTGCGGCAGCACGATTTCGTTCAGGCCGTCGCACAGGCGATCCAGAAAGGTGTCACTCCCTCGGGAATCGATCTGGAGCTCACCGAGAGCCTCGTCATGGACGACGTCGAGGAAAACATCCGCAAACTCAACCATGTGCGCGACCTCGGCCTGCGGGTTGCCATCGACGACTTCGGCACCGGTTACTCCTCCCTCGGGTATCTCGCGAAGCTGCCGGTTCAGGCACTCAAGATCGACCGGTCCTTCATCATCTCTCTCCTGACCGATTCGACAGCGAGGACGCTGGTTCAGACGATCAATTCTCTCGCGCACACGCTGGGCCTCGAGGTGATCGCCGAAGGCGTCGAGGAAGAGGAGCAGGCAAAGGCCCTGCTCCTGATGCACTGCGACCAGATTCAGGGCTACCTCATCAGCCGACCTGTGCCCTTCGACGAAATCACCCGTCTGCTTCGCGTGAGCCGGCTGGGAAACGGTACCGTCAGGTAGTATTCCGCCATCTCTCTCGCCTGCTGGCGCGGGGCACGTGTCGCAGAGCGGGCGAACCACACGCTGACTGGTGCTCATTTCATTACGATTGAAACAAGACGCAGATTGCCCGAAATCAGCTCGAAGACCGCGCTGGCGGCGTGCTAGCGCACGCCACCATCAGTTGTGATGCCGGTCGTTCTCTCGAGGTCTCGTTGTCGAGTCAGACGCCGAGGGCTGCTCTCCGGACGTATGAGTGCTGCAACCAAGTTCGACGGTGATGACCTGCGCAGGGTAGATCCCAAGTTCCAGGGTGCGCGCTCTCCTCAATGTCTCGCTGCGGTCGATGTTCCCTGATCATCGGCGATCGGCTCGCGATCATTTCAGTTGCATCAATGTTCGCGGTTCTCGACACACGAGAGCTACAAGCGTCGCGGAGACTTCTCCTCGTGCATTCTTCGACGATGCAGGAGACAGTCATGAAGACTTATCGATGGCTCACTCTCAGCGCGGCGATCGTCATAACGGTGCTCGAGGCCTGGTTATTCACCGGCGCGAGCGCCTCGCAAATTGATTCGGCGCCGTCGGACGACGCTGTGGGCAGGGGGCAGACCCTGTACTCGAGCTATTGCGGGGCCTGCCATCAGCCGAATGGCGAGGGCATGGCCGGCGTTTTCCCGCCGCTCAAAGGAAGCGCCGTGGTCAACCGAGCCGATGCGACCAAGCACATCGATATCGTGCTCGGTGGGCTACAAGGCGCGCGAGTCTCAGGCGTCAGCTACACGAATCCGATGCCTGCATTTGGGGCCACGCTGAGCGATGCCGACATCGCAGCGATCATCGACTATGAGCGCGCTGCCTGGGGTAATCACGGCAGCCTGGTTGCCCCTGCTCAGGTCGCCAGCGAACGTGCGCGCTTGAAGTAACCGAGAGAGTTCATGCTCGCCATTGTCTGCATTGCACTCAGCCAAAAGGACCTGAAGACGCTCAAAGAGGCCGTCGGCCGCCTTGCCCGGCAGCGACGGCTGCGTCGAGGTCAACGATCACTCCCGCGATATATATCGAAGAAGACTGCGATGCGCGCAGCCTCTCGGCGTGGTCCTAGGATCTCGCTTGAGCGGTTTGTATCATCGGCTGCGTCCTCGATCGAGGGGGGAGCAGCCGCGCCGAATTCAAGATGAACGCGAGCTCCGATGCCACATGGATGAACGCCGCCAGCAAAGGGTTGAGGAGCCCGAACGCGGCAAGTCCGATGCCGACCGCGTCCACCGCGATTGTGCCTACAAAATTAGCCCGGATGATTCCGCGCGCGCGGCGCGCGATGCCTAACGCGTTGGCAAATTTCAGCAAATCGTTCCCGAGCAGTACCACGTCTGCGCTTTCGCGCGCGACATCGGTGCCGGAACCCATCGCCACGCCGACTTGGGCCTCGATCAAGGCCGGTGCGTCATTAATTCCATCCCCGACCATCGCCACGATGCGTCCGTGAGCGACCAGCTCCTTGATCCGCCTTCGCTTGTCTTCGGGCAGCAGACCGGCTGCGACCTCGGAGATGGCAAGGTCTCGGGCGATCACTTCCGCCACAGCCTGTGCGTCCCCGGTCAAGAGAACCGTCTCAATGCCCAGCGAGCGGATTGCCTCGATCGCGGAAGCCGTTTCCGGCCGCAGCGTGTCGGCGATTACGATCGCACCGAGTAACTGGCCGCCCCGTGCCACGAAGACCGCGGAGGCCTCCGGTTGACGCCCACGCAGGTCATCGGGGACGGAAATCCCGTAGTCACGTAGTAGGGCTTGATTGCCGACCAGCACGAGCTCACCGCTCAGCACGGCATTGATGCCGCGCCCGGGCGTGTAGCCGAATCGCTCGGGCTCCGTGGGCGTGCGCCCGAGGGCTCTGGCGTGCGCGACGATCGTCTTGCCCAAGGGATGCTCTGAGCGAAGCTCCGCGGAGGCCGCCGTGTCCAGCAGGCGAGCGGCTTCGGCGCCTCCCACGGGAATGATCCCTCGCACCTGGGGCTGGCCGTAGGTAAGGGTGCCTGTCTTGTCCAGCGCGACCGTGTTCACCTGACTGAGCTGCTCGAGAAACAACCCGCCTTTGATGATGGCGCCATCGCGCGCCGCACGGCCGATGGCGCCAAGGATCGCGAGGGGCGTGCCGGCCGCGATCCCGCAGGCCCCCGCGACAATGACCACCGAAATGGTCGAGCGGATGTCTCGCGTCAGCAGATAAGTCAACGCCGCCGCGCCGAGCGCAAAGTAAACGAGATACCCTGCCATGCGGTCCGCAAGGCGCTGCACCGGAGCGCGCGAGCGTTCGGCTTGCTCCACCGCCTCGATGATCTTGCCGTAGCTGGTATCCCGGCCAATACGCTCGGTGCGAATTTCGAGCGCGCCGGACTGGTTGATGGAGCCTGCGAATACGGGCGCACCGGCCGTCTTCTCGAGCGGCATCGATTCGCCGGTAATGCGGGCCTGGTCGACAAATGAGTGGCCCGCGATGACCGTGCCATCCACGGGGATGCGACCGCCAGGGTTCACCAGCACGGCATCGCCAACGGCCAGTGCTTCGGTATCGACCTCGGCAACGCCTCCACCGCGGCGGACCGACACCGCGCGCGGCAAGAAGTCCAACAGGTCACGGATCGCGCGACGCCCGCGCGATACGGTCATCCCCTCAAGCACCTCTGCGATCAACACGAACAGCGTGATCACGAGCGCGGTGAAAAATTCCGAAATGGCAGCTGCCGCGATGATGGCGATGGCCATGGACAGTTCCATGGTCATGCGCTTCGCGAGGAGGTTCTCCACGGCCTCCTTGAAGATCGGCCAGCCACCGCCGATCAAGCCCAGCAAACCGATTGGGCTGATCCGAAGGGATGGTTCCCACAGATGCCACCAGACACAGGCTGCCGCTGTCGCCACGAGTGCGATGCGGAGCATCTCTCGCCACTTAAGTGCATGGTCGTGATCAGCAACCTGATCGTCGTCGGGCTTGCGAACGCTGTCCCCATGGGGCGCCCGGACGGCAGCAAGCTGCGGGGCTTGCTCAGCCGAGTGCGGTTGAGTGCTCATCGGTCGCTCCCGCGACTGCCTGCGCGGCCACTGCTCCCTGAAGAGGGCCGGCTCTACCTAGAACGTCTGTGATACGCCGATGAAGTACCCGCGCCGCTGACCGTACTGCGATGCACCCACGCCCACTCCTGTACCGTTACGGATCTGGTACTTCTGATCGAACGCGTTGATCACGTCCACGCGCGCCGTGAGGCCCTTGAGGCCCTGCGCGTCGAAGGCGTGGCTCGCGCCGAGATTGACCTGACGGTAGTACGGGAGGTGGGCGCCGTTCGGAATGCTGGTGCCGTTAGGCAGGTCAAGGCTCGCACGTAGTCCTGAGCCGGCCAGTAAGTCGCCGCTCAGGCGCGTACCGTGCCACAGCCAGGCAGCGCCGCCGGAGGCGGTTATCTGCTGCTCGTGGTCGAGATGGATGTAGTGGTCGGCGACGTAGGCCAGGTCGTCGGGCGAGAAATTGAACTGGCTCGACTCGAAGTGCTTGCCGATGGCTCGCTGGAACGCGAGATTGCCGTAGGCCTGGAAGTGGCTGACGTTGTATTGCCCGGTGAATTCGACGCCGTACACCTGGCCGTAGCGGTAATTGAACGGCGTCAGGATGATCGGCGCGCCGAACTGGCCCTCATCGATCAGGTGGATAGCCTGCTTGTAATAGCCGTCCACACCGACCGTCAGAGCCTTGGAAAGATTCTGCTCGAGGCCGACGTCATAGTAGTTCGAGCGCTCGGCCTTCACCGGGTCGTCCTGTTTGACGGTCGGCTCGAAGGTGGTATTGACGAACTTCTGCACGGTGGTGCTGCCGACCAGCTCAAACGGTGGAGGTGAGAAGAAGCGCGAGTAGCCGGCGTGCAAGGTGGTGTTCTCCGCCGCCTGCCACACGAAGTTGACGCGCGGGCTGAGCTGGCTGCCGTTGGTGAACGCCGTGAAATGATCGAAGCGCGCGCCGTAGTTCATCACCAGCACCGAGTTGATGTGCCACTCATCCTGCAGATAGGCGCTTTCGATGTATTGCGCATTGCGGGTCTCGTCGATGACCGCGACGGGCACATCATTGATCGGTACGCCGCCGCTGGTCTGAAGCACCAGCGAGCTGGTGTTGCTGGTGAGACGGTCGGTCTGTGCATACACCCCGACACGCAGCGTGTGGGACTCGTTCAGCTGGTACGCGCCGTCGCTCTGCAGGGCATAGGCGACGTCGCGCTTGTAGGCCCGCTCCGCGATACCGTTGAAGAGCAGATCCCCGAGCGGATCCGGTGTGAAATTCAGGCTCGAGTAGCGGGTGATGAGCGAGGTCTGCACGCTCAGGGGTCCGGCCGAGTGCTGCAGGCTCACCGCAGCAAACTGCGTGACTTCACGCTGATTTTCGTTGAGGTTGTTGCTGAGGAAGTCCGTCTGCCCATTCACGGTGAGGCCCGCACCGATGTCGGCGGCGTGCACGCCGGCGAGATTCGGAATCTCGAAGCGGTCATCGGAGGATCCGGCTACCACCGATAGACGATTGGTCTCATCGAAAAGGTGCTCGAAATAGCCGAATCCGTGGTACTGCTTGGTATGGTCGTGGAGCGGCGTCGTACGGCCGTCCGGGGACTCGATTCCTAAGTCGTTACGGATCAGGTCGCCGGTGACGAAGTAGGTGTTCGAGCCGCTGGTGCCGCCGTAGTTGAAGCTCGGCTCGATGGAGCCGTGGCTGCCACCGTACAGCGATAGATCGCCCCCGGGCTGCAGCGCGCCACCCTTGGTGGTGAGATCGATGATGCCGGCGCTGCGCAGGCCGTATTCCGCTGGCAGACTCCCGGTGATCAGTTTCATCGACGCGATCATGCGCGGCGGCAGTGTCTGGCCGAAGACGCTGATGCCATCCGGCAGGATCACGCCGTTCAGGCGGAACTGCAGGCCGTTGTGGTCGCCACGGATGTGCAGCTGCCCGAAGGAGTCCTGGGCGGCGTCCGGCACCTGCAGCATGACCTGGTTCAGCTGCACATTGTCCCCGCCCGGGGCCGACTGGATGTCTTTGGAATTGAAGGTGTAGGTGGAGGCTCCCGTCTGGGTATCAATACGCGAGCGCTCCTCGTTCAGATGTTGCGCGGTGACGACGATGGTGGGCAGATTGGCGCCGGGCTGATCGGCGACCTGCGCGAACGTGGCCATCGCGGCACAGGCGAGAATCGCTGTGGCGAGTGCTCGCCCAGCAACTGAATGAATAGTAAGCATCCGCTGAACTCCTCGAATCCGTGACCGCCGGCAGAAGCCGGTTGCGGCGTGCAAGCACGCCGTCCTTCCAGAGCTGGAAAGTCCAACAGTCCTGCAGCCGGGTCGGCTGTAAGGCGCCGCGAGCGCTGCAGACCGTCAGATCACGAGAGGTTGAGAGGAGGACCTCGAGGAAGGTGATTGCCCACCGGCGGGCGCGCGGGCAAAACGATTTCCGCACGCACAGCCGCCACGCGCACCACGAGCACCGGTTTGCCAACGGCTTTCGACTGCGCCGGTGAGCCGGCGCTGCCGCCGAAGTGCACGCACAGGTCGCAATGCGCATGCTCGTGCGAACGCTCGCCGAGCGCGTGCGCCGAATAGACGGCCGTACAGGCGATCAGCGTGCAGGCCGCTAGCAGGGCGACCAGGCGATTGCGATTGCGGGTGATACTCAAGTCAGGCTAACCCCTTGACGGAGCAGTGAGAGTAGCCGACCCCGACGGGGCGGGCAACCCCGGCCACTCGATAACGAGATCTGGTCGGCCCCTACTCCGACAGGCCGTAGGAGGCGCGAAAGCGGATGGCGCGTTGGAAGGTCTCTTTCGACCCCCGCGGGAGCCCGACTGGCGGACCGGTTGCTGCCGATATCCGGGAGCGCACTGCGTTCGCGGCGGGAACGACACGCGCCCTCTTCCGGCCGGCTGACTTGCGTAAATGCGATCAGGATCGCTTCACCGCACCCAGTGCCGGGACGCGATCCGAGCCGGTTCGGCACCATTCATCGAGAGTCGTACGATCGACTCTGCGCGGCGCACGTTGCGATACAGGCACTTTCTGAATCTGAAATGGTGCACCACGGTGATCGACATAGCCCGAAATGATTAGGGGATCGTCGGGGATGGGTGTATACCATCGACACCCTTGCGGTGGCGCCCATCTGCGCCGTCTATCAATGCTTGGTCGATTCGAGTGTGTGACGGGTCCGATTGACCATCCGTGACCCAGGGCACGCCGTGAGTGTTATCGCGTATCGCTGAAGGAGGGCTGGCGATGATCAAGAATATAGTTCTCGTCCATGGTGGTTTCGTGGATGGTTCCGGTTGGCAACCCGTTTACAAAATCCTGACTGGGGAGGGTTTCAATGTCCGTATCGTGCAGAACCCAACGGTGACGCTGGCGGATGATGTAGCAGTCACCAAGAGGGCGATCGCTGCTGCAGATGGACCGGTGATTTTGGTTGGCCATTCCTATGGTGGCGTGGTGATTTCTGAAGCGGGAACGGACCCGAAAGTGAAAGGCCTGGTCTATGTCGCGGCTTTCGCACCGGACCAGGGGGAGTCCGTCTCGTCGCTGATCGCCAAGCCTGCCCCGGGCGCTCCGGTACCCCCAATTCTTCCGCCGCAGGATGGCTTTCTGTTCCTCGATCGCTCGAAATTTGCGGCTTCGTTCGCCGCGGATGTTGAACCTGAACTCGCAGCATTCATGGCGGATTCGCAGGTGCCGTGGGGGGTCGAGGCATTGGCAGGTGCGGTCAGTAAGCCGGCTTGGCGCGTCAAGCCGAGCTGGTACCTTGTCGCTACCGACGACAAGATGATCCCGCCGCCGGCCCAGCGCTCGATGGCGCAGCGCGCAGAGTCAAAGGTCGTCGAAACCGCCGGTAGTCATTCCGTCTATGTGTCAAAGCCGAAGGTTGTGGCCGCTCTCATTGCCCAGGCGGCTCGCGAAACCAAGTAAGTCGGCGCTGGCGAGGCGGAAGATTTGGACGTCACGGTAAGTCGACTCGCTCACTAACAGCCAATCGATCGCCAGCGCGCGAGGCGTGTTCTTATCGCTGCTCGGGTTGGTCTTCGGCCAGCCCGAGCAGCCTTCATCAGAAACCGGCGCATCCTACGACAACCGGTTCATCTCGGTCGTTACTATCGGGGACCGCAAGATTGTGCAATGGCGGGACTATATGGACTCGCTGACTGCCATGACTGCGCTTAGCCCAATTCCGGCCATGCGTTGGCCAACGAGCGAATGACCGCTTTCCGCACCGTAGGCCGAGCCTATAGATGGGCTATAGATGAATGATGGATGTGCTCGGCCCAGTACCTATTCGACTGTCTTGCGCGATGTGCGCGCTTTCGTCGGCGGCCGCGACATTAATCACAACGATGCCAACCTTTTGCCCTGTCTCAACATAACAGTAAGCGTCGGCGATCTCATCGAGGGAATATCTTCGATCGATGACCGCGCGAAACTGACCCGCCTCCATGCGGGCTTTCAGGAACTCGACAAATGCGTGGCCGCTGCCTCGGGGCGGCAGCGGAACGAGGACCCTGTTGTTTTTTGCGATCGACGACCAGATCATCAGCGGCAGGTACTGCCCCCAGGGTCCGACGTCTGTCGCCATAAACGTCCCCTTGGGTTTCAGCAGTCTGCGGCATCTAAAGAAGCTGGCTTTCCCCACCGCCTCGAAGACGAAATCGAAGGTCTCGCCGATGCGGGTGAAATCTCCTGCGGTATAGTCGATGGCGCGGTCCGCGCCGAGGGATTTGACCAGCTCCAGATGTTGCGTGGCGACGACCGCGGTCACCTCAGCCCCATAGGCTTTCGCAAGCTGCACCGCCGCCGAGCCGATGGCGCCGGAGGCGCCGTAGATCAGGATTTTGTGGCCAGGCCCTACGTGGAATTTTCTAAGCCCCGAGTTGGCATAGAAAGCGCCCTCGCAGGCCACCGCTTCGTCAAAGTACGTGTTTGCCGGCATGATGGCGATTGACGCTCTCTCGGGGATGCAGACATATTCCGCCTGAGCGCCATTGCTCCGCGACGGGCACATGCCGAAGACGCGATCGCCCGGCTTGAACGACCTGACTTCGGCCCCTACGGCTTCAACCACGCCGGCGAAATCCATCCCGAAAATTGTGCGCCTCGGCCGGCGCAGCCCGAAGATGAGCCGCCCGATGATGCGGGGCCGCAGCTCACCGCAATCCGTCCGGCTGACCGTCGTAGCATGGACCCGGATCAAGACCTCGCCCGCTCCGGGCGCCGGTTTCGGCGCATCGAGTATCTTTATAACGTCCGGTGATCCGTAACGTGTGATAACAGCGGCTTTCATAATTTGGGGACGATAGACCCAAAACTAATGCCTGAGAAGCCCAACAAAGCTCCGTGGTAGATCCACTTCGCGTCCGCGGATGGTAGAACCCCGAACGGCTCTTAGGGTTCAATTTCGGCCGATCGTTCGCAGGCGGCCGATGACGATAAAGGTGCGTGGAGGGCGGGCAAGACTTTTTGGTTTCCACTTCGGTTTCCAATCCACCGTCACCCGGTGTCATCTGGTTTTTAGGCGCTCCGGCTTGATGGCTACGTTGGCCGTGCGCGCTGCTCCTCAAGCGATTCCCAGCGCGCGAACTTCTCCAGTAGCAGCTCTTCGAGCTCCGCGAGCCGTTTGCGGTCGCCGCGCAGCCGCTCGCCTTCCAGTCGGTGATAATCCGGTTCGCTCATGCGCGCGGTTAGCTCAGTTTGCTCGCGCTCTAGCGATTCGATCTCCTCGGGTAGGGCCGCCAGCTCGCGCTCCTCCTTATAGCTCAGGCGCGTGCGGGTCTTGGCGGGAGTTTCACCCGCAGAGCGGTCGCGCGAGCCACGCCGCGCAGGCGTCTTCCCGGCCTCATTTGCGCGACCGACCGGCATCGGCGGCCGCTGCTGCAGGTA